>Ga0123354_10000845_pt1 | contig 33892 bp, 14 predicted proteins | sample TergutLab28metaG_2_FD_97872 | JGI IMG/M metagenome (GOLD analysis project Ga0123354, IMG submission 97872) | Labiotermes labralis P4 segment gut microbial communities from Petit-Saut dam, French Guiana - Lab288 P4 | ecosystem: Host-associated > Arthropoda: Insects > Digestive system > Gut ... | reverse complement strand
TATGTAATAATTGGGGATACAAATGAATAGAACAGGCTATTAGCTACAGCGGTAGAATAATGAGGTCTCTTGTGGGAATCTACGTGGATGTATCGAGGGCACTGCATCCAGTTCTTGTATTCAATTAAAACCAGCCAGAAGGATATGTTGACAATTATTTACTTCATATTCACTGTTTGTTGCTACACACTTTATGTTTTACAAATCTTTGATGTAAGTTGTCACGCGGTACCAAAATACACTTTATCACAGCTACTACATCTGTACTTCACAATGTGCTATTTGTATCCACCTTGTTTAAACACCTTTCAATAACTGACCCGCGGCGTCCCCCGGTTTCCCTACACACTCAGATTTTGAACCAAATGTCCAGGTTCCCATTGGCTAAAATGTTAAAGCTGACTATAACCTAGTGGGTTCCTAAAGTCAAAATGTTGAAAACTCAAACTCCATTGGTTTCCCTTTTTGTAATGTCGTTCCCATGTCATTACCCGTTTGGACCCCTTTACGCGTCATCCTATTTGTTTTAAATTGTGTAAGCTCGACTAATATAGAATCCGTTCTACAAGATTTACGATGTCTGAAGCTGTCAGAATTTACGACATCAATTGTTCCTAAAAGTTCCCCAAGTTTTCAACTTTGACACTGACAGACAACCAATCATCCTGCCAGCTCACAATACCTGCCATAAACTGGCTGTTTCTGTAAGTTTCCATACAAACTTGTTACGCTTGCTCTTGCACCATAAACTAATTTACTAATTTTAAATAGATCTGTCCTGTCCACCCAAATGTACAATTTTGACAACAAACAAAAACCCAAACTCCATACACTAGTTATAAATCTCCTTCATTTCCTGTCCATACGGTTACAGCACACTCCTCACCCGTCCACTGCTGCATTGCTACTAAATGGTAGGAGCTACAGAAAGGGAGAGGCTAGTTCCCCACCTCCCCACTCTACTACAGTGAGCTCAACCTCCCCTTACTTTTTTCCTGTTTCATTGCCCAAGCCTGTATTTCCTTCGTATCACCCTCAGTTGCAGCTTTTCAGCTAATTCACCCACTTTTTATGATGTTCTCTTGCATCATGGTGCACTTTGTGATTATTCTCTACTGAACTCGAAGCTTAACTGTCTTCCCCTTGGGCTCGGTGTTATGTGTTAATCAATGGAAAAGATCACAAACTTTGCACATGTCTTTTCATATTAATTAAAGACAGTCTCTTGTTTATAAAACATAAGCATTTTACAATTGAAACCTTGTTGAGTGCAGCGCATTGTTGATGTCATTGTTCACTCATTCCAGTTTTTTTAAATACTGTTGCCTTGGAAATAGCGGGTTTCGTGGAAATGTTGTGCATTTCCCAGACAACAAAGCGTCAAATTCCAGAATACAGTAATTGTCATAGTTTCAAAGATTTGATTAATTTACAAGGTAGGCAGTTTACATGTAACATAACAATGTGGCACATTCACCTAACCATTGTTGTCACAGAAATGCAAACATGAGTTCAATTCTGTTTGTAGTATTGAGCTACATAAGTCACAGTCAACAGTATGCAGTATTGAAAGTATTGCCATGGAAATGAAACTCTGTGGTCTCTCTTCTTTTTTTATTGTTCAGCTAGGTGTGTCACTGTCAGAAATATACATGTTTTAGGTCTATATATAATGTGCTCATTATTGTTGACAAATTTGGACCATATTTAAATTTTCTGGACAGAAATTACTAAATTACTAATTACTAAAATTCTGTAATATCAAACTCCATAAAAATCCATCCAGTCAGAACCGGGTGGTATATACAGATAGATCCGAATGTGCCATAGTGTTCTTTTTTGTGTACATTGCCTATCTTGTCATACTTTCAACCCTAAAATCCATTGCTTCATTTTGGTCAGACATCAACAACATACAGAATATCATTTTCTCAGTTTCCTTTTACTTCCTGTCTCATGTGTCCAAATAATCTCCTGAGTAATGTGTTCTTAAGCAGTCTCATTAATTGTTCCAGATCTGAATTATTTTGTTCCTGTAGAAAGAAAGAATGAACTACTTCAGGAACTGGCACCAGTGCTCTATGTCCATTCCGACTGCAGCACTCCTCTTGAGAGGGATGCATATGCAACAGAGCTGATGAAGTATATTCGTATCGATTCTTATGGAAAATGTATACAGAACAGGAATCTTCCAGCACAGTAAGTTTCACTTGATCTGGATATATATTTCTAATGTATTTACACTCTTATGGGGGACCGCGGTCGCACAGTGGTTAAGGTGCTGTGCTACAAATCGGAAGGTCGCTGGTTCAATCCCAGCTGGTGTCAGTGGATTTTTCATTGAGATAAAATCCTTCTGATTGCACTTTGACCCTGGAGTCGACTCAGCTTCTAACAGAAATGAGTACCAGGAGTATTTCCTGGAGGTAAAGGCGGCCGGTGCGTAAGGCTGACAACCTACCACCATCCTGTGCTGTTGTCACGAAATCTGGGAACCTTAACTTCGTGGAATTGTCTGGGCCTGTCCAGGCCTGTAATGGTACTGCTTTACCTTTACACTCTTATATGTAAAGATGTTTGTAAGTGTGTCGATGATGTTAAGACAAATATGATTCTTTATCATATTTTGATGTATTTTTATGTCTTGCAAGAATTCGTATTGATTGACAGATTAGATTAATTTATCAGTGCAGTTCACAACTATACCATATATTATAGTCCTAGTGGATCACTTTGTACATTACTCAGTGATCCACAATCGTATAAACGTCAGACAACGCAGAAATATAACTACCCTGCAATGAAGATGACAGTAGTGGTGTAAATGTTTGTTTGCAACTATAGATATAGTTACCAAGAAATATCAAATACCTTTAATTAATCCACATTGTTTACATTTTCAGCAGTTGTTTAATTGATAACATGGTAAGCTTTAGGTTTCTGTGACCGTGCATCGTGAGCAAATTGTAAAGTGAGAGAGAAAAAACCAACAAGATGCTACAGTTAGATGTTTATTATCAACACTTTCTCAACATGTTTCGGGCATCATTACGCCCATCTTCAGGAGAACAAGACGTATGTTACAGTGCAGCACACCACGTGCAGTAACATACGTCTTGTTCTCCTGAAGATGGGCGTAATGATGCCTGAAACATGTTGAGAAAGTGTTGATAATAAACATCTAACTGTAGCATCTTGTTGGTTTTTTCTCTCTTACTTTACAATAACATGGTAACTCCATATATATACAATGTGGGAATTTCCCGTTGTAGTCAGAAATGGCCCTCTTGCACATCCCAATGCAAGCAGTTCAACTCACACAGATTCCTTTGTTTGATAATAGGGCCTGGAGCTTTGTTGCCTGTGTTGTGCTTCTTGGCCCTGTTCTCTTTGTAAACAAACCTGTCACAGCCACAGTGCAGATCTCTGTATCTGCGTGTCACGTGTGTCTCCTGTTACAAACTACACAACTGGCCATAAGCTACATTCAAAAAAATATCCTCCAGCTGTCCTGTAGATCACACCGTGAACAAACTGAAAAAGAATATTCTGATGTAGTATATTTTAAACTACCAGATCTGAGACTTCATTGACAGTTGGCACTAATTTTCTACCCAGCACCTGAAAATGAAATGTATTCTGTTTGTTAACTATCACACTGAATAGTGCATAACAATGATATGGGAAATCTTAATTTTGACTACAGATTATTTTGGGGGCATGCAGTGGAAAAGTTGGTTGAGGCACTGCACTACAAGCGAGAAGGTCACAGGTTCCATTCCATGTGGTGTCACTGCAATTTTTCATTGACATAATCCTCCGGCCATATTAAGGCTCTGAGGTCGACTTGGCCTCTAGGAGAAATGAGTACCAGGAATATTTCCTGGTAGGTACAGGTGGTTGGTGTGTAGGGCTGACAACTTTGCCACCTTCATGTGCCAGTAGTCTTGAAATCTGGGAGCCTGAACCTCCTGGAACCCTCAGGGCATGCCCAGCCCTGTACGGGTATTGCTTTCCCTTACAAATTCTATAGCCATAACCTGTGAGAAGCACATTGCTGAGAGGAGGCAGACACATGCTTTGTGGACATTAAAAGTGGCAGTATAGTTGTGGTGGGGTGGAGATACAAACCTAACACAGGAGAATAAAACTGTTTAATAAATAAATTATACCAAAATGAACGGAAGCTACAATCAGAAATTTGAATCCATGGTTAGTGATTTTGGTGTTCTGGGGTGTTTTGGGGTTTTTAATTTTTTTTATTTATCTGTTTTTATCTTCTGTTTATTTCATTTTAGTTTGTTTATTTTTATTTTTTGTGCTGCTGTTGTGCACCCATCTTATTTTGCACTTTCAGCCTGGCTGACGCAATGGAGAGCATGAATTCTGATGAATTCCTTCACTTTGTGGCACGTTATAAATTTACGCTGTCTTTTGAAAATGCTGTGTGTGATGATTACATCACTGAAAAGCTCTGGAGGCCCCTGGTGGTAGGGTCTGTCCCTATTTATATGGGATCTCCTTCTGTTAGGGTACGTGTCATTCATAATCTACTGTAATATGTGAACTATGCATAAATATTGGGCATACTTTGTATGAAAAAAGGCCTGCTATGCACACAATATTTGTTACTATTTAAAATGCTAAATACTTTGCTGACTAAAGTACATTATTATTATCATCATCATCATCATCAGCTGAATGGGAATTGAAACTAACTTTTGTTTGTATGTATGTATGTCAGTAATTACACAAAGCTGAATAATGTTGTACACATGATTTTAGAATCAGTACCAACAATTTAAATTTGTACAGATCATAGAAAAAGCAGATACAGGAGACTGTGTCTGTCCATACTGTGTAGCTGTTTATCTGAGTAGATTTAAATTAAATTTTGTATTCAAGTCTGCAGAAAATTTGTGGAGTGAATTGCACTTTGATTCAAATCTCTCAAATATAATCCTGACTGTACACATAGAGCAGATCATATTGATTGTATTTTAAATTATGGTTGAGACAGAAAAGATGATACACGTCATAAAGTGTGACTGTCATTAAGATGTATAACTTCTTACTTTTAAGATTTTTTCAGTATTACTTATAAATTATACTTAAAGAAAATAATGATGATGATGATGATGATGATCATTTTAATTATAATACTGAATAAACAGCAAGGAGAATAATTTATGATTTCCTGTTATGATGTCTGTTGTGCAGTTTGCTTCTCAGCAGTAGATTTATATCTGCAAAACATTACCATATTTACTTGAATGCAAGGCGAGATTTTTCCTTAAATTTGGGTCTTAAATCTCTGAGGTCATCTTAAATTTGCGTATGAGGTGCGAAATTGGATCGCTGTGAACTGGACCACGCAAAAGCCAAACCAAGGCCTGCTTTGCCAAATCATCATGTAAGATTTTCGCTATTCTGGGACAGTATGCAGTGGAGTGGTAATTCATTACTGACATTTCGGGACAACCTATCATTCTGATCTTCAAGGTTCAAGAAATCCAAAAGAGAGCTTTGTTCATTGTCTGATTTTTTAAAAAAGCATGATTTGTTGGAAGCTGGCTCTGTTTCCGTTTATAGACACATAGCACCTAAATTGGTGCTATTTTCAATCACTGTGCGCCACAGAAACAGTAACTTGTTGAGATATGCACCTGAGAACAGATCTAGTCCTAGGGTAGTATTGGAAAATTAAAAATTAACTACAAGATTCAAAAATAAAACCTGGCCCAATCCATAAATTAAAAGCCATACAAAGAGTCATGAACTTGGACCAATCAGACAAAAACATTCATAGCACATGTATTTAAAGTTCTTAACACTACTAGCACCATCTGTGGAGAAAATTGTGAATCTTCATGGGTTGAGATAAGTTCATATACCAAGAAATATAAATGTATTATTTAGTTGGTGCAGATCATAATTACATCCCGTCATATCTCACCAGGAGTGACTGTGATGGCTTTTAAGAGTTGCTGTATACAATGTAAAGGGTGGGATGGATGATGATATGTTGTGGAATGACAGAGAGGAGGATGGGTATGGTAAGAGTTGAGTGTAAGGAAAATGAAGGCACTGCCTGTGAAGATGGAGACAGTGACAGTGATTGGTAAAGGCTGATGGAATCTAACATGTTTTGTGTATTAAGTATATGAAATTAATAGGAAAATACTTTTTCTTAGCAGACATTTTATTTTGGGAGGGGGGGGGGGGGGTCTTAGATTTGAATAAATATTGTACCTTGGCAGAGATGGTTTTTTGGGGTGTCATCGTAGATTATAGTTGTCTCACATTCGGGTAAAGACAGTAACAAAAAAGGCCAATGACTCTTACAAAATAGTAAAAAATGCATTTAGAATATATGTGTACTGCACAGGAGTCTTTACATTCTTGCTTTAATTCACTCAATGGGAATGGATGCTGGGAATGTTTTTTACATTAATTAATTGCTTTGCAGTGGTGTACACTCAACTTTGTTTTATGCCTGTTTGTTTTACACCCTTTTGATTTAACACCACTTGCCAGTTCACACCACTTCTCAATTTTTACTGTCTCTCTGTTTTGGTTTAACGCTTTGTGGTTGGCTGCGTTATATTGTGCCAAACCTGTATGTCTGATGAGGATATCAGTTTTGATTTATGTCCTGTTTTTCAGGAATGCAAATAGGGTGTAAAACAAGGGCTGGATGAACTTGCTATGCCTTATATTGGTGCTTGTATTCTCTCACCGTATTTTTCACTTGCAGTGTAAATAGCATTTAACACTTAAGGTTGGAGATATGAAATACTTTCTTAACTTTTGCATAAGTGCCAGTTTTCTGCTGCACTTAGAGCACTATTCAAATTAAATTCATACTGCAGGACAGTGTTTTACAGTTCAGATGAAAAAGTTGTACATTTAACGGAATGATGATGTCCCTTTCACCTTTAATGGTTAGATGGTGGTACATGGTCTTGGAAAAATGGTCTAGTACTGGGTTGGATATGTAGAAAGGCCATTTGATGAGGCATATCTCATTAGACCTGCTCTCTGTAGGTTGTGTGGCCATGCCAAATAGATTTCCTGTACTTGCTCATAGGCAGTGTATATTGAACCCCCTCCCATTCATAGTGGTGTGTGTGTGTGTTAATGTTATTTTATATTTCAGGACTGGCTGCCTAACAACAGCTCTGCAATTTTAGCAATGGACTTCAGTTCACCAAAAGAATTAGCACAATATTTGCATGCTTGCAACAGTGATACTACAAAATACAAATCTTTCTTGAAACATAAATTGGGAGAAGATAGTGAAAAAATCACTAATAGAAGACTGATCAATGCCCTAAAACTACGTAAATGGGGAATTGATAATGATTTTGAGAAAGGAAATTTTATTGAAAATTTTGAGTGCTTTGTGTGTGAGCAAGAGCACAACAAACTTAATGGTGAGAGAACCAAAATTTCACATATCAGCAAAGCTCATTATAACTGCCCCATTCCAGTCTCTCCACTCACAGGTACAGAAAACAAAGAAAATTGGTGGGTTGATCAGTGGCATATGGGGAAATGTGAAGCCAAATTACTGAGACATTATATTGAAACAGGTAAAACTAAGTATAATTATGAGGAATTCTATGATGAATTAAAGAATACATTCTTGAATAAAGCATGTTGATATAAAATGAATCGTTGAGTGAAGCAATTTAAAAATTAATTTTTGATTGAAGGGATAGCCACATATTCATTATAGATGCAAATATTGTTATCTGTGTGATGTTAGTAGTGCCTTTTATATATGGATTTTTGCCCTGTGGTTTATGGCACCATGCGCTGTGCTGTGTGTTACCACCATTTCAGATGAACTGGGTACTTCCATTTTAAGAGCATCTTTTGAAGGCCAAGAACTTGCGGAGTTATAATCTAGAAGGACACAATCTGTATCTTCACCATTATGGATGCCTTGTATCTGAAAAGAACTTTGTCAACTCACCAGTAATGATATAATATGATCATAAAATCTGTACATTTGTAGTAACTCATAAGCTTGAAAGTGTTCAGTAGATGGTTGTAGCTGCTGCTTTTAATTTAGCAGTTGAAACTGATGTTCTGCATCTTAGATTGCTCAGTTCATTCATAAGATTTGTAGTTTTATACCATTAAATAACCTTTATTCTAAAAATTTTATTACGCTACTGTAAAAGTGTCTGAATTGGAGTTACGGATGTTTACCTCTGGAATACAAAATTATGTTGATGCTAAAGTAAAACACATTCTGTGCAGAGGAGGTAAGTAAATTTAATAATTTTTTTCACCTAAGCATAGGAAATCAAGTTTGCAGTGTTTTTGTTACTTGTAAAGCTACATAGCTGTAGGCACATCTGCTTCTGAAATACTATGTATAGAACTGCCATAGTAGTAATCAAGAGTGTGTTCATTTGGAAGTGGTATTCATTCCTACTTATAAATCTGTTATGAATTTTATGATGATTATAGTATTGGTTGAGGCACTGCGCTACAAGCTGGAAGGTCAGGGGTTCGATTCCCAATGATGTCACTGGAACTTGTCTTTGACGTAATCCTTCCAGCCATTCTATGGCCCTGGGGTCAACTCAGCATCTAACAAATGAGTTTCAGGAATATTTCCTTGGGGGGGGGAGTGTAAAGGTAGCTGGTGCATAGGGCTGACAAACTTACCACCTTCATTTGCCAATTGTCTAGAAATCTGGGAGCGTCAACCTCCTGGAACCCTCTGAGCCTGAATAGGCTCAGACAGTTGCTTTACCTTTATAATATTGGATTGCACAATTGTAGAAAAAATCTGAAGTATCTAACTATAAGCTTTTATTAAATATTTCTTAATAATTGTGTTGCTAATGTTCTGTTAGTCACTTCAGACAGCCTCATGTGTTTCAGCTTCAGACTGTTAACTTTTTGGATTTAACTGACATTATTTAGGAAGGAAAGCATGTTGATTATTACAGCGAAAAAGAGTCTCATTCTTTAATGATGCTTCCAATGTGTCAATTCTATTCATTATATCTGTCTATGTGTACGTAATAAGAGCTGCAGCCATTTTTAGTTTCTTTCCATTCATTTTAAGGACTGATTCACTCAGGGTCATGAAGGTATTTTCACATATTTCCTTTTGAAAGTCTTGAACAGATTTGAGTCAATTTTATACCAGTTGGGTCTGTTATGGGTTAATATAGTCAGTAGAGTGACTTGGCTACAGGTTCAGCAAATCCTGGCAAGGTAAGAAATGTATCCCTTCTCCGAGATATCCAGACTTGTTTTGGGGCACAACAGGCCTCCTGTTTAATGGGTACTGAGGCTCTTCCTGGGGTAAAGCAGCTGGGCCATGAGGCTGATCATGAACCTCCGTGAAGTGCCGAGGTTAAGAACATGTCCACTGCCTTTATATGCCTTCAGAGTGTATAGGAAAAACTACTTTTTTACCTCAGTTATATGAGTATTAACATGTGTTTCTTTCACTTGAATTCATTCTACAGCCCACTGTACTTTCGTAAATGTAACCAAACGATCTCATTGAGTAATTACCGCATGTGTAGACCCTTGCTTTGGTTTCCTCAGCACTGACTGTGAATTGCTATCACCGTGAGATGGTTAATTATACGTAAGACAGGAGGAAGGCATCATGTGTAAACACAGAACATATTTTTAGTGCCACTGTCAGTGGTCCATTGGTCATTTTCTGTTAATTTGGAAATAGAAACTGTTTCTTATCTACTGGAATGCAGTGAACATTTTCACTTATAACTTCCTGTTGGCATGACTAGTGTCTTATGTACAGTTCCAAGTGCGGTGTGGGGTCAGATACTAGTAATTAAGATTTATTATTCAAATAATTACAAGTAATATATAGGTTGTCCACATGAAACATTTACAACTTTACAGGTTTTGATTGGGTCACAGAATATAATGAAGTTTTTTTCCATTATGGTAAAGCAACTCAGAAAATTTGTTCTTATTTATTATTGTTATTTTTTCATTTTATTTATTATTATTTTATTAAGCAAAACTGAAGATGTCAGCACTCCTTGAGAAGGCTCGGTATATGCCATTATTTATGAAGACCAAGTAAGACTTTCAGGCACAACATAATTTTTGAGAACAGTATTTAAGGACACCACCATATAGACTATCAATATGTGAGTGGCAGAAGAAGTTCATGGGAACTCCAAGTACCTTTGGCAGATAATATCCATTCCTGCGAGCACAAGTTGAGGCTTCTCAAAGCCCCGGATCCTAATGTGGTGATCGACCGTCCCTGAGATGTGGAAGGTAACCTCATCAGTAAATTCTGCCTGTTCCAGTAATCCATTGTCTTCATTGAATTGTTCCAAAATTAGTGTGGCGATCACATAATGTAGTGGACAGTCATTAGGCCTGAGAGCCTGCACAGTCTTAATTTAGTGTGCTTACAATCTCAAGGTTGGGTGTAGCATATTTGCGCTGTTGAGTGTGGTATGTAGAGTTCATGGCTGCACTTACAAATAAATTGTGCAGATTATGCACCACGATTCTCAGATCCATTCTACATTCTCAGGACTTGTGCTAGCATGCCCAGATTCCCTCTGCCAAAGCACACTTTCAGTCTCCATCAGCTTCTAGTGGCACTCATGCAGCAGTGGTTGAGTTGGTGGTGGCCTTCAGTTTTGCGATCAAAACTTGCTTTGTGTCTGAAGGTCTGGTTGGGTCTCAGTGAACCATACCACACACTGAGGTTTCTCCTGGAGTGTCAACAATTTCAGGTTTGCTGTATTAAATAAAAATAATAAATAATAATAAAATTAAACTTTCTGTGTTGCTTTCCTTATGCAAAAAAAAAACTGTTTTGTGTTATGTTAATCCAGTTGGAAGCCGTACTAACTCAAAATTGTAAAGGATTTTTTGGGGACAGTGTGTATATTTACATATTAGTAATTCATTTACTTTTCTCATTACCATAATGTAGCTATCAATCCAATCAAATATCCACTCATTGGTCTTGGGAAAGCGTCATAACCACCAAAAAATTTGCAAAAACACGATATCCTATTGCACCGATTATATATGTAAGCAAGGAATAAAATGCCTATCCAAATAGATAAAGATTAAAATATATGCCTGTTGTTGTGTATGGGTGTGAAATGTGGTCTGTCATATTGAGGAGGGACATAGGCTGAGGGTGTTCAAGAATAGGGTGCTGAGGAAGGTATTTGTGCCCAAGAGGGATGAGGTAATAGGGAAGTTGAGAAGACTGCATAACGAGGAGCTTTATGACCTTTACTTCTCAGAAAATTTTAGTAAGGTGATCAAATCAAGAAGAATGAGATTGATGGGCATGTGATACATATGGGTGAGAGGAGAGGTGTAGATGGAGGATGACATTAAAATGGATCTCAAAGAAGTGGGATTGATCTGGCTCAGGATAGAGGCAGGTGGTGGGCTCTTGTGAATACAGTAATGAACCTCCAGGTTTCATAAAATGTGGGAATTTCTTAATTAACAGAACACCTGTTAGCTTCTGAAGAAGGATCCTGCTCCAAGGACTTATTTAATTGTTTAGAGTAAAATGCTGTTTTACCCATTGAGCAGGACAAATCTATGACTGGAAATGGAAAACCAATGGCACTACAGGTATCGTGTATCACAGTCACAAATGTTTCTCTTTGTACTTCTTTATTCACCATATTCAGTGTTTAAAATTGCCATAGATGATAATGTTGACCATTTTCTGTGCCATGTACTAATGATTGGGTGGTGAGCTGTATTTTAGTAAACTTTGTTTTATTTTGGGCATCACATAAAGCAGTATTTTTTTTCAGCCAATATGATTAAATTAAATTCACCATGCAACTTTTAGTGTAGTTTTTCCACCAATACCAAATTTCATCAGAATTTTTCAAGTAGTTTCAGACATGCAACAGATAACACATAACCTACCTTTACGCTTTTAGTTTTTTACTTTGTGGAAATATGGGATGAAAATTAGTTATGATTTACAGGAAATACCTCTAAATTAATATAATTTGCATGGCTGTGCTGTCTGTTAACATATGCATGAATTACGGTATAAAACCAGCCTCTTAAGCACTGGCACTGGCAAGAAACTAGCAAACAGGAGGGTATTTGTTGTTTGGTTTTTTAACAGTAGTCTTTGAAAGCTAGATTATAAAGTGTCAAGAATGTGTGTGTACATAAAGACATTTTACATTATCAACTGACATTTATAATTAAAGTGCCAAAGTTTTCTATACATTAGTAAGTTTATTTCACACCAGGTACTACAATCCATTTCTACTGAAGCACATTATATGTGATATGTGAAGGTGCAGGGATTGCCATAATGTATTTCGGTAAAGTACCCTGAGAAATATTGATCTGTGATTTGGTGCTGAGACTGTGATTTATGGACTGGATTAATACACAAGATTCTACTTGCATTGGGACATAGGACTCTGTTCTGGGACAAATATATTAGGGTCTGGATGTACATGGTGCATGTGGTACTGAAAGGCATAGCATTTGTGAAATTCAGTTTTGCAAATTTTCTAGTGTGTTTTGCTCCTCCAGTGCAGAAAAGATGCACAGTGTACTCTTTCATGCTATGAGAATGAATCGGGGACAAACTGTCTCGCCTAATGGGTCTCATATGCAGCATTCAATTTTAATTCCAATACAGTTATGTATATTAACAGTAGTTTATAAAACAACTGGTAACAGCAATAAGACATTCAGCCCTGTTTTCTAATCTTCTTGATGTCTAGTGTAGTGGAAGTGTAGAGTCACTGTGCTATAGTTAAGGACATGCCGTGAATACAAATTCTTGAACATTGGCACCAATTGAGGCAAGTGATCAACTCTGTGCTCCAGTTGCTTTACTCTTGGGGGGTGGAAGGGAGGAAGATGCCTTAATAGAAGTCTGTATGGATGCAAGAGTCAGTTGTAAACAGTGACAAAGCCTGGTGGGAACTGAACTCTAGTCATCCAGCCTGCAACCTAGTCACTATACCTACTTGCAGACACGTACTATAGTTTCTAGTTGAATTATTGCTCACATCAGCATTTTTTGTGTGCCTTTGCTTTTTGCAGATCAAATTACAGTTTCATCCTTGGTCACTTCTACTTGTCACTTGTTGCTCGTTTGTAAAATGGTACTACGATGAAACATTAATATTTGGTATGTACATTTAAGAAAAATGTATAAATGAAAAGCATACCAAAGAATGAAGGATAACATAAACATAATTTATGTGCACACACACATACACAGTAAATATGTACACAACATAAATAAGTACAGCTTTACAATAATACACCAGTTCATGTGCCATGAGATACTTTTCTGTATTTTACTGTACTGTTGTGTGGAAAAGGTTTAAGAATGCTATTCTTGGCTATTACAATATATGCTTTCTGCCCTATATCAAGGGAAGAAATATATTCAAGCTTGATATATAGATGGCATAAAGCGTGTGTTTCTTTTCCTTGACTGAATCAAATTAAGACCAAAAGGTTTGGTAACAAAAGGAATAACATTTTTCATCAATAAATTGAAGTAATAAAAGTTAGGTTTTTGTGTATAGTTTTTCTAACACAAGTGTAAAACTGCAGTGTGTTATGAGTATGATCCTGCCTGTGCCCTTACAAAATAAATCGAACCATGTTAAGATGGTTATTAGACAATGCGTAATATAACTAATACATTTTTATGCTTAGAAGAATTAAAATTGTCAAATCAAGGTCTCTAAAAGAATTGTCTTTGTTTACGTAGTGTGATATTATTCTAAGTCATTTAAGAACCAAATTTTCCCTTTTTCCTATCCAATGTACCTAGGAACTATGGAATTTTCCCAAACCCATTTTTGTGTTCTGTACACCCACACTGTTTAACGAATTACTTTATCGTCTGTCTTACAAAATGTTAGCATATTCAGAACACTGTGGAATCGTAAATGCCAGTTGCCTCTTCTGGATGGATAAAAGAGAATTACTTGTCTGTTTGTGTTACATTCTGATTTTCAAATTTCATACAGAGAACAGTAAACATGGACACTTCCTTATATTATACAAACTCCTAATTGCCTATTCAGACCTATCATCTAATTAAAAAAAAAACAGAATTCCAGATTTCCTTAGGTCATAACCACATTCTGTATAAACTATAGTAAGGTGTCATATTATCTTGACCGTAAATACAGCACCATGGCCGGTATATGAAAGGAACTAACTTATAGCCGTAATCCACAGCACTGTTATCATACTTGCAGGAGTTGTATCCAGTCCATGTCTTCCTATCAACATTATAGCTGGACGGGTGCTCCTGAAATCCTAATCGTCCTGCCAGCTTGTCATTGATGGAGCTCAAAAGATATCCTAGCTCCTGGGGATTTAGTTGGGGCTGCAGTACTTTTGGATTCCCATGATCCCCACTTCCAATTCTTGTTATGTGCTTTCCTGGAATCCCACTTTGACCCTCTGTGAGACCAATTTCTTCTGCTGCCTGAACATCACTCTCTTCTTCCACTGTAGCTGTCCCTCCATGCAGAAGATCTACATGAAGTCCTCTAGCATAAGGAATGTCTGACCATTCACTGTCACTCAGTGCTGATGGACGGGCAGCCATAGGTATGCCTGTCTCATACAGAATATTAGTGCCATTGCGTATGTTAATATTTATTTTAGTTTTAGATTTGGTATAATTTCCTGATACTTCTTCGATATCACTGGACTTGTTTCCCATGCCATCTAGAAATGAAGTGCTTTCATTATTATCCTCTGTGTTGTAATTTATGTTAGAAGAATCTTTGCCAAAGTATGGTGTTTCATCTTGTTTTTCTTGCTTCAGGTATGTTTCACCATTAAACAATGAAGACGTAATGTTCTGGTCAACTTTAAGTTTGTCACCCAACTGACTGCCTGTTTGTAGTAATATGGGCTGTTGTAAGGATCCACCAAATTCAAAAGATCCATGACGTTTTGCTGGCGTACTTCTGTGGCCTCCACTTTCAATATATCCATTCATTCCATGGTAACCATTTACTGTGTGGTGTCCGATTAGATTATACTTGTTTCCGTTATATCCACCTCCATGATAACCACCTGCGTGGTATCCATTCATTCCATGATAACCACCCCATGGGTATCCATTTCCATTATAGCCACCATCATGATCACCTTGGTGATATCCATTCATTGCATAATATCCACCACCACTATGATATTTATTTCCATGGTATCCGCTCGCTCCATATTTGCCCGTTCCTCCTGTATGCATATCAGTATGTAGCCCAAAATTATGCATGTTACCTAGTCCTTGATAGCTTTTAGTGACCCCTGCCTGATATTCTGCCATTGCATTTTCATGACCAGAAGGTAAAATTCCGTGGGCAGCATGTGTCTCCATTACAGGAGGGACCATTACTTGATGACCTACCATTCCTCCATAATAACCTGATATATCTCTGTCAAGAAGACCACCTGTTTTACCCTCTTTTACACCAATGCTGTGAAAACCATTTTGACCTACTGCTGCACTGTAGCTGCCTAGTCCAACTGTTCCTTGGACATTATTCATTTTATGCAATGCTGTTGGCAGGCCTGCATGAAGTCCTGAAAATCCTGTACCATGTTGCTGTGGAGTGTCTACCCCATAGTACTGTCCCAGCCCCACTCCATAAGTTCCTTCCAATCCTATACCATTGTCACCTACATCTGGATAGTGCCACTGTGTAGCAGTTGGATGGCCGTTTATACCTGTGGCACTGTGCATTAGGTCTGGTTCATAAAACCCATTTGAATGGGAAAAGGGCATGCCCAATTTCTGATCTGTTGAGAGTCCGTGAAGAGCAGGACCACTGATCGGATTCCTCTCTGGATGTTTATTAATTACAAATTTAAATGGTGGATTGAATTCATTACCACCTGAAACTTGCCTTGCTTCATGCAGAGGTAAGACCCTGTGGTGTCCAACAAGAAGCCCACTGTAACATCCCTTGCCACACATGTTACCTAGATCATGACTGTTATGCAATACTGGACCTAGATGACCCCCAAGTCCCTGGTGTGCAGTAACTAGACCCCCAAAGCCATGTCCATGGTGTGTTAAAAATGCTGTATGTGTTCCATGCACATGTAGTGGTGCTTGTCGATTACTTTGAGTTTGTTCGTAGACCTCCTGGGTGTCTGAAATACCGATTGCTTGAGTTGGTGCAGGAATGTCATCACATCTTCCGCACTGTGTTGTCAGCAGGACCCATATCAGGATATATAATTTCTGGGGAGAGAGTAAGTAATGTGAGTTAGAAGAAACAAGATTGTTCATGTCCCCTTATTTAATTGTTTCATTAAATGTGACACGGATGTAGATAGGAAAATATGGGAAGAAATTCAGTTTAAAAGGGGTGAAGTTGACACATTTGGCTCAAGAGAGGATCTAGTGGAGTAATTCTGTGTTGAATCTTCAGATTGAGAAAATGATCGTCTGAAGACCTCCTATGCTGTGAATTCATAGAGTGTGGGGTGGCTGATGAGTCACCCAATTTATGTATTTCAGTTTGGTCCCTGTTAACCTCAGATATTCACATAGATCTGTCAGATTGAGGGAGGAACATGGGCTGAGGGTGTTTGAGAATAGGTTGCTGAGGAAGATATTTGGGCCTAAGAAGAATGAGGTAACAGAGGAGTGGAACACAGCATATTGGCTTCATGATCTCTGCTCTTCACTAAGTATTTGAGTGATTAAATCAAGGAGGATGAGATGGTTGAGGCATGTGCACATATGGGGGGAGGAGAGGTGCAGACAGGGAAAGAGACCATTTGGAGGACAAAGGCATAGGTGGGTGGAAATAGGATAGAGGAGGCCATGGACTGGATTGATCTAGCTGAGGACAGGGACAGCATCAGGTTCTTGTGAACACAGTAATGAAATTCAGGGTTCCATAAAATGTGGGTAATTTTTTGCTTAGAGAAACAGTCAGGGTTTCAAGAAGCACCCTATGCCATGGAGTTGGCTGGTGGTTGGTTGGTCGGTTGGTTTTACACAACTGCCATCAGACCAGTAAAGGGAAAGAAAATGTGTGTACAGAACTTCCAAGTAAGCCACATTATGTTGAACCAAGTACCATCAAATACAATTTATAATTATACTTTTTCATTATTTGAAGCAACCCAACATGTTTCAAGCCTATAGACTTAATTTCAAGGGCTTCATAGTTACTCCAGCTATTCATGTTTAACAGTCAGAATTTATGGCACATGGTAATTGATCTTGTTTTCCCAAAGATTTGTATAGAATTGGCAAATACTGAAATATTAACACAGACCTGCTTTTTCAACAGATGTACATATAACCTATTAGCAACTCAAATGGTAGGAATTCAGTTGCATTGGAGACTAACAACCACCTCTGTGCACAGATATGAACCAGAAAACAACAATTTCCAAATTTATACACTGTGGAATGAAAGAAAATGAGCTATGAGGTGACAATCCGTTCACCAATTAACTGAAATATGTGTTTTATACCAGAGATGTAATAACAATACTGTGCAAATTTTGAGGTTGTTGCAGCAATGCAGCTGATGATTCCATTCGTTTGAGATAGACTCCGTGTTACGGGTAAGTGGATCTCGTTTGGAGGCAGTGTAATAACCTCATTTTCAAGGGTCAGAATGTCCTAGGGCCCTTGAAGGTGCCCACAATCTGATTATACATTGACACAGCGTTCTGTCCCAGAAAAACGGTTTACTCAAGCGATTATACTCTGCACAATCCATGGCCATGTTGAATTTTCAATAAAAAGGGAGTGAGGTGAGGGGGGATTGGTAACTAAACAGGACCAGTAATTTACCGTGGCAGTCAATGATTTTTATTGCCTTGATTGTAGAATGCCTTCACAGAGTGATACACGCTTTTAAAAATCGTTTTAGCAAAAGAGTACGTTTTATTTACCTAATGTGCACATTTTAGGCGCTTTTGTACAATTGCACAAAGCGATTTTTAGCTTCGTCATGTATGTCTGTCCGTCTGCGTGGAACAACTCGGCTCCCGCTGGACGGATTTACATGGAATCTTATACTTGAGTATTCTAAGAAAATCTGTCAAGAATATCCAAGTTTAATGAAATCTCACTAGAATAACGGGTACTTTACATGAAGACGTTTGTGCATTTATGACAATATCTCGCTGAATTCGTCTTAAAATGAGAAATGTTGCAGACAAAAGTTGTAGAGAAAATCAAAACACGTATTTCACGTTTAGTAACTTTTACCTAACCAAACCCAATGGCAGAGCGGTCTAAGGTGTGGACCTGTGGTCGCTCGCCTGCTGAGATTGTGGGTTCGATTCCCTCCGGGGGATGTTTGTCTGTTGTGGGTGTTGTGTGTTCTCAGGTAGGTCTCTGCAACGAGCTGATCACTCGCACAGAGGAATTCTGCCGTCTGTGGTGTGTCGCTATGTGTGATTAGAAACCACAATAATGAGGAGGCCAAGGCACGCGTTTAGCCGCAGCCCCCCCCCAAATAATAATAATGATAAGTTCTGCCGAAAATCGTGCCTTTTATGAGATAAATGTGGAAAAATGTGGTACAGCCAGAGAGGCCACAGATGACAATATAATATGGCGCATGTGGATTGCATATTGGATGAATAAGACTACAGACACACACTCGAAATATTTAATACTTATTGCTTTTCCACGGTAAAAATGGTACTGCGAAAGCGCCTGAATATTACGTTGTATGCACATCGCCTCTCTTGTACGGATACGGTATTTCAATACGAGATGTTTTAACAAAATCTTAAAATCCACAAGATCAATTATCGATGTCATCAACGCTTACTTTACTACCTCAACAGCTGCAACAGATACGAAGCCCTTAACTGTGAGCCTATAGACTCGAAACAGGTCGGGCTCATTGAAAGACTGCTAAACGGGATCTGAGGTGTACTTCACTGTACGTCTTAAGTTGAGGTATCCCCGTTGTGTATGTAACAATAAGTTAAGGATAATGTAGGTCGAACACAACTAGTTGTTTTCGACCTACATTATCCTTAACCTATTCATGGTACTTGGTTAAGACCTCCCAAAATGCAAAGATATGCCTCTGAAAATCACAGCCATTTTCATTGATCCCATTTGTAATCGTACTCAATTTAAGCATTAATATTAACGTGTAAGTGATCTACATTTTATACAAGAATAGCGTTTGAGAATTGCGCTCTTATGGGTTATTACGCAGCGAGTAGTGGTAATTTCTTATTGATGTCTCGGGACAACATTATCGTCCCATCCTCGGGATTCTTGAACTGTGAGGATAGAACCGATAAGTTGTCCTGAAACGTCGGAAAGAAATTACCACTATTTGCTGCGTAGTAACACAGAAAAGCGCAGTTCTCAGCTACTTTCCCGGCGGAAGCCTGAAATCTCGCATGAAGGGCAGCTTTTACCCGTCTTAAAAATCCCTCCATTATTTATTAGGTTGTTAAATAGCAACTTATCAGAATAGTTATTTTGAAACACATTTAAAAAAACATGACTTTTATAACCCATTTGGATCTGAACCAGGTAACTGTCATGATGGAATCTGGAACAATATTCATTATTCCACACTGTTCAGTGATACTATTTGGTACAAGGATGCTGATTTTCACTAAAGTGCGACAAGTTTTTTAAGAAAAGAATTTGTGAGGATATTAGGTGGATGGCAATGGTTAAGGAATTAGCGAAGGGGTAACTTGGCTGATAATATTGGGGGGGGGGAGCCAAATCGACAATGAGTATTACATTGGTTTGAACCAGTCCTTAAAATACACCCACCTCTTTCTCGCAATCTCACATCAGTGGTTTTAGTTTGTCACTCTTCAACTCAGCAGCCCCCCCCCCAAAAAAAAACTATTCGTGGGTATAAAAAATTATGTAAATAGCGTACGACGTAGATTTATATATTAATTTTTTCTGTGGTTTTTTATCAGCCGGATGATAGCTTCTTGTGTATCGGCCGAAACATGTTGCATTACAACCATACAACATACTAAAAAATGTGGTTGTGATTAACAGCTGTTTTCTTCACACCTTCACTATCTTCGTCACAACGGTATGTTCCACGTAAATATATAACATAGACTTAGTGTCAACCTGCACCTTTTTCCTGGTGATGGACAACAGTATATGGCATGCTGCCACCATTTTCAGAAGTTATAAACATAGTTTAAAATATATGTGAGGATCTGGTGATGAAAGTTCACTTAAAGACTTTTTTAATTTTCATTCCCAGAGAAAAAAACACCCGTTTCCCATTAAATAGAACACCCATTGTCCATTGCATTCAGATTTTTTTTTTTTCCAAACAACCTTTCCGAAACTTGGCATGAATAAACTTCCACCATTCAGAAGCAAACAGCAAAAGGTTCCCACTCAGCTGGCAGTTTTTCTGTTCTTATTCCCTCTTGATGAAACTTGGATGTCAAGAGAATAACTGTGCTGCTTAGAACTTCTTGCTGTGTCCAGTGATCGTGACTAGCTCTTTCTAACGGACTCAACTCGGTAGGAACCCTTCCCACTACGCGTGATGATGGAAACAGATCCATCTTCCGAAAGTTAAAAAAAAAATATGTATAAACTACGATGGGCTATATCCGAAATAATAGTCGTGCTAATTTTTCACTTCAGGTTTTCCAAATAAAATTTTTTACGCAAGTTTAATTTCACCAATTCATGCCACATGATCGTACTTTAACTAAAGAGACAGCTTGAAATTCGCAATATAAAATCTTATCTAAGCCCTTTCAGGAGACAATTCAAGTCTCCGTGAATGTGACGCTATATAGTTGGATAAGTTATTCCCGACGTTTAGAATGACCGTGGCGCCTTCATCTTTAGGGGTTAAACAGTTTTCTTGGACTGCTTTTCCTTTGAGGACGAAAGTGCTGCGATTCTTAAAAATGTAAAGAATCAATTACCCAACGATACAGCGCCACATCCAAGGAGACTTTAATCCCAAGCAACACCGCTGTGAGAAACTAAAATCTTCTTCTAGTATCTTCGAAAAAGAAATATAAGGACTCGCGGACACGTTCTTCCAGGAAAGAACCTATAAAAACAGGATCCCTCTACGCAATGACTACACCCGGCCCTTGTTTTCTCTAACGCCCCTTGTAAATATACACAACTCCTTAATTTGCACTTTCTCGTTTTCAGTTTAACGCCCTTTTCCTGAATACGTTATTTGATGCTAACCCCTAAATCAGTTTATATCAGTTTTTGATTTACGCCCACTTTTTCAGGAATGCAACTCGGGTGTAAAACAAGGACTGGGTGTACTATGTTAATGAACATGTGTTTTAAAAACTTACAGTTCGAAGATGCATTGTAGTGTAGAGCGCTGTAGATGGCGTCAGACCAGCTTGAGTATTTCGTTGCCAGTGGGATGTTTCCTTTGGCAACGGAATCTTTAGAATTTAGCGGTATTGAAAATGCTATTTGCTGCGTCACCTAAGCATTGTCTGTCTTCGTGTGAAAGACAATAGGACCACGCAGTCGAAATTCCAGTCCCTGTCTGCCAGAAAGTGCATTGCTAGCATTGACTGCAGACTGCCTAGATGTCAATATCAGATAATTAAAATACAGTTTTTGGTCTCTCACAGGCGTTTTTTGGATGTACTTTCAATTAAATACAGCGCATAATATTCGTATATTTTCCAGTCTGCTGGGTTTTACCAGTAACGACCGCCGGCAAATACCATTACTTACAGACACTTATTTGCTTACTTTCTTTCATGTTGCGGTAACGATTTCTAAAAATTTTAAACTACTCGATAAAAAATTTATAACTAAAATGTTATCACCTAAGTGTCTTAAAATTCTCCTTTCAAATTTGGGGACCAATTTAGAATGAGGTGCATTAATTTTTATCTTAGCAAAGCTGACACTTTCTTGGCAGAATATAAACTTGTTCCCATTCCACCGTGCCCACCACAACTCCCACGTAGGCTGTCCTGGGATCGAACATCTGTCTCTTTCACTGTATTTATAGACATGTAACTGCTGTATTCCTTTACACCCAGGGAACATATTACGAATTTGAAGGCGTAATTTTATGCGTTGGTAGCGACTCTGGCAGCAGGCGGGGGTGAGTGTTTTTTCAAAGACCATTTATACCCCTATAAAATACCGGGTTTTCATTTACTTTGGACGTGCATGTCTGTTGCCTGCATTCGGTACACATGTATGCCTTCAGTGTGAAAAATCTGTTCCTCTTTATCATCTGGAGCTGCCTTCTTAGTGCTCTTAACAGGCCCACATTCTGAAAAACACCGCTTTATAAATCCAGAAGTCGCTAGCATGAGAAGGGAGAAACAGTAAAGAAGTAATATCTGATATTTGATATACTACATTAAAACGTTTTTATTGGGCATTTCGTGTTGGCCGCGATCTTATTAGCGCCTTTGTGTCCATGCGAGACTCGGCTTTCTGTGGCCATATCTGTATTCTGTATCTTTATTCACACGGCCAGTGCCACTTCTTAGACGGAGCTCCGACAATCGATATATATATATATATACACGCGTAAAAATAAGATAAGACGTACAACATCCCCCTCCAGCGGTATTCGAACCGCTCTACGTCACTGTATAGGCACAGGCAAACTAAGAACCTAGTAAAATGGCTCGGCAGCCATGCGACCATAGTGGTGCTTTCTTAAAGAAAAATTTCAAAATACATCTATCAGCTTCCAGCTTCACCAAATCTGTCCGTCCGCTGCAGTAAGTAGAGAACGGCCAAAATAATTGTCATTAAATTGCATATTGGGTAGTTTTACTAAAATATGTTTTTACATTTCGATTTTGATTTCAGCCATACAGCAATAACTGAAGAGCTCTAAGTTACACGAAAATCTGCGCACGTCCTTGTGCGCACCTCGGAAGTGTCTGTGTAATGTATCGTGGAGGACCAAGTTTCGAATAAAGGCTTTCACTTAAAAGTGAGCAAAGGCACTAAAATGTTTATGACATGTACACTGCATCTAGCGTCGAGGTTTAAGAATGAATGGGCCCATACCTTTACTCCCCCTGTATGCATTAATGGCATGAACAGGAACAAAATTACTTTTATTGGTTATATTTTCTTGCTTGTTAAGATTATATTATATCTTAGAGTAACGAGGTTATTGCACTGTGAGCGTTGAATAGTAAGGCTGAAATCAAATTACGCGACACAGCATTATCAACCATTCTTTGCTCCTGGCAGAACTAAACAGCAAGCCAAGCACAACTTTTCCATGATTCACACTCGAAAAGGAGGCGTTAAATACGGTTTGAGATTCTCATAGCTTCAAATCCGTATTTTTTTTAAAAAAATTCTCTGTGTTTAGTGGCACTGATACAAACGCCTATCCTGAGCCGGATCAGTCAGTTTCGTATTTCTACAGTACATCTCCCGAAGACCACGATTAGACATCTTCTCGTCACTTATCGGGTTTTCAAGCGGCCATCTTTTGAGCTTCCCCACAAAAATTTTATATTTATTTCTTGTTTCTCCTGTCTGAGCTAAAAGTTTCGCACTAACTAACATCCCTCATTTTCTTATGCGGGGTGGAGCAGCGTTCATTCAACATATTGATTTTCGTAGTATTCTGGCAGCCATGATGAAAGGATGAAAGTAAATGCACTCAAGCTTTTAGCTTAGGAAAACCATTTAGTGTACATGGATCAGTGGTCGGCTGTTCGACATAGAGACGTTTTAAAGAACTTTTCTGTGACGGCAACGTAACAAATATTCATATCAACACTCGAAGACATTCAAATTTTCCTGATCGCATTACCATCAAGAACTGGATAGAAAAGTGCCTAAACCACGGCTTCTGTGCCAAATAAGTGACCTGGAGGATGTCTCAGAACTGTGAGGACACTGGAAGTCGTTGAAGAAGTACAGGCTGCTATCGGCCTATCCCCAGAGATTTAGTTGTCAGACATACAGTAGGCCTGAACATGTTGAGCAGACTGCAACAATGGATAGGCCTACTTTAGTCTGATACACTATTTGGGGAAATTTGTCAAACAAGAAGAAGATATTTTGCATCCAAAAAAAATTATTAGAAAATGGCCATCATTAGAAGGCAAGACTCTTGTAGGGAATTATTTACTTGCCAGTCAGTTTGTATTCTCACTATTATAATTTGTTGCAGACAGCGGTTCCAAACAAATTCATATACACATGACATAAACACAAGGCATACATATGATGGACATGTACCAAACACGAACCTCAGTATTGTAAGGAAGTCTATTATACAGGAATCACATTATTCTGTAACCTTCCACCAACCATTAGAAGACTAAATCACAATAAAGAAGCATTATGCCAGCACTTATAGGATATCTGTTATCTCACTCCTTCTTAGTACAAGAATTTACAGCCAATGAAAATTCTTTAATGGTTACGTAAAATTGGCTGTCTTCTGTACCACTGTCAAAAGATAATTATTATGTGTATATAGAAGAAGAAGGAAGAGAAGGAGAAGAAGAAGAAGAAGAAGAAGAAGAAGAAGAAGAAGAAGACGGAGAAGGAGAAGAAGGAGGAGAAGAAGAAGAAAAAGAAGGAGGAGAAGAAGAAGACGGAGGAGAAGATGGAGAAGAAGGAGAAGGATAAGAAGAAGGAGGAAGAGGAGAAGGAGAAGGAGGAGGAGAAGATGAGGAGGAGGAGGAGGAGAAAGAGGAAGAAGAAGGAGAAGTAGAAGAAGGAGGAGGAGGAAAAGGAGGAGGAGAAGAAGAAGAAGAAGAAGAGTTGTGCACAGTAATTGGAGTAGCTGTTGTTCTGGAAGTGTTCACAAAGGTGCTCCAATTACTGGGCACAACTGTCTACTGTATATATATATATACATATATATACATATATATATATATATACATATATATACATATATATATATATATATATCACATTGTGGAATCTCCAGCAGTTCTGCTACATTCAGGAAATGAAAGCGTTAAGATGCTTTTTTGTACAATTGTGTGCTCCCTGATGATGGGGCAGTAAGGCCCAAAATGCGTAGGAGTTATCATTTTATAGTATTATTGTAATTTTAATAAAATTGTGAGCATTGGTTGGCTTGAACTGTAACAAAACTTCTTTACTTCATTCTTCTGAGGATTTATGTATTTGGCTTTATGTCTCAATTCAGTTTTGCAAGCATGTAATCCTATCAACAAATGTAACACAATTTGGATTGTGGTTTTGGTTGTACACACTTCCATACATTTACCAGCACTCCATTTCTTTGGATTATATAAACACAATACCTTTAAGCATTCAGCATCCTCATCAGAAGTGCAGGTCTTCATGGTAGTTTCTGTTTTAACGCATTTGCTGTTTCTGTTTCCTTAAATTGGGTAAAACAGTGATGCATCAATTCAACACAGAGATTGAAATCAGCAACCTCTATCCTTCTTAAAAATAGATATTATTATACTGACGTGAGATACACTTCACTCACATGGACAGACGCAAGTGCATGTGTGCAACAGCCAAGCAACAAAAATTTTGAGCTACATTGAACATTTCACAACAAACCCCATGATTACATATTTCAAAATAAACATGATATTGAGCTTTGAAACTTGGGAGTTCTTTTTCAGGGATCCTGTATTGATTATTTGAGTGGGGTCCTTTAGAACCTAAGAGTTACTTTTGAAGTGATCACAGCAATTGTTTCTATCATAGAAATTTTACTGACAAAGTACATACAAAACAAATAATAATTATTATATGCAGTATACATATCTCAGGCAAATGCACATTATGGGCAAACCTGTGGCACCGATTACAAAGTGCATGGACAGATAATTTTGCAGCTGAGAAGAGGCAGATATGTCAAGATCCACAACATTTTCTACTCCTCAAAAGAGGTCTTCCTGGTAAAGATAAACTTCTCCCTGTCCGTGCCATGAAGGATATACATGGGGAGTGGAAGTACAGCTCTACACATTCTCAACGTCAACACTAGATGGAGGTGGTGGTTAACTGTATGCCCTGGCTGCTTTAGCCCTCATACCCACTGAGCAGGAGGAGAATTGCCAGACTGGACATATTTGAGAAGAGATAAATCTATTGTCCCTACCAAGATTCGAACCCCGGACCGTCCAACCTATAGCCCAATCAGTATACCGACTACATTAACCCAGATCCATTTTCTTCCTAGCAACGAAGTTAAAATAAATAGTGAACTATTCATCAAACATCTCACATGGTTTTCAATGTATTTTAAAAGTAGCCCTACATTGTGGTTCTGAATACTAAGAGAATTTCCCACAGATTCCTGAATTCTAGAATATTTAATGTGCATAGAGAGTTTAAGACTGTAGTTTCACTTGAAGTGGTCTGAAAAGGAAAGAGCAAAAGACTGCAGGGAGATAACATTAACATTAATCTTAGGGAAATACTGTGAAACTGTAAACTCTATTACACTGATTTAGTCCAGTGGTGAGCCAGGAATGAAAGGGTGGCTTTTTTGCTTACACTAACAGTTGTCATGTGTCTTTCACCTGTTCATTAAATATTTGTCTTTCCATTCTTCAGAAACTAGCACACATGAAGTGTAATGAGACTGGAACATTCACATATTAACCTTCCTGCCTTTAGGATCGCACTGAGCTGTATATGCTTCTTGTTCATGCTAGTAGATGTAGTAATAGTATCATGTGAACTGCTGTCAGCCTTTGTTCTTTATGCCTTATGAGTACAGTGAAGGCATTACTTTAAGTGGGAGCATCCATGAAGTCAATGTTTTAATCAAAATGGCAGATCATGATGGGAAACACAGCTCAATTACAGACTTATATCAGTGAATGTATTCTCTGGACCTGATATTCCACACATTCACAAAGTTCTGACTTGTCAGGTATGAGTGGTGCAGTCAGCAGACAGATATGCAACAGGACATCTAAACTGGTCCTAACCCCAAGATCTAAGGTACACTGACCTAACAAGCCTGTATGCTGGAGGTGGTGCAATCATCATTGTTGTTATTATCATAATAATCATCATCCTTATATGAGGCCTTACTGTCCTGTTACAGATATTAAAAAAAATATTTTCACCTTTTAGACATCTTCTTAAGCATTTCATTTCTGTGGGTTGATATTTCATACACTCCAAAGGACTCTGCCACAACTTATTCAGCACATTCTTCCAACCTGTGCAATAAACTTGTGTAAAATTTTGTACTGGTAATATGCATAATTCTGGCATTATTTCATTATTTCTGGTATGGTCATGAGAAAGGATATGAAATGTGGTATGCAGCACATTATAGAAGAGAAGCTGACTGCCACAAGAAATCCATATTTCCTCGCCTTTATTATAAATTTCTCGTACAAGGCACACAATAATTTCACAAATTACAAGAAAGCCAAAAATAATGAGAAGTCGCCTCTGTTTAACTTGGATAAATATGTACAAAACTACAATGAAAAAAAAAAAATTCTTACACCACTGACAGTCACAGACTTCAACATAAAAGTCACTCAAACATCAAACAGATTTGTTACATAAAATTATTTCATTTTAAACTGTCTGCTTGGGCAAGGTGGCATCTATGTACAGTGGTCATACATACCAGTGGTAAGAGATGGAAGGCCTTTATGCTTCTTTTCTTTGTCACTTACATCATACTGCAGTAACCTTACCATATTAATGTATCATGTTTACATAATACAGATCAAAATTTGTAACGTGGGTGAACATCAGTGTCACGTTTCCATTTTTAACACAGTATTATCTTACCTATATTCATGAATTTATGTTTTTGAACACTTTACATGATCTGTTATACAGAAACAGTGCTAACGTACACATCTCACTGGTCAGATGTGTGAACTATTACAATGGTCCAGTCCACTAAAACAAAAAATCCATACCAATACAGATAACAAATACATTGCATGTCCAAGTGACAACTCAATTTGCACTGCAGTACAATTTTTAAGTAACATAACCTACAGTTTCGTGTACAAAGATGAAGTTTCTCTTTAAGTGGGCATTTATGAAACCAAATTTATATTCTTAGGCTCTTTTTCACTATAAACATAATTAAAACTATTTTTATAAACATACAGTTGTGTTACGGTTGCAGGCATTAAAAAATACTATTACCCTTGCACTGTTGGTACAAGAGTTTGCCTGATTTTTACAATTATACTTATATTCAGTATTTCATTTTTTTAAACAGGTATTTAAAAAAAGTATCTCAGCCATTGTACCTTAGTTTATTTTATTTTAAATTAAAAAACAAATAGTGTAGGAGCAATTTATTTACATGGGTTTACAGTTCTGCCCATAACAATAAAACAGTTAAAATTACTGTAAAACAGAAGCAATTCATGGCTAAAGTGTAACTGTGGCCCAAAGAAAGTACATTACTAAACACTGTACAAAGCCTTTGGCAAGATCCATAACATTATTATATACATATAAAATTAACAAAATCACAGAACTGATATTTCTGCAATGATGGATTCCTAGCACACACATTACGGTCACACCTATAATTACAGATAAAATAAGTCATAGTATCATCAGCCTTGCTGATAGGTTGTAATGAAGTATATAGTTAGTCCATAAATTGGATGTTCCCTATTACTGACAAACCTACTGACTACTGCCTCTTTGCAGAGTTTTAATTTGTAACAGTTTGTTTCAAGATTGTGATCTTACTGTTATATTTGTATTTGAATAATGAAAAAACTTAATCCTTTCCCTGATAAGGAACAAACTGAGCTAAAGAAGCAGTCCAGCACAAACTGGCTGATCCTTAGAGGATGGTTTCCTACTATGTATAATTCAGATATATGTTAAGCAATTACTCAGCTGTGTAAAATATTTTATTTTCAATAGTGTTTTATCTTTGGGACATAAATGTCCCTTGTAGGCAGAATTCAATCTTTACAAAAAGCCAGACAGTGTTTACAGAACCTTTAGTCCTAGGCTTGGCAGCAAAAGGATTAAATCAGTAATAATTAAACAAAACTTTGATGATGTATCCATTTTAAGGGAACAGTCAGGAAACTGGCACATTAATGCACATAGCGTAGTATTAGTAAATAAAAGACAAATTATTAAACTCTAAATTAAAACATAAATATTACATGTTAGATGTAAAGCGTAATGTCCTCAGCTGTAATCTACATTATGAGCTCACTCAAGCATTAGTGTACAACGTGATGGTTGATTTTTTATGAACACAGAAAAAATTTTCCCAAAACTGATAAAATTGATAATCTGAAAAATGCTTAAAACTACACGTCATTTTTTCTCCAAAAGAGATTACAGTTTGAAGTGGTGTGTTAATATGCTACAGAGTATTCAAAGGAGATCTTTCATGAAGCATCGAATCATGTAGCACAACATTTACTGATTGACTTATTCTGTGTTGTATGCTGGCAAATACTGGCAGATGATGACATGTCGTCTTCCTCACACTCGCTGTCCTATTCATTTCTTTGTCAACATGTTGTGTAGTGCACTTTCTTACATCATCCTCACAAATCTGACTGTCCTGGACCTAAAACATATAACAGATTTACATAACACCAAGATCATGTAAATTATCACCATGATGAAATTTTTCATTGCAAAAACACTATCAGTGTAACAAGTAAAACTGAAATGAAAGAGTCTGACATATCCCTCTCAGACCCTTGTCATCAGAAATTGGTCATTTTTAGACACTGGTGGTTTCTGGAGGTTTAAAAATATGAATTTGGCAGAATAAAAATGTTATTTACTTTCCCTTCTGTTCATGTTATCAAACTTCTAACACATTCACGCAGTTCTGAATGTAAACTAAAAATGTCCTGACCCATACAGGTAGCACTGATGGCCTAGGAGGGCTGTGAAAACAGTATTTGCATGTATATAGGTAGTATATTACAATATGAAAATATGAAATAGCTCACAACAGAATATGTATTCAGAATGAGAATCAGCCAGCAGGCATCTTCCATTGGATCACATAAATTGTTAAGCAAAAAATTAGTATAGTGTAACGGATATTCATAAAGCCAGGTGAATAATTTGTCCCGATAGTAGAAGTCTGTATGGTACATCACAACAAGTTCATAGCTGGCATGGCAACTCTCCCACAGACTAATATTAGTTTTGTAATTTGAAACATCTGAGGAGCAGCATTTTATTTTACATTGAATATTGCCTTCACAATTGTGATCCACTTATCATCAATACAAGTCCCCATCTATGGTGATATCTATTCTACACTCCTGTTATTTGGTCATTTAAAAGATACAGCCTCTTCATATCTGAGCTATATTAAACTTATGCATATTCTTGGAAATTACATTATTGGCTATTTGATTTAAAATTTGATCTGACTTGAAACTTTACAGTGTTACACTTTACAAAGTTATTTTTATATATTTAGTATCCATTTTATTATGATTTTTGTATCATATCAATGCATTGAGTTGTAATATCTGTTAATCACTAAATTCAATCTTACATCACATGCATAAATGCATTAATATCACTCAAAACAAAAACACAAAGCAGCATGCTTTAAATATGTAGCTTCACCTAAAACAATCTGTAATATAAAATCTTTTAATTTTCTCATTTCCTTGCATCCTTTTCTGTGTGCTTGGGGATGGGAGACAGTATACACAAGTACAAGTACACAATGAATTATGTCCACCACTGTTATGTCACTAGGGCATTACATATTGTTCGACGCGTAAAATATTTGATATATACAAGCACAGTCACAATGAAAATAAACAATGCACACAGAAAATGTCTGATGTTACATTCATTCATTTTTTGACCTTAAATTAGTGACAGGTAAGAATAACTGTCTGTTTCTTGCATTGTGTTAAGGCACTAGAATGATTTTATTACTCTGTGCCTTGTTTATGCATTTTATTAAAGATGTATTCAGTTGTTTCAAGTAATTTTTAATAAACAACTATGTAACATAACTTTTGTTTTAAAGGAAATTGTGATTATTGCTGATGGATTTGTTCATTTAAAACTGGGTACAATTTCTGTGAAATATATTACAGTTTTAATTAAGTCATCTTGCAACTCCATTGGATTTTATGTGTGTTGTTTATTTAAAAGGCATTTCAATAGCTCAGATCATACAGTGTCGAACAGTATAATGATTAGTGAATTTGAAAGTACTCTATGTGTAATAAACTGTTCGTGGCATTATTAGAGTATTATGCTGTTGCGTGCCTGGTGGAGCTGAGGAAAAACCACTTAAAAATATGACTCAGGAAAGAAGGAGGAAATCAACCACAATATACAGTTATACTCTCTTATACACTGGTTACAATAAGTATTTCTAAATAATATTACTAGAGTGTATTTATTGCAAGAATATTTAGTAATTTAGCATACAGCCTAAATCCTTACTACCTACTTTAATTATAACTCCTCTCTATGCATGATTTCAGACTTCTGCCACAATTTAAATGAGATTTTCACTCTTTCATAATACATGAATCATGATAGATCAGTTAATAAAGTGACTGCATGTGATGCTCATTAAGAGTGTTGAAATTTTTCTCTTCAGAGCTCTGTGTACAGAGGGACATACAGATATTTATCAAATGCCAAGCACGCAAGGGGTGATGCTGATCACTCTTTTCTCTAGTACTCATGTTTGGAATAGGTGAAGTTGTATCTCTGTAGCCCACCATCGTTCCTTGATTGCATGATGCATGAACAGAAGCATAACTTAGCTTCACACAATCCTCACAATGTAATTACCTTTAGTTCAATAGATTTTTGTTTATTATTATTATTATTGTTGTTGTTGTTGTTGTTGTTGTTGTTGTTGTTGTTGTTGTTGTTGTTATTGCATCGGTTTTTCATTAATTTTATTTAAGAAAAGTACTCTCTGCCTGAAATTTTATCCTAGTTACCTGAATTAGAGTGCAGAATTCTTTATATGTGCACAAAATACATAATTTTAGAAATTCCTTTTAAATCTTTTAACTGTACTTTATGCTATATCAGTGAAGTCTGTGAACGTTCTCACTCCTTTTCTAGTAGTCACAGCTGTTTCAGTCAACAGATCACAGCACCACATTTGGTTCTAAAATAGCAGAGATGTATGTGTATTAAAAACTATAGGCAATGATCAGGTTTTTGTTTTCTGAAGGTTAGATGTCTACTTGTATTTATGAACATCTGCTCAAAGTTAATGGTGGAACAACTGTGAATATCAGTAGTTTTCAGCAATGTGCCAGTGTATTCAAGATGCTTTGATGGCACAAGCAGAATTTCATGACAGGCTGCAGAATAGTGATCCTAGCACTGCAGTAATGTCTGAAGGTTGACGAAGTGACATGTCATGACCATCACAAAAAAATGGATGAAATCTATTCCACCTTACATACTGGCAAATGCAGTGTTATGGTAATTGTTGAAGTGCTTGGTTGTTCAAGTCTGTGCTCTTTGGGTGCCACAAATGTTGACAGGTTCACACACAGAGGCAAGGAAAGGACTCACCACTGGTCTTTTGCACAAATGTGGCAGAGAAGATGAGGCTTTCTGTCATAAAATGTCACATGAGATGACACCTGGTGCCACACATCCAAGGAAAAAGAATGTCAAGAGTGTGTCGTCAGCAAGAAAATTAATGGCTACAGTCTTTTTGGGTGACGACATTGATCTTTGGCACAGTGGAGCACTAAAATATACTAAAGCTTGTCTTCATTTAGTTGAGTTTGTACCATAAGAAAAATGCCCGAAGTGCTGCTCATTCATGACAATGTATGGCCATCACAAAATTCTGAAAAACACTATTGCTGCATCCACCTTACAGTCCTGACCTCATGCCATCAGATTTGCACCTGTTTGGGCTTTGAAATACAGCCCACCAGCATATGGCAATAGGGGAGGGAGAGAAACATTTACTGGGTGGGAACATGTGCTGTTGCTCAAAGGCAGAAGAAGACTGTTGACAAAAATGGGGACTATTCAGAAAAATAAATGTGCCTTCATCAATTCTTTAATGAAGTTATGTGAATATTCACATATAAAGTATGTATAGAGCATGAAATAATAAAATAGGAGACATCACTTCTTGATGAGTTTCACTCTTACTCTCATACTTTGATAACAGATGGAAAATCATAAAGAAAATGCAGCTTTTAAATGTCACTCCAAAGATTCATTCTCTCATTGCCATTTAAATAATTTCAGAAGTCATACTGTAATGTTGGCTGAGGAAGACATCTGGGCCTAAGAAGGATGAGGTAACAGGAGAGTGGAAAAGACTGCATAATGAAGAGCTTCATAATCTGTACTTATAACCAAATATTATTTGGATGACCCATTGAATGAGAAAGATATGGCCAGGGCATGTGGCACATATGGAGGAAACGAGAGGTGCACACAGGGTTTTGGTGGAGTATTTTGAGGGTAATAAAAACTACTTGGAAGACCTGGGTGTAGGTTGGAGGATGATGTTAAAATCTGTCTTCAAGAAGTGGGATGGGGGTATTGTGTGGGTGGATCTGGCTCAGGATAGGGGCAGGTGACATTCTCTTGTGAATGTGATAATGAACCTCCATGTTCCATAAAATGTGAGGAATTTCTTGACTGGCTGAGGACCTGTTACCATTTCAAGAAAGACTCTGCTCCATGGAGTTTTTTAACACTGCAAAATTAGCAAAATTATAATTGAGATGGGAATATGTGATCTGAAGTCTTAGTTGGTTCAAATTATCATATTTACTTCCTCTCAGTAGTGCGGTACATATACAGGGTGTTTCACGACTTTAGGGCATAACTGCAGGAGGTGATTTCCTAGGTCTTTGTGATCAAAAAAGTTCATATAAACATGTGTCCGATTTTGGACGGTTACGGAGTTATGAC
>Ga0123354_10000844_pt1 | contig 33906 bp, 46 predicted proteins | sample TergutLab28metaG_2_FD_97872 | JGI IMG/M metagenome (GOLD analysis project Ga0123354, IMG submission 97872) | Labiotermes labralis P4 segment gut microbial communities from Petit-Saut dam, French Guiana - Lab288 P4 | ecosystem: Host-associated > Arthropoda: Insects > Digestive system > Gut ... | reverse complement strand
GTTGAGTCATTTACGGATATACACACCTTTGCAACTATCAGAGAAACGCATGGGTGAAGCTTTGAGGAAAGCCGGATTTGAACGGATAGTGAAGCGAACAGACAATTCCCCGAATCCGGTTTACGGTTACAGGATTAAAAAGGTAACTCCGAATCCTTTTATCGACCGCAATTTATGAAGTTAAGAATCGGTATTTTTACTTACTACGTTACTACGGTAGTAGGTAGTAAGATTAATGTTTAAAAGTTTAATTTTTAGCAAATGGAAAATATTAAAGACATAAATATCAAACAATTCCTTCAAGAGAAAGGTATTATTCCAATAAAAAATTATGGCCATTACGGTATGTATTATTGTCCGTACAGAAAAGACCGGAATGCAAGTTTTAAAGTGGATTACAATAAAAATGTATGGCATGATTTCGGAACAAACGAGGGTGGCTCTATCATTGACCTTGTAATGAAGATAGAAAATTGTTCGTTCAATGAAGCAGCAAACAAGCTTGAAGGGAAATATGCAGATGTGCATATAGGCAGCTATGCAGACAAATCTTTTTCTTTTCGTGGGGATAACCCTTTAATCACGATTCAAAACATTCTACCAATCATTCATCCTAAGCTAATCGCTTGGGTTCAGCAACGAAAAATTGATTTAACACTGGCAAACTTCTATTGCAGAGAAATCCATTATCAAATTGGAAATAACAATTATTTTTCTGTTGGATTCCGAAACGACAAAGGCGGATATGAATTGAACAGCCCGCCCAATTTCAAGAGCTGTTTTCCGCCAAAAGAAATAACAACCATTCGGAACGGCAAAGAATCCTGTTTGGTTTTTGAAGGTTTTTGGGATTTTCTTTCCTACTTCACTATCCAAAAAATTGAAAAGACAAAGCATGATATAGCTGTTCTTAATTCGGTCGCCAATGTTCAAAAGGCAATAGATTTTTTAAAATCGCATAAAGAGATTTATACCTATTTGGATAATGATGAAGCCGGAAGAAAAGCAACGGAGTTGATAAAATCGAATTGCGTTTCTGTTAATGACCGGTCGGAACGATATACCGGATTTAAAGACCTGAATGATTATCTGTGTCAAAAACCAATAGTAAAACCGGAGGTAAAAAAGAAAAAATTAGGATTGAAACGATGAATACTAACCAACGAATGATACAATGGGCTGCGCTTGATTTTTCAGCGGAGCAAGTTTATGTTTTGGTAAGACCAAAACCCACTTGCTCCCGCGAATGGGAGTGTCATCCCGTTGGTCTAAGATGAAAATTTTTAATAAAAAATTCGTATGAAAGAAATAAAAACAGGAGGTCGTCCTGTCAAAGAATTAGGTAAAAAACGCACCTACATGGTCAACGTAAAAATGGATACAGGCGAATATTATTCGCTCAAGGCTAAAGCAAAATCGGCTGGTATCAACCGGAGTGAATACATTCGTCAGAGTATAGCCGGAAGTATAATCCGTTCACGATTAACTCCCGAAATGAATGACTATATCCGAAAACTTTCGGGTATGGGAAACAACCTGAATCAAATTGCACGAGAGGCAAATGCTGAAGGATATACTAATATCCGGAGTGAATACCTTTATCTGGCTGACAAAATTGATAATGTGATAAACATGATGGAAGATGATGGCAAAAATAGTTAAAGGGAAAAGTTTCAAAGGCGTAATTAATTATGTCCTTGACAAAGCCAAGCAAACAGAGCTATTGGCGGTAGAAGGTGTTCGTTATAAAAGTCACGAATCTATTATCCGTAGTTTCGTTATCCAAACTCAACTGAATCCAAAAGTTTCCAAAACGGTCGGGCACATCTCATTGGATTTTTCATCTCAGGATAAGGATAAACTGACAAATGCAAAAATGGTACAAATTGCCAAAGAGTATATGGAAAAAATGGGAATCACAAATACTCAATATATTATCGGACGACATTACGATAAGGAACATCCGCACATACACCTCGTTTTTAATCGGATAGATAATAACGGTAAAACGATTTCGGATAAAAATGACCGTTACCGCAGTGAAAAAATTTGTAAGGAGCTGACCGAAAAATACAGATTATACTTTGCACAAGGCAAGGAAAACGTAAAAATCCATCGTTTGAAGGAGCCGGACAAAACCAAATATGAAATTTACAATGCTTTGAAAGCAGCCGTTCCCAAATGCAAAAATTGGAAAGAATTGACAGAAGCATTGAAAAAACAAGGTATTACGATGAATTTCAAATACAAAGGCAATACAAATGAGATTCAGGGTGTACGGTTTGAAAAGAATGAATATGTATTCAACGGCTCAAAAATAGACAGACAATTCAGTTACAGTAAGATTGATTTTCAACTAAAACAGAATGACAGGATAAACGACATTCATATTCAACAGGAATACAAACATTCTCAAAATCAGTCTTCAATACTGGAAAATGTTGGTTCTGTTTTGGGTGAGTTGTTTGACATTCAACCTCAGGGAACAGATTACGATGAAGCAGAGTTTCAACGCCAGCAAAAACTAAAGAAGAAAAAGAAAAGAGGATTTAGATTATAAACAATTAAAAAACAAATAATTATGAGTAATACAAATAAAATGGATACTGCCGCAGTATTTGAAATGTTTGAAACGATAAACAACAAGTTGGATAAACAGGCAATAACAAACAAGCCGATAGAGCCGGTACAAGTTGATGTGACAGCCGTTAATGCTGCGACAGAGCGATTAGAAATTGTGATAGAAGAAATTAGGAAACCTGCCAAGGTCGAACATCAACATCGCCATACGATTGACATCGCCTCCAATTGGTTTTTCTTTTCATGGATAGTATTGGTTGTTATCATATTTGGTTTGTTTTGGGGAATTGCCAACCAACGGCAAACTATCAGCCAATATAAGAAAAATGACCTGAAATACAGATATATCAAGATGCAAGGACATACTGATGAAGAAAATATTTACCGATTGGAAAGGCAATTTCAATATAGCGACAGTATTAAGATTATCTGGAAACAAGTAGGAAAATATGAGGAATTGGTTAAGGAACAAGCAGAAAGGGTAGAAAGGGCAAAGCGAAATAGTGAGGAGGTAGAGACGTTACAAAAAGATTTGAACAGGTTGAGAAACAGATAGAAAGATACTTGCAAGGCGATTTGATAGTAAAGAATTGCGCATGGGAATTACCGCAAACGGTAAAAAACTTCTTCAAAATCCTCATTTTTCCCCCCATTTTTCCACTTGTTAGAATTTGGGGATTTATGTCAATTGTAGTATGGTTTTATGATAACATAAAGTAAATCACAGAAAATAAAAGTAAAATAATAAAAAATAATTGTTAAATTGCCAAAAAGTAGTAATTTTGAACGGAATTTAAACATAATTTTTTGAGAATGATGTAAAAGAGAAAAATAGTGCGTAAAGCACACAAAATAAGATATATAAAATAGCGATTTGCTGCTATATTCTTGTGTTCATTTACCACTCATAACCCAAATATGGGTTATCCCTCAAGAAGAAGTTTGCGAAACGCCGTGGAACGGCGTGGAACAACTTGTCAGAGGGAGAGGTGTGGTAACCTGAACACAGGCAGTTCGTTTCCACGCTATTTTTTCGTCAAAAAAATGAAAATAAAACAGTCAAAAGATAAAAATATGACAGAAAAACAAGAAATTTTCACTTCCGAATCTTCGGAGACATTTGTTTCGGTAGAACAAATTGAAACATCACAGCAAACGATTGAAGCGGTTGTTGAAACAATTGATGAGCCAACTTCCGAAGGAGAAATTATAGAAAAACCAATTAAAGAAGTTACAGAAAATTCCGACATTAAAGAAATTGCTGCAAATACAGCGGAAATTCTATTGTTGGTTAAGGCTTCTAATCGCAAGGAAGAAATCAATAAAGAACTGCACGAAGAATTACAATCATATAAAAGCGGTTTACGGCGAGAAATTTTGTATTCGGTATTGAAAGACATTATTCGTTGGCACGGCAAAGTGAGCGATCAGTATAGTTTTTACAACAATAAAATGCAAGAAGAAAATGTTGACCTTGCGACATTATATCCTACCTTACTTAACGAATATAAAAATCTTGCGGACGGATTGGAAGACCTACTTTACGATTATGATATTGAGAAAGAAGAATCCAAAGAGGACGAAGATTATAATCCCCGCTCACAGAAAAAAATTGGAACTATTACAACTGAAAGCGAAGAAAAAGACAATAAAGTTGCAAATTGTGTAAGCATAGGTTTTCGAGACACGGCAACCAATCGCTTGCTAAAACAACCGGAAGTTACTGTTTATCAAAAGAAGTTAGAAATATAAAATAAAAAATATAGAATTATGTCTGATAAAAGTAGATTAGTTTACGGAATAGATTTAGGCACAACCTATTCTTGTATATCACAGGTTGATAAATTCGACCAAGCAGTAGTTTTGCGCAATTTTGAAGGCGATGCAACAACTCCTTCGGTAGTTTATATTGATGGCGATAATGTAGTCGTTGGCAAAGAAGCAAAATCACTCAGCGCTGAAGAACCAGAAAAAACCGTTGCCTTTATCAAACGTCATATCGGCGTTGATAAAAGTTTTGATAATGCAGCCACTTTATTTCCACAAGGGAAAGACCCTGTATTTATATCTTCACTGATACTCAAAAAACTTGTGAAAGATGCCAATGAAGCAAGCGACAATCCGGAACCAATTAAAGATGTGGTTATTACTTGCCCCGCCTATTTTGGCACAAAAGAACGTATGCAAACCAAACAAGCAGGCAAAATTGCCGGTTTGAATGTACTTGCGGTTATTAATGAGCCGACTGCGGCTGCAATTTCTTACGGGATGAGAGTAAATTAATAAAGGAAAAACGAAAAGCGATAAAACAGAACAACAACAAAAGACAATACTACTTTAATTAATAGCAAGTTACACAAAAACAGCCTGCCGAAAACTGAAAAACGAAACGTTTACATTGCTTTACATCCGCTTTACATTCGAGAGCTAATTGAACGCCGTTCAAACAGCAAGAGTTTACACTACTACCAAAAACAAACCCAAAACAGCCTTTGTTCTTGCCAAATAAACTACTTACAGCCAAGAGTAGACATAATGGGCTATAACGCCGAATAAAGCCCATAAAACAACAATAAACATAGTTAGTGTATAAGTTATGGCCGCTTTTGTGGCTTTTCTTTTATATAACTACCGGTGCCGGTACATCTGAAAGCCTTTGAACAGCCATTAAAACGGGAAAAAAAGACATTGGGGGTACACTTGGGGGTACGTTTGGGGGTACATTTTTTGGCTTACAAAAACGAAATGTTTTGAATGGGGTTACATTTGGGGTTACATTTTTCGTTTTTTTTTTTTTGATTGATTGGTACAAGTTGCCATTTTTATGCTTCCAAAGTGCCGTTTTTCAGTTATTCAGGGGGTAAAAATTCAGGAGATAATATTTTGTAAATCGTTGATATTCAGAAATATTTGTTATATTTGCAAATTGTATGATTTATAAAAGCGTGTGTGGTGGGAAAGTGTGATTTAAGTGATGATAAATTGGCGCTGGAAGTGTTGGTGCATTTTGTAGATAAAAATGGTAAACGCATTCAGCCTGTATGTAACCGGATTCAAATTCCGTTGCAGGTTACAAGTATTAGTAAAGAAGAAAACGCAATGATTACGATGATATTTAACAATGCTATTTGCAGCCGTCTTTGCGATGTGTCAATACTTCAAAGGTTGGTTCGCTCTTTAAGCCGGGTCGAAATGTTAAAGGCACAATATGGTAATGATTATGATAAATTGCAAGAACTTGAAGCATTTCCGATTCTTGACAGCATTGAAATTCAAGATATTCCACATACTTGCTAATAAGCGGATCCTTTCTGATACAATACATGACTTGCAAATCCGCTTCCGGATGTTTTATATCAAAATCACTCAATCTGTTCCAAAATTCAATGTTTTGAATATCTCCATTTCTTGATTCCTCTGTAAAAAACAGATGATTATATTTGTAAATGTGTTTCATATCATTACTAATTTTCAAAGTGATTATTTACCGTTTAGCGTTAATGGCTGCCTGTTGCTGACTATTTCCCAAAAACGGACGGGATTTCAATGGGATTATTAAGCGTGCATTGCCCGGATTGCAGCAACCGGCACATCCCCCACACGCGAATTTTTTTTAGAATCTTCGAGTATGGAAAGGAGTTGCTTCATTATTTCCTGATTTGTTTCTCCCTGCCGCTGGTTAGCCGAAATGGTTTCGTGTGTCATTTTAATAGCATCCTGTGAAGCTTTAATAGCATCCTGTGAAGCTTTAATGGCATCCTGTAATGCTTTTGTAAGTGTAATATTAGTTTCGCTTAACGCATCATTTTGCCGTATAAGTGCATCTATTCGCTCGTCGTTTGTCATAGGATTTCTATTGTATTCAATTTGTGAAGTTTCTTTAGTATTAGTTTTTTCGTTGTCATACGCCTTAGGCAGGTTTAACATCTCGCCCTCTCCAGTTATAAGCCATTCATAATTTACCTGTTTTAAATGTATCTTAATGTTGTTCAGTATATTAGATGATGGTGTTGGGTACTTATTTGTTCGACTATCTATATTAAATAGTCTATTTAGGACTTGATGTGAAGATATATTTGTCATTCTTACAAACTCAGCAACATTACCATCTGCTAACTTTTCTATTAACAATTTAATTCGATAATTCAAATCCGGTAAAATAATTTCACTATTATTATTCATAAATCAAAACATGTTTGTATTTTTGCCAAAAATTTAATTCAAAATATTATGGATAAAAACAGACTTCTTGGAGAAATACGGTATAAAGAGAAACATGGCAAATACCCATCTTGGATACGTTTGAAATTCTTTCTTATTTGTGATTTTTTAAAATATGGCGGTTTTTTTATCATTTTAATATACTTATTATTAGTGCTATCAGTGATACTGCTATGCAAAAAAATTGTATACGGATGCTGACAAGCCCACCGAAAGCATTGTTTGCCAAATTTTGAATAGTCCCATCTTTCAAGGCATCAATTCCGCCTTGACTTATACTAATCGTTTCGCTTTTCTCGTCATATTCAATATATTCAAGCTTTTCCAAATAATTCACAGCTCGTCGAATATCTAAGAGGTCGGCCTTCCACATCAGTGATTTGTCTATATACGGAGCCATTCTCAGGGTAGTTACCGGACCGCCTGTATTTGAAGTACCTTCTGTAGCCAAATATTCCAAAATCATAACTTGAAGGCGGCACCTTTTATAAGCGTTAAAAGCATCACGATATAGATTATACATCTTAATCATAAATTATTATTTGACTGTAAAAATGTTTTGATTTTTGTTTGTTAAATCAAAACATGTTTGTATATTTGCAGCGATATTTCAAAATTAAACAGACTACAAATATAGTGAAAATTTATTTACAAAAAAAAAATTAGAATCATGGAAGATTTTCAAGAAGTATTAGCAAAAGTGTTAAAAGCGCGGGCGGCACACAAAGCAAGCCTGAAAGGCATTGAGTTGATGCAATACAATTTGTATTGGAAACTGCGCGGTTGGATTATGCGCGAAACATCATACCGATGTGTATGCGTAAGCGAAATAGTAGATAAGGTAGAAAAATATGCTCCTAAAGCAATCCTGAAATGCAGAGAGCAATTTGAAAAAGCAGTAAATAATTTGTGGAGCGCAGTGAACGACTTTTCTATTGACAGCGAAGATTATTTGCGTGAAGACTTAGAATTTGAATTATCATACATTTATAAATAACATGAAAAGAAGAATTGTAACTGAGTATGGCGAAAGCAAGCAGCTTGCCGATTTGTTTGGATGCACAGTCCAAATGGTCAATTACTCGCTGTCTTTCAGAAAAAACAGTCTGCTGGCGCGGAAAATCCGAAAAGCAGCATTAGAACGTGGCGGTTTCGATACCGGCGAAGTAGCTAATAAATAAAAACGGATAAGTCTATGAAACGCTTTTTAATTTACTTATTAGGAAAAGATGACACCCGTTGGTTATTGTCTTTAAGCCTGAAGCACAGACTTTATATGCTCTACTTCCTTATAAGTTTTGTCAGTTTGTGCATCGCAGACGAAAACCCTCTGTGGTTAATTGCACTGGTAGTGTTGAATTTTGGCAACTCTGCCCGGTTAATCAGGAAAGTTCCATTAAGAAAATCCGTATAAATCAATAAATGGAGTACTACAACAAGATAATGTGCGTAACCTACGAGGAACTTGTTCCCGAAATTATGGCGTATAATACGCTAAAACAGAATATCGCTCGCGGCAATGTTCAACGAATAAAACGTGGCGGCGGCGAAGGTTCCTGCGCATTGATTGTTTATAACTCCCTGCCCGAAAAATACAAACGGCGTTACGAAGAAAAATATGGCGACCCGGAGGAACTGTTCAAAAAAGCAATGACTAAAGATAAAATGATAATAAGCGAAGAAGCCCACCGGTTTTATGAGGACTTTGAATACTGTTTAAATGGCGTTCAAACCCATTTGAGCGGGAAGTTAATAGGCGAATATACCATTAACGCATCTGTTCTGAATGTGCTGATCAATGACCTGAAAGAGAAAAAACGTTTTAGAAAGCAAACCAATAACAGCGATTTAAGTAAGAATACCGGAATATCTATTTGGGATATAATATATGAACACTGCGAGCAACTCAGATACAAAACAGATGAGAACAGGAGAGAAGAAAAGAATGCCATACATTCGCTTCCCAAAAACCTTGCCCGCCTGAAAGACAAAATAAATGCTTTTAGAAAAACCGGTTACGCCTCGCTAATCAGCGGAAAAATAGGAAATATCAGTACGTTGAAAATAACCGGAGAAGTGGGCGAAGTGCTGATTGCGCTGAAAAGAAGCCGCAAGCCTGTATTTACCGACACACAGATATTTGAACGGTTTAATGAAATTGAATTGCCCATGCACAATGCCGGAGTGTCAGCCCCGAAAGATATGTGGAAGCCGCTAAAAAGCCGTAGAAGTATGGTAGCGTGGTTCAATCGGGAAGATATTGTACCACTTTGGTATGATGCCGCCTACGGTGAATTAGCCGCCCGCCAGAAGTTCAATATTAAAATCAATACCGAACTTGCAAGCAAGCGCGATGCACGCTGGGAGGGCGACGGCACCAAGCTGAACCTGTATTACAGAGATAAAGACGGACAGAAACGCACTTGTCTGGTCTATGAAGTGATAGATACCTACAGCGAAGCCCTTTTGGGTTATTGGATTTCGGAAACTGAAGATGCCATACAGCAGTATCATGCCTTCAGAATGGCAGTGCAGAACACGCGGCGCAAGCCTTATGAAATAGTAACCGACAATCAGGGAGGAGCCAAAACAAAAAAGATGCAGGACTTTATGAAAGCCATCAGCCGCATTCCCCGCGCTACCATGCCGAACAATCCCCAGTCGAAAACGATAGAAAGCGTATTGGGACGGTTTCAGCAACAGGTATTGCGCCAGCTTTGGGAATTTACCGGACAAAATGTTACCACCAAAAAGGACAGCAGTAGGCCGAATCTTGAATTTACGAAAGAAAACGCAGACAGCCTGCCCACTAAAGCGGAACTGTTGGAAAAATACGTCGAACTTCGAGAGATGTGGAACGGCGAGCGGGCGATGCTGACAACGAAAAAAATACTGACACACCCGAAAACCGGCATCGGACGTATGGAAATGTACCTTGCGAGTGAAAATGAACTTGCTCCGGAAATGAGTGCGAGAGAAATGGCCGAATCGTTCTGGTTGTGGACAGACAAACAAAGCGCCTTCAATCCCGGCGGCATAGAGATAACCGTAAACAAAGTAACATATAAATATGATGTGTTTGCACAGGACGAAATAGATACGATAGACGTAGCTTGGCGAAGAAGAAACACTTACCGCAAATTTTGGGTAAAATATGATCCTTACGATATGTCGCAGGTAAAACTGTACAGGGAGGACAATGCCGGCGAAAAAAGATTTGAACGTTTGGCAAGTCCTCCGATAATTATTCACAGGGCTATTCAAGATCAGCAGGAAGGCGAAAGAGAAAAAATAAATACTATTATCCAACTGAACAGACAGGCACAGGTGGAACGCTTCCTGACAGCAAAAGAAATAGAGTGGAAACATGGCGTTGCGCCGGAACAAAACGGACTTCGCACGCCGAAACTGAACGGCTTCAGCAATGAAGAAATGGCGGAAGTAAATTTGGCTCTTGAGCGCAAAACTCAAAAATACCGTAATAAATCCATTGCACAAACGAATAAGGACATCAGCATGATGACTTACGATGAAGTGCAGCAATACGATGAAACGGAAAACAGTAATAGAAACTTCAATTTTAAACGAGCAGCAGAAAAATTGTAATGACAACACTAAAAAATTAAAGATATGTTAGGAATCAGCATCGTAAAAACAAAAGAACTTCAACGTCTCCGCGACATAGACGAAACGTTTATTTCGATAATCAGGAGTAAAGATGAATCAATAGACTCGCTGAAGGTGCGAATCGAACAGTTGAAAATTATTATGAGGGAAAAAGATATTTCAAACGGTTTAAAATAATTTATTATGAGTGAATTAACAATTAAAGAAAAAGATGCCATACGCGACAATTTACGTGCGTATTGCAGCAAGTACCCCAGTCAAAACAAGGCGGCAGGGAGTTTGAAGGGTGTGAGCGCCGGAACCGTATCTACTATCCTGAATGGAAAGTACGACAATATTAGCGACGAGATGTTCCGGAACATAGCCATGCAAGTAGGAAGCGGAAACGCTACCGGCTGGCAGATCGTAGAGACCGGAGCTTACAGGGAAATCTGGTTTGCAATGGAAGATGCGCAGGAGTGGCGCAATGTAACATGGATAGTTGGCGATGCCGGTTGCGGAAAAACAACCACCGCCCAACTGTATGCACAGGAACACAGGGAAGTATTTTACGTCCTTTGTTCGGAAGATATGAGTAAAGCGGAGTTTATCCGGGAGATTGCCCGTACCATCGGACTGAAAACAGACGGATATACTTTACGTGATTTGTGGGATATTATTATCGGCAACCTTATTCAGATGGAATCTCCGCTGATGGTTTTTGATGAAGCAGACAAACTGACGGATACGGTTTTTCACTACTTCATCAGTTTTTACAACCGGTTGGAAGAAAAATGCGGTATCATTTTCATGAGTACAGATTACATCAAGCGGCGCATGGATTTGGGATTGCGGCACAATAAAAAGGGCTACAACGAAATTCACAGCCGTATCGGTCGAAAATTCTTTGAACTTGACCAAACAACTGCTAATGATGTCTATGCCATTTGTGCGGCAAATGGACTGAAAGACAAAGCAAAGATTAACGAAGTAATCAGAGATGCGGAAACCTGCGACTTTGATTTGCGCCGCGTTAAGAAGTCGATTCACAAAGTAAAACGGTTAAGTGAATAAAGTATGGCAAGGGCGTTAAGCGTACAGGAAGTACTGAGCATGAAAAAGGCTGTTTTACCTTTTGAAGGTAAATGGGCGGATGCGTTTGGCGCGCCGGAACGCACAGGCGTCTGGTTTATCTGGGGAAACTCCGGTAATGGGAAAAGCAACTTTGTAATGCAATTATGTAAGGAACTGTGCAAGTACGGACGTGTGGCATACAATAGTTTAGAAGAAGGCGACAGTCTTTCTGTACAGAACAGTTTTATCCGGCATGGAATAAGCGCCGCCAACAAACGGATGCAACTGCTCAACTGCGAGCCGATAGATGAACTCTCGATACGCATGAGCAGGCGTAAATCTCCGGACTTCTACGTGGTGGACAGTTTCCAATATACTCAAATGAGTTACAGGGAATACATCAGCTTCAAGGAGGCACATCGTGACAAACTGATCATCTTTACCAGCCATGCAGATGGACGTAACCCGGCAGGACGTGCGGCAAAGAGCGTGATGTACGATGCTTCTCTTAAAATTTGGGTAGAAGGTTGGAGAGCCTTTTCTAAAGGGCGTTTTATTGGATCGACCGGTAAATTTACCATTTGGGAAGAGGGAGCCATGGAATATTGGGAACCAAAAATTAAAAGTTAAGTATATAGAAATCAAAATTTACAGATATGATATGTTCAAAATGTAAAAAGAAAATACCCGCAGGCAAAGGATGTTATAATCGTCCTGACGGTATTATATGTGTAAAATGCAACGACAGGAATCCGTATGTAATGAAGGATAATGTCTATGAATCGTTAGAATTAGTAAAAAAAATATTTAAATTATGATTATCGCAATAGACTTTGACGGAACATTGCACACAGGACACTGGCCAGGAATAGGTGCTCCGACCCCGTATGCAAAGGAAGTAATGCAAAAATTGAAAAACGAAGGGCATTACCTGATTATCTGGACGTGTCGCGAGCGCGAGAGTCAAACGGAAATGGTCAATTGGTTGCTGGAAAAAGGTATACCATTCGACCGGATAAACGAACACAAACCGGGCAACGTTGAACTGTATGGCTATTCTTCCCGGAAAGTATATGCACACTTGTATGTCGACGACAAACAAGTTGGCGGATTGCCCACTTGGTACGAGATATATGAGTGGGTAACACAAAAGGAAGAAGAGTATCAACAATTTAAAAGGCAACGATTATAAATAAGCGATGCAAGTTACACTGTATCCCGGCACCTATAGATTTGTTTGCGAATGTGGCGGACAATATAAAGAGATGACAATAGCAAAAGTAAACCACAAATGTGAAACATATTGTTGGTATTGTAAACAAGAAAACGGAAAATTTATAAAAATCATGGAAGAAACATTAAAATTTTCAACGAACTGGAACAACAAACTTAATTGCAACTCATTCACAACGTTGCGGTTAAGAAATGACAATAAGTATTATGCAGGTGCAAAAGTCAATATTTGGCTTGGTAATGCTTACAAAGGAAAAGCAATCATTATCGGCGTATGTCTTTATACACTTGATAAAATCAACGAATTTGTTGCACGACTTGATACCGGTTATTCTGCTGATGAATGCCGGAAAATAATAATGGAAATGTACAAAAACAAACCCAACATTGACTGGTCTACTCAACAATTGGCGTTTTGTTTAATCTCTTACGATGAACGCGCAAAACAACCTGATTTATTTTCAGAACAAACTCAAAACAGCCATGTATGAAATAGCGAGTGGTTCAATCACAATAAATGGGACAATATTCAAGGAGGTACCTTGCTCGTGCTATGCCTGTCCATGGTGGGCTGGTGGTCGAGATGATAAGTCAGGGTGGTGCGTTACCTTTCAGAAAAGAAAATGGCGCTACGACAATGTACCTAAACGCTGTAGGGAGTTGTTTGAAAAAGGCTTTAAGATAGGAGGAGATTTAGTAATAATAATTAAAGATTAGAATCATGGCAAAGAAAATTTTAGCAGTTCGTTTATTGGTGGACGAAAAACAAGTACAACAAGCAGCATCTTTTTTAGATGTAAGTGATGAAGTTATCAGTAAAGAAGATGTGCAACACAGATTCTTCAACCGCGAACCGGTTGTGGTGGATGTTACGGAACTGGGAGAGGAATCCTTTTCGATGACATTAGCTTTTGTGAGTTATATTTTATCAAAAGAACAAGATGAAAATGAATAAGCTATGCAAAATCCCCCCCCCTCGAAAAATCGTGTAATCAAGTATAACTTGATTTACAGGCTACGGAAGAAAGGATTCCGAGTAATCACTAAACAGCACATCATTACAGCGGAATATCTTTCTCAACCTTTGAATATTCGCCAAATAAGGCGATTAGTGGAAGAATATAATTTTAATATACAATTTGAAATACAATGAATAAGCCTGAAAACTACGCCGCTTTTTACGGTCTGTTAAACCGGATGTGTGCATCCGACAAAGAGGAGTTGAAAAAGACTATCGTTTCGTCATATACTTTTGGGCGGACAGACAGCCTGAAGGAAATGACCATGCCGGAGTATCTTGCGGCATTGAAAGGAATGCAAAAGTTGATAGTACCAACCCCACAGGAGCAGGAGCAAAAGACAATAAAAAAGAAACGCTCTGCTGTATTGCATCAAATGCAATTATACGGAATTGACACCGCCAGTTGGAACAAGGTAAATGCGTTCTGCTCAGACAAACGCATTGCCGGGAAAGTATTTAAGGAATTGAATGCAGACGAATTAGACGAATTACATATCAAAATTCGGGCAATTCGCAGAAAAAAAGAAAACATTATTGTTTAACATTATAAATTTTTGAATTATGGCAAGAGAAAAGAAAGTAGTACACACAGGTGTATCAAGTGAACAATTTGAGGCAGCATTCAGCGAGTATGCAAAAGCTGATGCTGAGTTAGTGAAAATCAATGCGACAATTGACGTTCAAATGACGAATATTCGCGAAAAATATGCGGATAAGATAGGAGAGTTAGAGGAAAAGAAAACGCAGGCTTTTGATGTGTTGCAAGCCTTCGGTATGGAAAATAAAGCTGAACTGTTTTCCAAAAAGAAAAGCATGGAAAGCGTACACGGCACATTTGGCTTCCGCACCGGAACACCTAAATTGAAAATGCTCAAGGGCTTTACCTGGGGGGCAGTTACAAATTTGCTAAAGGAATTTTTGCCTGCGTATGTGCGAATCAGTGAGGAGCCGGCAAAAGACAAATTGCTGGCAGACAGGGAAGACAGCGAAGTGGCTGCATTATTTCCGAAAGTAGGGATTGCGGTAACGCAGGATGAAACGTTTTTTGTGGAACTGAAAAAAGAAAATGAGCAATGAAATTCAACAAACAGCCGGAATACTCCTATTATCCGGATGGTAAGAACTGGCGCGTGTGCAAAAATACATACGGTGAAAACGGTTGTGTTATCGGAAGTCCCGGAGGAGAATTGTACTTTACAAAAGAGGAGGCAAGAGCGGAAGTATACCGGCTGAATGGTTGGACGTTAAAAGATAAGAAATAAGTTGATGATTGTGTAATTTCTGTTTAATATCTAAACTAAAAAACGGCTCATACATTGGATTTGAGCCGTTTTTTTATTATAAATGAGTAATTTTGCAAAAAAACTATATGCCAAAAGGTCGGAACAAAGATTTAATCAGCAAGCGTGATGAGTCTCTTTGCCGCCGTTACTACTATTGGACGGAGGTAAAAAGGCTTCGCTTTGATGATGCGCTGAAAATTTTGTCCGAACAGGAGTTTTTTATTTCGGAAGAAAGAGTCCTTGCCGTTATCCGAAATGCACGAAAGACTGACAACACAGCTCCGGTGGTTAAAAAGGTACGAATACCCCGATTGAATTACCGGCAACTTTCACTATTCACGGATGATGCTAATTACCCTGTTTCGCAGATTCATCGTGCTGCCAATACTTAAATGTCTTTTCGTACACCTTCACATTGCCCGGAAGCGTATAATCGCGACTTTTCACACGAACCATTGGCCCCATGTATTTATTCAACCGGAAACCTTGCAAAGCCTTGTAAACTTCGGCGCTTAATTGCTGCCGTTCGCGGATTTTTTCAATAGTTCCGGAGCCAATGTGCGTGTCATCGTAACAGTCAATCGCAAGTTTGACTGTCATTTGTACATTTCCTTTTTGAACTCCCAATCCAACATCCGACCAGTCGACATCTGCATTTTCAACAAAAACACAGGGGAATGTTACCGGGTAGCCGTCCTGTTCCGAATCCAAGATGTCTAATTGCCCGGTGTCCTCGTCAACGAGCGAGAGACCGTTTACTTTTTCTTTGATGCGGTTGAGTACCGCGATTAAAATTTCTTCCATTGCTAATTATTTAAAATGTTACGGATTTCGTTATCCATTGTTTGACGGATTTCATCGTTCAGCTCCTTGCTTTCGCCTATGAACTGGCGTTGTGGAATTTTGATGTTTAGCTTTGTTTTGGGCGTTAGTGCCAGGGCTTTCCATTTGTTGGCATTTTCCGAAGCGTTTTCAGATTTTCCTTTCTTAACATCCTTACTGTCCGTCTTTTTTATTCCTGTTTCTTTGTAATACATTGCCCACGCAAACTTTTTCATTTTGGGAGTTACAGTCGGTGAGGTATTTCCTCCCCAGTTGTGAATCGGTGCATACTTCAGTTCATTGGCAACTCTTACCCTATAATCGGAAGGCGTGTATTTAATACTGCTGTACAAATGATTCCGGCTACTCTGCAAAGCTCCGTAATTGGCGGCGGCTGATGTACTGCCTGATTGCTGCCGTTTGGTTTTATCCCACTGCTTTACTCCGTTATTTAAGAATCCTTGCCGCTCACGGATATTGTCCTGATAGTGAGCCTTTGCTATATTACCGACTTTAACAGGCAGCTTCCGGCGCATCAGGTCGTCTAATTCACTGCGTTTTTGTTCCAACAAACGATTAAATTCTTGCAGAGTCATTTGTATATTAAAAAATAGTTTGTAACTTTGTAGTTCTTAAAGCCGTAGTTAGTTTTCATAAGGGGTCATGAACCTCAGTAAAACTTTCTACGGCTTTCTTGTAAATGAATAAATACGCTCGAAAATATGACCTCGTATATTGACCTCCTCCGTTTTTACATAAAAGACATTCCCTTTATACCGGTATTCGTATGAATTATAATTTGTAATTCCTTTGGCTACTTTTGCCTGCACATTTGCAATATCAACAGGATTCGTCATATCTTTCCCCTCTCCCAAAGGGCTGACACGAATAAATTTTAAAGACGATATATTTCTATTAATTACCAATGCTGCTTTTAGCTGCTCATTATTATATATATGATTCAGTATAGCTTTCATTGTCTTTTTGGAGGTCGTAATATTACCTGTTTTGAGATTGTCAAAATGCAATCTCTTTTGTTTGATATGGCTTTCCTGTGCGATTTTTCTTTCGGAAACAAGTTTTTCGTAAAGTTTATCCAATTTTTTAGATATTTCTTCTGCCGATTTCTTGCTTTCTTTTGTAGCTACTCCTGCTTTTTTCATCAGTTCCATTGGTCGGGAACAGTGATAGCAGTCTTTTTTACCTTTCGCAGCATTGAAAAATTTACCTGCCGAATTGTTCGACAATACTTTCTCTCCGGGAAGAGTACAAGCCGCACAGTTAGGAGGGTTGTATGGATGCGAGTCGCTAAACAAAATACCTTCCTCTCCCGGATTGTTATCTAAACCGGGTGCAGGGTTATCCAACGTGCTACTACCCCTCAAAGGAGTAACCGGTTTGTCGGTTGCGCGCAGGCTGCACTTACACCCCCAACGGTCGCCCGGCTTGTGTTCGTTCCAAAGCGAGTCATTAATCGGCCGGATTATTCCTGTGGGAAACCAAAAAACTTTATGGTCTAATCCGGGATTTATGGCTGTAGTTTTAATCCATTCGAGATTCGGCAAAATATCAGCTTCGCGTTCAAACTGTTTCCACTCTGCCGCCTGATGCGCTCGCTTAATAGCGGTATCGTATTCAGTCTTAAACCATATCCGGTTTTGGTGGTCTGCAATATCCTGAACATCGTTCAACCATTGTTCAAATGGTTTTAAAACGCCGTTTTCGTCTAATAGGCGAGCCGCCATATCGTTCTGCATTCTGTGGACTTTGAAAGCCGAAAATACGCCATTGTTATAGCGAAGTGCATTATGAAAATCATCATCGGGGTCAATGAATACTCCGGAGTTCCCGATCCCCTTGTAAGTCGCTTCGTTCAGCTTATCCCAAAACTCGTTAAATAGATTTTCCTCTATTTCTGTCATCGGGTTAAAATCCTCATTGTATATTCGTTTGAGCGCCTTTTTCAACACTTCATCATCAAACGAAAAACCTGTCGATACTTCGGGCGCAACGTTCCGGTAGAGGTCGGTCATTACCAGTCTAAGGCTGCCCGGTCGTGCCGGGCTTGGACGAAAAAACCTTTTAACCAATTTACAAATTTTTTCTGTTCTTTTTTGTCTGGCTCTTTTGTTTCGTCTATTTTAGAAGGAGTTGGCGGTTGCGGCGGTTCGGATGCCTGTTGTGCCTGTTTTTTTAATTCATTGTAATTTTTTGGTTTTTCAAGAAATGGAAATTCGTCGTAAATATTTTCATCATCAACAGGAACGCCAAGGTTACAAAGTTGCGTAAGGATATTTGCCTTTACCTGTAATTGATTGTAATCTGCATCTTGCACTTCTGAGAAACAAAACTCTCCGCCTTCAGTATTGATACCCATTGAAAGGAAGATGTCAGTCATTTCGTAGTTCAATACATCCAATACATAGCGGCGGTCGGATTGAGCGACTTTATCTTCCACTTTTTTGTGAACGGTTCCGAGCGCCTGAGTGCCGGTTGTGGAAGATTCGGTGGTAAGCGTATTTCCCAAAATCAGTTTGGAAATTTCGCTGTTACAACGCTCACATAAACGTTCGTATAAATCTGCGCTGCCGGTTTTGTTCCCACTCTCAATCAGATTCATTTTACTTTCGGCAGAATGGATAAGCACTGCCAGGCTTCCTGTATTTTCGGCATCTTCAATCGCTCGTCTGCGGGCATCGTCATCGTCCGTTTCGTAGACATACTCACGAATAGGCATCCCGAATACTTCCGAAAATTGTGCCCAGTCAGCCGTTGTGTTTCGTTTATAGATTACCCACGGAGCTGCTTTTGCCAACAAGCCTAAATCATCCTTGTCTCCCACAAAAATAAGGTCGGCGTACTCATCCCAAGCCGTACCGGTTATATCTGTCTGTTGGCGCATAATGATTTGTTTCACGGGGTCGGCGTGTTTTCGGGGAATAAGGTCGTAGTTCGCCCATTCGCCATCACGATAGAACTGGCAAAGCGTAAATCCCCAAAATTGCGCATCCATCACATCCTTAATAAACCGGCGGAACCAAGGCGAGCGTATCTGTTCGTTAATTGCTTTGTCGGGAATTCCATTTTTCCGAAACTCTATATCGGAAGAACCCACGGCAAGAATCCGCTTATTGATTACGCTCGCCAAGTGAGTATCCATCAATATGTCGCTATACAAGTCATACAGTTTATATCGACGTGAGTAATCGACATTTTCGGCTGCCTTGATTGATTGCGTGTAGTCGGCAATGTCTATGCCGAAACGCTTCGGCTGTGTCAATACAATAGTGGTGGGCGCTTTTTGTCCCGGACGAGAGATATTGCCACCGGTAGTTATTCTGTTTTTCTTTTTACGGCTCATATTAATAGTGATTTACTCGTTTGCGATTTGATTTTAATAAAAAAGTTGACTTGGCTCTCCGGTCTTCCTCCGGCAAAGATGGTGCGCCATCAATACTGATATCTTCGTTGGCAACTTGCTTCAACCACTCCATTGCCCGCTCGTACCTGTCTTTTCGGATTTGAGAAATCTTTTGAGGATTGTGAATGCAAAAAACATGGTATATGGCAATATCCATCGCCATCATCAGAATCAGTTGGTTGCGCTCCGTTTCAGTTGCCGAAAAAATCAAGTCGCAATCGTAACGACGTGACAGGTAGCCTCGCATTTCGGCAATGGCGCGGTCTTCGCATATTTCGACAATGGCATCGTCATCGCGAGTTAAAGCATCCAATATTTCGCGGTGGATGCTGGCATCGTAATCTGTGAGTTGAATAAATTGGCTCATAATCTTTTTTTATTATTGCTGCGAACAGCCTTGCGGGTTATTATTTTTTCCGGTTCAACATCGCGCAGTTTTTTCTCAATCTTTCGTTTGCCTCCTTCTACCGTATCGGGGCCGTCAGCAGGGAATGGTAAAAGCAGCGTGAATAGCTTAAACTGTTCTTCCAAACGCTTCATGTGTGGATTGTCCTTTTCAGCTTCATTCAGGATTAAGTTACCCTCGCGGTTAAGCGGTTCCAAGTTCGCTTCGATGCGGGTAGCCTTGTCGGTTTTCTTTTCCTCGTCGCCACGTATGTAAAGAGAGATGTTTTTTTCACGACGAACACGCCGGACAATCGGCATAAAGACTTGTTGAAAGAAGGGGTCTTGCAATTTGTTATTTTCCATCCAACAGTACACAGGAACTCTGCCGTCTACATATTCTAACAATTTCACATACCAGTCTATAAATTCGGCATTCAAACCCCGGTCAAGAAATACTTTTATAACATACAGCTTACCGGTTAACATACCCAACAGGCAAACCGATTTGGTAGAACTTTTTTTGCTTTTGTTTTCTCCCGGAGCGGGGTCTCCATATATCACTAAAAATTTGAACTTGGATAATGCAGGGACTTTACCGTAAGTCATTTCCTTAAATATCTCGCCTTCAGAAACCGGATTGTTATAAAATTCCTTTTGACCGGCAGCCATACTGACTAACGACAGGAACAAATCAATATCCTCTTCGGAGTTCTTCTGGGGCCAAGTGGACCGGCCGTTTTTGTCCCGGATATTTATTCTGTCGAAATATCCTATTTTGGGAAGTGATATGGCTTTGTCGCGAGCGCGAGTAACACAGCAATCGTTGGCAATGATATTTCCGTTAAACAAAATGCGATAATTGCCCGAAACGGACATGGTTGGTATCAATGCCTCTTCGAGCCATTTCCATTTTGTTTTGATGCGTTCCGGATTACGGCATTCCTCATCGGTGTCTATATCATCAATCAGTATAAAGTCCGGGCGAAAGTTCTTGTTACGAGTTCCGCGGGGAGACTGGCCGGCGCCGATGGCACGGAAAGAACATCCACATTGACAGGTAAACTCTCCGGTCTCCCATGTGCCGAGTTTCTTTTGTGTGCCGTAGTCCTGAATAATACGCTTGTTTTCTTCAAAGTTTGCCATAAACGGAAGTAATAAGCGTTCGGCATTATCGGCGGAATTGGAAATAAGCAGCACATTGCGGATTAGACTTGTAAGAGCTAATTTACTAATCTCCATCATGGAACGGGCCGACTTAGCCAGCTCGCGAGACCATGCACGGACTTCATACCAGCGTTTATTTGCCATAATACGCTTGGTTGCTTTTTTGTGGAAGTCTGCCGGCTCGCACGTATAATATTGGTCGAAGTAATACCGGAACCACGCTTCGTCGTCCGCTTCCAAACGTTTCCGTCTGGCTTCGATTTCTGCCGGAGTGTCTTCCATATTGATGTCTGAACTGCTGCGTATGGATGCAATCAGTTCGTCCCAATATTTAACGGCTTGTCTGTCTGCCGGTGTTAATCGTTTTTTTCCCATTTTATGCCAACTTTGATTTTACATAAGCATCCAATACAGGAGCAATTTCTTTCACTTGTTTGGGGCCGTAAGTTCTCAGGAACTGAATGAAGCCGCCAAACACAGAGGTAATCTCAGACAGACCGAGTTCGGTTTGTAAGTTTTTGATGCTTGCAGATAGACTTTTTATGACATCTGCTTCGGCAGGCATGGCATACCTTGCCTTATCTTCACGAGTAAGTATGACATTGTTAAGTTCGCTCAACTGCCGGTAGAGGTTTTTAAGTTGCTCCTCATTGCTCATTGTAATGGAAACCTTGAGCATTTCCCACTTTTCGACATTAATCCATTTGTTGATCGTAACACGAGTAACGCCAACGCGGTCGGCTATTTCTGCCTGTGTGAGATTCTCTTTCGTGTAGAGCAATTTCGCCCAGTCTTTCTTTTGCGCTATTGTTAAATCTGCCATTTTACCTACTGTTTTTAGCGCAAATTTGGCATATAAAAAGAGGTTTGAAAAATTTAAAAAGCATGATACAACTTTATGACGTTATGATAACGCCACAAAATTGTATGATAAAAATCCGATTTGCGAGGCGCGATTTTTCATTTCATTTTTGCACTGCGAAACGGGCGATATTGCCCGACGCATATAAAAAATGAAATGAAAAAATTCTTTAACATTATAGTGTCAGGTAGCACAGCCACTATATTTCTGTATGGAGATATAGGGAATTCAATTTTTGACAATGTGCATAGCGGAACAATAGCCCGCGAACTGAAGGAAGCGGAAGCCGCATATAAGAACATCGAAGTAAGGATTAACAGTATGGGTGGCGATGTATATGCGGGCATCGCCATTTTTAACGCTTTCCGGAACAGTAACGCAAACATCAAAATTTTTGTGGATGGCATTGCAGCGAGCATGGCTTCTGTTATTGCACTTTGCGGAAAACCTGTTGAAATGAGCAAATACGCCCGCCTGATGCTTCACAGTATTTCCGGCGGTTGCTACGGCACAAAAAAAGACCTGAAAGACATCATCGAACAGATTGATGTACTGGAAGGAACGCTTGCTGACATGTATGCAAAGAAAACAAACATGACCGTCGAAAAAATCAAATCGTCATATTTCGATGGCACAGACCATTACTTGACTGCTGATGAAGCTCTGTCGCTCGGATTCATAGATGGCGTATACGATGCCGAACCGGTACCGGAAGACAGTACCCCTGAGCAAATTTATCAATTATTTTATAACCGGCTTCAAAAGCCACAAAATTCAGAGAGTATGAATATTGACGAAATCAAAAAAAGAAAATTGTTTACCAATGCTGCGACCGATGCGGATGTATTTCGCATTATTGACGGTTTGGAAACGGAAGCGGCTAAAGTTCCGGGACTTTCTTCTGAAGTGCAGGATTTAACCGGGAAGCTGAAAGTTTTTACCGACAAGGCTGAAACTGAAGCGACCGCAGCAAAAAAACAACTGTTGGAAGATGCCATCGCCGATGGACGCATCAACGAAACAACCCGACCTACTTATCAGGCTTTGCTTGACAAAGACCTTGAAAACGGAAAAGTAGCGTTAGCAGCAATCCCCGCCAAAAAGAGGATTGTAAATCAATTGAATCCTGAAGAACCTACTATGGGCGCATGGGAAAAGAGACAGCAAGAAATCAGAAACCAATCTAAAAAATAACAAAAAATGGCAGTAACAGGATTAAACACCACGAATTACTCCGGCGAATTGCTGGAGCACATTCTTACCCTTGCCACCACCAACAATGAGTTGGTGTCAAGAGGGTTAATCAATGTCATTCCGGGTATTCATAAAGCGGTACACATTCCGCGTATCCGCTCCGGGAAGATGTTGCAAAAACAAAAAGAGAACCCGCAATTAACTGACAGCAAAGGCAACTTCGCTTACAGTGAAAAGACATTGAATCCTCATGACATGATGGCATTCACGGTCTTTAACCCTCGTGCATTTGAATACATTTGGAGACCTTACCAACCCAAAGGCGACCTTGTGTTCAGTGAACTTCCTCCGCAAATTCAACAAGTGCTGCTTGGCGAATTGCTCAAGCAAGTTGAAAAAGAATTGGGCTATCAGTACATCAACGGTGAGTATGTAGAAGGTAGCGATGACACTCTGTTGATGAATGGTATTCTTACTCAGGCAGCAAAAGATGTTGATGTGGTAAAAGTAGCAACTTCCGGAGCCACCATGCGCGCTCGTCTGAGAGAGTTGTACAAAGCAATTCCGAAAACGCTCCGCAACGATTCAAACCTTCGCATCTTGATGAGTGTAACGGATTTTGACACCTACGATGAAGAGTTGACCGACTTGCACGTCAAAGGACGTGATGATACTGAAGTGAACGCCAAGCGTTACAAAGGTATTACGATTGAAGTGTTGGTTGATTGGCCCGAAGAATTGCTTGTTGCTACTCCTTGTTCTCAGGGTGCTGACGGAAACTTTTTTGCCGCAGTAAACTTGCAAAACGATGAAAATGTCGTTCAAGTTGATAAGTGGGCGAATGCCAGCGAACTCTACTTCTTCAAAATGTTGATGAAAGCAGATACGAACATCGGATTCGGTGATGAGTTCATTGCATTGGACTGGAGAAAAGATGGCGCATTCGTTCCCGAAGAAATTGAAGAAGGTTAATTATTCACTTATTAAAAATTAAGAAAAATGAAAACAAAAGAAGAAGAAAAAAAGGTAGCAATCATTGTGATTAAACGTTTTCGCGACAAATTCGACCACGAAACGTACTACGAAGCCGGCAATGAATTGGAATTTGACGAAGATCGCGCTAACGATCTTGTCGAACGCGGTCTTGCCGAATTACAAATTGCAGAAGGATGAAACAGTCGCTGAAATATCTTGTTATTCACTGTACAGCCACGCCGGAAGGCCGCGAAGTAACCTCTGATGAGATTCGCAAGTGGCACACCGACCCGGTAAGCAAGGGTGGGCGTGGCTGGCAACAGGTGGGTTACACCGACATGATTCATTTGGACGGAAAAGTGGAACGATTGGTAGAAAATAACGAGGATGCCTTTGTTGATCCGTGGGAAGTTACCAACGGATCTACCGGATATAATTCCATCAGTCGACACATTGTCTATGCCGGCGGAATGTCTAAAGACGGTAAAACAGCAAAAGACACGCGCACACCGGAACAGTTGAAATCATTGGAAAATTATGTAAAAGATTTCCATCGGCGTTTTCCAAATGTGCGAATCATCGGGCATCGGGAAGTCTCGACAAAAGATTGTCCTTCGTTTGATGTTCAACAGTGGCTTAAATCCATTGGAATTAATCAATAAATTTTTTATAAACAGGGCGAAAGCCCACAAAACAAATCAAAATGAAGCATTTATTTTTAGTGTTATTATCGCTGGCTTTCAGCGTATGTGTGTTCTCCCAAACGGTACCGGTTCCTGTCCCTGACAATCCCGTCGCCGTGGTCTATGATCAGCCGGCAGCCGTGTCGGATTATTCTACTCCGGAAATCGAAGTTGTCGGTTTTGAACTTTCCTCTCCGGATATTTTTCAACACTTAAAAACAGTTAGTATGACTTACGCAAATAATTTTGGGCAGGCATTGGAAGCGTTAAATGCAGGAGAGATGGTAAAAAGACAATCATTTGGAGAGAATGTTTTTATATTTAAACAGGTTCCTTCTACAATAGACAAATTGTTAGTGCCGCGAATGACATCATTGCCGCAATCAGTTAAAGATGAATTTGAACGAAGGCGCAATGACAAACAGTCACAATTGAATGGAGATATATACTACACAGACCAATTTGCTATTGTTGATAATTCTAACGTGATTCGAGGATACAGTCCGTCTGTTGAAGATGCTTTTGCGACCGACTGGGTAATTTTAGGGTAATGTAGAAAGCGGAACGGAAGCAAATCTCTATGATGTAATAGAAGAATTTGAATTACAAAACAAAAAAAATGAACTGATATTATGGTGGTAACTGATATTCAATTTCTTGATGTAATAAACGTACTCACAACCGGCATTGCCGGTGTAGTTGGGTGGGTTGTGGGACGCAGGAAACAAAAAAACGATTTTCTCGGTGAACTGCAGCAATCAATCAATATGCTTGCTGAAGAAAACAAACAACAGATGAACGAGATTATCAAACTTAGAAAAGAGGTGATTGTGCTACGGGAAGAAAATTACAAGTTCAGTGAAATAGTTAAAAAAATGAACCTCAAATTGGAAAATGTTAAAACAGTCACAGGGACAAAATCATGAAATACTTTTTACTATTTAACGCTATAATACTGCTTATTTTGTCAGCAACGAGTTGCTGCGGAATAAGAAAGGCGATGGTAAGCCAATCCGTAATGAACGACAGCATTCAGACAAAGGAAATCAGGAGGATGAAATACGAGCCGATCCCCGCGTCGAAAGTAAATTTGTCGATTCCTGTTAAGGATATTCCTTCTTTACCTGTTGGCGCGTCCTTCTCTGAAAAGAACGGACAGGCTAATGTAAAGGTAAGGATTGAAAACGACACAATCTATGTGGATGCCGTTTGCGACAGTCTTATCCGGCGTGTAGAATATTACGAAATGGAATTGAACAGGATGCACAGCGAGAGAGAAACTCTCCTAAAAATTGAGGAGAAAAACAATGTTCAAATAACATTTAAATGGTGTTTAATCGGCTTTATAGCCGGTGTGGTAATAACAATAATAGTATTCATAAATTTAAAGAAGTAACAATGACAAAAGAATTTTTATTTGGCCTTGACAAGTTCAAGTTTTCTCCAGATGCTACACCTCCGGCGGAACTTGGATACATTGAAGAAGGCAGCTTTGACCTTGGCGGTCAGGCAGGCGAAACGGTAGAGGTAAATGCCGCACAGGTAAAAGGCTCTCCTGTTTTGGTTATTCCGAAGAAAAATGGAAGTATCAAACCTGCTTTCGACTTGATTCAAATCGTCTATACTCAACTTGTAAAAGTATTGGGGGGCGAGATTGAGGGAACACCTCAGGCTCCGACAGGATGGAAGGCTCCTTCCAAATTGGTTAATATTTCGGGACACGCTCAGATTGAAACGGACAGCGGACACTTGATTGATATTCCGAAAGCGCAGGTAACGGCATATCCAACTGATAAGTTGAGTTTGGATGGCGTGGCAAAAATCCACGTTGAACTCACGCCGATACAATCCGCTCCGGGTGTTGCGCCTTATACCATCACCGACATACCGGAGGAAGGATAATGGCGTATGGACGGAAAATTCCAAGTTGAGCCGAAAGTAGCAGACGCACTTCTTGATGTTGGTATTAGTGTCCCCCTGAAGAGTATTCGTATTCTGTTCAAAAAAAAGCCGGTGCAACTTCGTGTTACAATGAAATGCCCTCGAATGGGTACACAAATACGAATTACCCGGCTCTTTTTGAAAATGGGTGTTACCTACGAAGAATACACATCCTACGACACAGACCAACGATTGCGATTTTATGCCGAACACGGAAAGACTATCAGTCGAATGATAGCAATGACCATTTGTTTTGGTAAGTTTTCGGGGCAATGGTTTTCAAGGACAGTTGCGTGGTTTTTGCGCTGGGCGGTTGATTATAAATATATGAAAGCTGCTTATGTGCAATTTGTTTCTTTGATGGGAACAAAGTCTTTCGGGAATATTATCAGGTCGGTAGAGGCGATAAGTCCGCTAACGCCAACGATGACCTTGAGCCAAAAAAGAAAGGGGAGTTAAAGAGCCGGTACGAAGGCTCCCATAGCCTCTTTGGTTTTATATGGCAAATTGCTTCCGCCACTGGATGGAGCGTTGACTACATTCTTTGGGGTGTTAATCTGCCAACTTTACAAATGATGCTTTATGATGCTCCGCACTATGTGTCGGAACCTGAAAATAAAAGCAAACGTAAAACGCCGCAGACCGGAAAAAAGAAAAGAGATATTGCGGAACTGTTTCAATCACGATTAAGCGAATATAAATGAAACCTGTTGAAATAGAATTTTTGATGAAGGACAATCTGTCCGGTGGTTTGGATAAAGCCGGACAGAGCGCTTCGTCTATGGAAGACGCATTCAAACAAGCCGGATTAGGCATTGATGAATTGAAAAGTAAGATTGAAACGCTAAAATCACAACAAAAACAATTACAAAACCTTATAAATGATTCTTCAAAGTGGGGTAAGCCGCCTAAGGCATTGACAGACGAATACGATAAAATTTCTCAGGAAATTGCTGAAGCCGAACAACGTATTGCAAAATATAGCGGGCAAATAAACAACGCTGAAAAAGTACATACTTCATTAAGAACGCAGATAAAATCCGTCAAAGATGAAATGGCAGCCTTGCGTAATGAAGCACAACAAAATAACCAAACTATTGATGAAAATACAGGAAAATATGCCGAATTAAGGAGTGAACTTGGGAGACTTACCCAGATTCAAAAAGATGTGGCGCAACAAGCTAATGTTCTTTCCAACCACGAAATGCAATTTCAGGGTATTATACAAGGTGTTTCCGGTCTTGCCGGTGGATTTTCCGCAGCCACTGGCGCAATGTCTTTATTTGCAGGTGAAAATGAAAACCTGCAAAAGATAATGACAAAGTTACAATCTGTTATGGCAATCACAATCGGGTTACAACAAGTAGCGCAAACGCTTAACAAAGATTCTGCATTCATGCTTGTAACAGTGCGCAAGGCAAAGGAATTGCTTACGGCTGCGGAAACAAAATTTGCCATTTCTTTAGGTATCTCAAACGTAGCCGCCAAGGCTTTAATGGCAACACTTACGCTTGGACTTTCTGTTGCAATTGGGACAATGATATACTTATGGGATAAGTTTAGTACGAAAGCACAAGAAGCAAAAAAAGCGGCGGAAGAATTTAATAAATCAGTATCGGAAATCGCATCAAAACCTATTTCCTCAATTAAAGAATTGTCGATTGCATGGTCGAAACTTGGAGATGACATAAGAGCAAAGGAAAAATTTATTGATGACAATAAAAGCAAGTTTGAATCTTTGGGAGCGTCTGTGAATAGTGTTGTAGATGCCGAAAATTTACTTATTGCCAATAAAGATGCTTTTATCTCCTCGCAAATATTAAAGGCAAAAGCATTGGCGTCAACCGAATTGGCAAGCGATAAATATAAAATTGCGTTAGAAAAACAGTTGAAAACTGAAGTGCCGGATAAATATGTAGGAACAGGTAATTTACGCAATAAAAAATTTGATACCGGCTCTTTAATACAACAATTTGGAAGAAGTAAATCAGCAGACGATTTATTAAAGCAAGGACTCATTGAACTTAATCCGCAATGGGAAAAGTACCAGCAAACAATGAAAGACAATTTTGCAGAAGCAAATAAATTGTTTGAACAAGCAGCTAATTTTACCACACAGGAGCAAGAAATTTTAGCACGAATCGGGCAATCGTCAAATAATATTGTTGAAGGAAGTGTTTCTGAACTTAAAAAGGCAATAAGTAAATTACAAAAAGAACAGGAAAAAGCTACCACAAAAGTAGAATACGCTGATTTGCAAAGGAAAATAGACATTAACCAAAAACTTATAGATAAGATTACGGGCGGTAAATCTACCACCGGTCAATCTGATAAAGCCAACCAACTGAAAACGGAACAAGCCGCTCGTAAAAGGCAAATAGAAGAATATACGGCAAACCTTGTCAATCAGCAACGACAAAGTGAGTTCGATATTCGGCAAGCCCGTATTAACGAAATGAAAGACGGCATTGACAAAGAAAAGGCGACTATTGCCTTGAATTACGACAAATTGATTGAAGAAAACCGCTTGCGGCAGGAAAAATGGATAAAAGATTTGCAGGCAAAGAAAAATTTGGAATTTGAGAATGAGCATCCGGACTGGAAGAAAAAAGGAATGGAACTCCCTACCGTAACAGCAAATGACCTAACAAAAGAGCAAAGAGACCAATTGGATAAATATACCAAATCTGCAAACGAATACCAAACAGCCGCTACCGCTAAATTAGTAAAAGATTTAGCGGATAAATACAGGGACTATGCACAGCAACGCATAGACATTGAAAAGAAATTCAATGCCGACCTCGCCGCTATGTATGACGAGAACGAAAATCTTATAAATGGAATTACACAAAATACGGTAGATGAACTGAAGCAACAAATGACTGAGGCTTTAGCAACGCTCGACAATGAGTTTTCACACAAAAAAACGTCAATCGAAAATCTGTTTGACGATATGTCGCAAAAATCTGTCAGCGACATGCGATTAATTGCTAAAGAAGCGCAGGAGATGATGAACTTCATTAAAGGTGGTGAATGGGATTCCGGAAAAGCAGAAAGATTTGGCATCAAAACTCAAGCGCAATTTAAGCAATTAAACGCCGAATGGTCGAAATCGCCTGAAAAATTAGAGGCTATTCAAAAGGCTATTCGTAAATTGAATGATGAGGCAAACAGGTCGGAAACCGCTTTTAATAAAATGGCTGCCGGTCTGAAAAAAGTATTTTCAGCAAAAGGACAAAGCGACCTTGAGGAAGGACTTTCAATGCTTTCAGATGGTTTACGAAGCGTTACAGAAATGAGCGACCTGTTTTGTGATTCTCTCCACAATATTGGCGAATTGTCCGGCAGCGAGATGTTTACTCAATTGGCGGACGGTATTTCTTCAGTTATGGATGCAGCCAACAAAACCATGCAAGGTGCGCAGGCGGGAGCTGCATTCGGCCCCATTGGTGCGGCAGTGGGCGCGGCATTGGGACTCGTTTCTTCAATAACAGGCGCTCTTGCAGCAGGTAAGGCACAAGCGGAAAAAAATGCTAAACTGACAGCAGAAATGATGCGAAACCAGTATACCGCAGAAAAAGAAGTGAATCGCTTGTATCGCGAGCGGTACGACTGGTCGCAACGTATTGGCGAAAGCAATTTGGAATATGCTCAGCGAGTTGGCGAGGAATTGAAAAGGCAAAGAGCGGAAACGGAACAAGATGCAGATGATTATTGGAAAAAGTTACAAGATTCTACCTATAAAGACCGTTGGGATAACGGTAAAAGATATGGTGCATTTGGAATTGACGAATTGGCAAAAGACGTTGACGCCGGTTATGTTGGAAATGCTTCTCTTAGAGGAAAGACAGAAAAAGAAATTGAGGAGTTGTACCAAAAAGGACAATTGTCTGACGATGCGGCAGCGTGGTATAAATTGTGGAAAGATGCAAACGATGAAAAGCAGCAACTACTCAAAAAAGAGGAGGAAGAATTGGAACGCATCCGAGAACTCACAACCGGTTCCAGTTATAATGCAGTTGCAAATTCCATTGTTGAAGGATTCAAAGCCGGAAAACGTTCGGCAGCCGATTTTGCAGATACGTTTGAGGAGTTGATGAAACAAGCCGTATTGAGTTCGTTAAGCATGAAAGCTGACGAAAAAATGCGAAAATGGTATGAAGATTTTGCCGAAATGGGCGAAGGTGGCTATACCCAAGAAGAAATAGACGAATTGCGGCGGAGATATATGGAAAATATGGAGCAATTAGCCAAGGATGCCGAAACGTTAAAAGAGATATCCGGCGTTGACTTTTCATCTAAAACCCAATCCGGCAAAGCAGGAGCTTACGAAGCTGCATCGCAGGAAAGCATTACCCGACTCGAAGGCTTGTACTCTTCAATGTTAGAACACTCTATAAGCATCGACGACAGCGTGGAAAACATTGTCGAAGGAATGAGCATTGCTTTGGGACACCTCCGAAAGATTGAAGAAAACACCAGCAGTAGCGATGCTCATTTGGATAAAATAGAAAAAGCAATTGAAACGATGAAAGATGATATTGCCACAATCAAACGAGACGGTATAAGAACGAGATAATCATGGAAATACTGACAGGACTTTTATTTATCAATAATATAGATGTGTACACTCAGTACGGCGCGTTCCCGGCGGAAAAGCAGCGAGGTGGACATGAGAATTATGATGCCCTTTTCAAGCCTTCCAAAACAAAAGAACAAGTCGCCATTAATGTACGCGAGCAAAATGGAGAGATGCTCCCGCCTGTCTTGGACGTAAAATTCGAGGCACGGGATGTAACCTTGTTTTTTGGAATTGAAGCTTCAACAAAAGCGCAGTTCCTGACACGCCGGACAAGTTTTATAGAGTTCCTGCGAGCCGGAAATAACGGTTGGCTGAGTTTCAAACTGACAGAGCTAAATAAAACATTTACATTTTACCTGAAGGATATTCCCTCATGGGAACAACCGATATTTGATGACGGACTCTCTTTCGGGCGTTTTCAAATAACATTCAGGGAACCTAATCCAACGTTTTAATAACAAAAAAATAGTGTTCAAACAGTATTCAAATGGCAGCATTTAACGTATATAGTAAAAACAATGTCTTTCGGACTATCCTCTACGCTTCTGATAATTCAAATCACCAGACAGCGATACAGGATGAAAATACGCTGTCATTGTCTATGACTTCCCAAGAGTGTGTCCGGTTGGAGCCGGGCGACTATGTGGATTTTATGGATGTTCGCTTTTGGATGCTTGAAGCCTATACTCCCAAACAAATCAGTACGGTAGAGTGGCAATACGATTTGAAATTTTATGGCATAGAAAGTATTGCCAAACAAGCATTGATGCTAAATTCGGAAGAAGTTCCACTCGAAGCCTATCATGGCCCGGCGCGAGAACAGCTGGCAATGGTGGTTATGAATCTGAATCGATGGATGAATACTACCGATTGGAAAGTCGGAGCCTGTGTGGCTACCGAAGTTTTAGATATTGATTATTCGGGTGGGACTTACTGCAACGAAGCTCTGACAAAAATAGCTGAAGCTGCCGGAGCGGAATGGTGGATGGACGGTTCCACCATTAACATAACCCGCTGTGAACATAGCGAAGTAATAGAATTGGGATATGACAACGGACTGATTTCCATTGAGCGAGACAATGCCGATAATGTTCCGTTCTTTACCCGCCTGTTCCCGATAGGCAGCAGCCGGAATATTGAATACGGAAATTACGGTCACTCCCGGCTACAATTGCCTAACGGAGTTAAGTATGTGGAGCGGAATGCCGACAAATATGGAGTGGTGGAACGCTACGAAGACAATGCTTTTTCTCACATATTCCCTCGCCGGATAGGATATGTTTCTTCTGTGAGAACCGAACAGGCAAAAAACAATGAAGGAACAAGTTTTACCATATACTATTTTAAGGATACCGGTTTGAACTTTGACCCCAACAGTTATGAAATTGGCGGACTTGTAAAACATATCATCTTTCAAACAGGCGATGTGGCCGGTCGTGATTTTGAAGTAAATTATAACTCAACGACAAAAGAATTTGAAATCATTACACAGTGGCCATTCAATAACGACGTACAAATGCCGGGTGGCTTGTTGGTACCTAAGTCGGGCGATGCTTATGTTCTGTATAATATCAAAATGCCGCAGGAATACTATCCTGTGGCAGAGCGGGAATATGAGGAAGCTGTAACCGAATTTCTAAATGAACATTCGGATATGACAGACCGGTCAGTCTATAAGTGTCCTACCAATTACATCTCCCTCGATAATCGCGGTATTACCTTGACAATAGGACAACGTGTCCGGCTTGTAAGCGACCGTTTCTTCCCCGGAACAGGTTACAGAGATAGCCGTATTACTCGCATCACTCGCAATGTCAACCGTCCGAACCAGGCGGACATTGAAATTAGCGATGTCCTGTCGAAAACAACCCAAAGCAGCATGCAGGACAGCATTGCTGCTATCAGACATGAATTCATGACGGCGGCAGAGACTTTCCCTGATATCATTCGCAGTTGGGAATCAACCAAAGCAGCCGACAACAATATTTATTCTGCTCGCAAATCGGAACGTGAGTTTTTGCATAAAAACCTCCCGGACACTGCTGCCGAATTAATCAAGTTCCTCCGTGGCGCCGAATTTGGACAGTTCTTTCCCGGAATAGAAATCGGATCTGGTGGAGCTATCGACCGTGAGGGTAACGGAGAACTACAAAGCCTCATCATCCGTTCGTTTCTTAAAGTTCCGCAATTGATATACAATAAGGTATCAGTTACCGGCGGCGAAATGTGGAATACCGAAGGTGCAGTAATCAAGTCGGTAACTCCTGACGGCGAAAATGCTTACATTTTGGAATTAGATATCGAGGATGGCGACCACATAGAACTCCAAGTCGATGATATTTGCAAGGGGCATTATAATAACTCCGGCGGTTTTGTTACTTCGTATTTTCGTGTTACCCACGTCAATGACGCGGCAAATACCGTCCGGATAGTATTGGGAGCCAATAGCGAAGTTCCGGGGGGCATAAACCATCCGCCAGTGCCTTATATGAATATTGCCCGCTATGGCAGTTTTACTGTTCGGGAACGTCAAAGGAGCCAATACTTCAGCAGCACGAAAGGTTATATCGTTTTGTTAGATTTTGTAGACAACTATAAAATTGAGCCTCGCCACTACCGGGCAGTATTCGGCAATATCCCGCCGTCCCTGCTGCCCGACAGTCTTCCAATCAACAAGAACGATGCAGGTATTTACCTGAAAAATGTAATTGCCGAAAATTTCTTCCAGTTAGATAACCAGGGCAATCCGGTAAAAATTATCAGGGACAGAGGTTTGTGGACTGAAAATCCACAGGATCCATACCTGTGCAATACGCAGTATCAGGATGAAGTTTATTGTGATTCCTGCAAATACCGG
>Ga0123354_10000842_pt1 | contig 33913 bp, 25 predicted proteins | sample TergutLab28metaG_2_FD_97872 | JGI IMG/M metagenome (GOLD analysis project Ga0123354, IMG submission 97872) | Labiotermes labralis P4 segment gut microbial communities from Petit-Saut dam, French Guiana - Lab288 P4 | ecosystem: Host-associated > Arthropoda: Insects > Digestive system > Gut ... | reverse complement strand
TGTAAAGTGGTCAAATTCGACCACGTTAAAATTGAAATTATAAAGTTGCTCCCAAGTGCCTAAAAATTCAAGCGTTGTGCGCGTCCGTATCCAGTTTTTGATAACATCCGCGGCTCGCGCTTCCCCTGTTTTGGCGTTTGCCATATCGGTCAGCGAAATATAATCGTCTTCTTTAGTAGTGATTACAGTTATTACTGTACCCTGTACATTTATAGTTTCTTTCTTAGTCATATTATTCCGATATAAATCTATTATTATTTCAATCGTTTCAAATTCCTATTTTCCACCAATCGTTCTTGAATCTTTATTTATAGCCTTTTATATAAAAGGAATAACCCGCCAGCAGTTCTACGGGATGCGCAACGGGTGTTGTTATCTTTAACAGGGCAAAGCCCATTGTTTGCAAACTTTCGACTTGCGAAAATACAACTAATTTTTAAACCGACAAGGATAAAGAGAAAAAAAGAACAATTACATTGAAACAATAAGTACGTCTTTCTTTCCCTGCTCGTTTACTCGTCTACTTTTTGTATATTTGCACTCGAAATTACAAACAAGTTATGAAATTCGAGGAGTTAGGATTTGAAGAGTCCCTCATGGAGGGCTTAAGTGCGATGAATTTTAAAGAGATGACGCCGGTGCAGGAAAAAGCCATTCCTGTCATAATGGAAGGACGCGACATCATTGCATGTGCACAAACCGGAACGGGAAAAACGGCTGCTTACCTGCTGCCGTTGCTGAACAGGATGATCAAGGAGCCGCATGACCCTAATTCGGTGAATGCGATCATTATGGCGCCAACGCGGGAGTTAGCCCAGCAGATAGACCAGCAATTGGAAGCATTCTCCTATTTTCTACCCATTTCTTCCGTAGCGGTATATGGCGGGAACGACGCCATGGCATGGGATCAACAGAAAAAAGCGATGCAACTCGGAGCCGACTTTGTGGTGGCTACTCCCGGACGTTTAATATCACATATCAGTCTTGACAATGTCGATTTTTCGAAGGTAAGTTATTTTATTCTGGATGAAGCCGACCGCATGCTCGATATGGGCTTTTACGATGATATTATACAGATCGTCAAGCAATTGCCTGAAAAGAGGCAAACTATTCTTTTCTCGGCAACCATGCCTCCCAAAATAAGGACATTAGCCAAAACGATTCTAACGAATCCCGCTTCCGTCAATATTGCCGTTTCCAAGCCGCCTGAAGCTATTCTGCAAGCGGCATACGTCTGTTATGAAACGCAAAAAATAGGAATCATTCAAACCCTTTTAAAGGATAGGAAACATGACAAGGTAATTATCTTTTCATCTCATAAATTAAAAGTAAAAGAGGTCACAAAAACGCTTAAACGCCTTGGCTTATCGGTAGGAGAAATGCATTCGGACCTTAGTCAGAACGAAAGGGACACGGTGATGCTCGACTTCAAGAATGGAAAAATAAACGCTCTTGTTGCTACCGATATTGTTTCGCGTGGTATTGATATTGAAAATGTGGATCTTATCATTAACTACGACGTTCCTCACGATGCGGAGGATTACATCCACCGGATTGGACGTACAGCCCGCGCCAACAAGGAGGGAACCGGACTTACCTTCATCTCGGAAAAGGAACAGGGGAAATTTTCTAAAATCGAGGAATTCCTTGAGAAAACAATTTTCAAAATCCCTGTTCCGGAAGAGTTGGGAGAAACTCCCGCTTACAATCCGAAAGCCGCCTCGTCCGGAAGGCATTTTTTCTCAAAGAAAAAAGGCGGAAAACGCCATACCCCGGGAAAACGTCCTGATAATCGTAAGAAAAACACGGGACAGCGTAAAAAAACAATATAAAAGAAAAAATAATCAAATTAGACAAAGGAGGTTTTTATGGCAGAATACGATGAAAGATATGAAGCCTGGCGGGCTGGTGATGGCAGTATCCACTATGACAAAGCTTATGCTGATGCACACAATAAGGGAATCAAATTCGGACCGGAAGGCTATGACGTAAATGAAGTAGGGAAGGTAGTAGATAAGATGTTAGCAATGAAGGAATCAACCTTAATTGCTGTTTGTTCCGCATTTGTAACCGGAGGGCTCATATTTTTAGGATGGGCACTTTTTGACAATTATGGTTTCAAAGTAACCTTGCAATTGTGGCATTTCCTTTTTGCGATTGGTTTTGGTGTATTGTTGTTAATAATAAATCGCTACGTTTCAAAAACGTTGATGATTGTTTTAAGTACATTGCCTGCCGTATTATTCCTGTTATTGGGTGCTGTATATATGTTTACCGGAAACAGCGAGGCTAAAAAAGAATTTAAAATGCACCGAGCAACGGTAAACGCCGCAGAACTTATCCTGCGCGTCGAACCTTCGCAAAATGCGGAAGAGGTGCTGACGCTCAAAAAGGATGAAAAATTGCGGGCGCTCGGCGTTACGAAAGATGGTTGGGTATTAATAAAGCCTGATAACCATTTTTTACGTAGAGGATGGGCGAAGGAAGAAGATATATCTGTAAACAGCGGGAACCTCAAAACCATACAAACAGCGCAAGTCATTTCGAATACGCTCAAAATCCACAAATATCCCCGTTTATTAAGTGAACCGGTTGTACAGACAGCATCAAAAGGCGACAAAATCATCGTAACGGGCGAAGAGCGCAAAGGTTGGGTTCCTGTATATTATATTTCCTATAACGATTACCAACAGGCAAGTTCTGTAATTGGCTATGTACTTGCCAGCAATATCTTTGTTGATGACGGTTCGGGTACAAAAGCGCCGAATGGACCGGTTGCTCCTGAAGGTAGAACAGGAACCGTAAAAAAAGATGCACATCTAAAATCGGGTCAGTACAATTCCCCGCGGTTTAACGTAAAAGAAATCAAGGAAGGGGAAACTTTCATTATACTTGACGAGGCGAACTCAAAAGGATGGTTTAGAGCATGGTATGATGGCATAGAGGGTTGGGTAGCCCGCAGGGATGTTAAGGTTGATTAATTTTTTGTACTCGACGCACTTGGTGGATACAGTAAACTGTAATAAAATTGTCTGAAAATAAAATGAAATAAAAATAAAATGAAAACAAAAATTTTATTCGTCTGTATGGGCAATATTTGCCGCTCACCTGTCGCTGAGGCTATTATGCAAAAATTAATAGACAATCGCGGATTATCTGCCAATTTTGAAATAGACTCTGCCGGAATATTAGGTTATCACCAAGGAGAAAAGGCTGATTCGAGGATGCGTCAACATGGAGCGAGAAGAGGATACAATGTGACTTCTATTTCCCGTCCGGTAAAAACGGCGGATTTTGACCGGTTTGATTTGATAATCGGAATGGACGATACCAATATTGATGATCTGAACGACAGGGCATTAACCGCATCGCATAAAGCTAAAATCCATCAAATGACCGAGTATTCGAGAGCATACAATCACACATATATTCCCGACCCGTACTATGGAGGAACGGCAGGATTCGAGCTGGTGATCGACCTGTTGGAAGACGCTTGTGCGGGATTATTGGAATCGTTTGACGAAAAATCGAAATTGTAAACCGTCGTAATTCAATTAATTCGTACCTTTGCATTCATTAGAATTTTTTATGTTATGCCTTTAAATATTCCGATAAATTTGCCGGCGATAAAAACGCTACGGGGAGAGAATATTTTTGTGAAAGACTCAAAAGAAGCCTCTTTGCAGGATATCAGACCGTTGAAAATAATCATACTCAATCTGATGCCGTTGAAAATAACGACGGAAACAGATTTGATTCGCCTTTTGTCAAATTCTCCTTTGCAAATAGAAATTGACTTCATGCAAATCAAAAGCCATACATCGAAAAATACGCCAATCGAACACATGATGTCTTTTTATAAGACATTCGATTCGCTGCGAACTCAGAAGTATGACGGAATGATTATCACCGGCGCGCCTGTCGAAAATTTTAATTTTGAAGAGGTTAATTACTGGGATGAACTGAAAGAAATTTTCAATTGGGCTAAAACACACGTTACATCGACCTTTTTCATTTGTTGGGCGGCGCAGGCAGGGCTTTATCATTATTACAATGTTCCCAAACATGGGTTGAACAAAAAGATGTTTGGCGTATTTAGGCATACGGCGTCCGATTCTAAAAATCCGATTTTCAGGGGGTTCGACGATATGTTTTATGTCCCTCACAGCCGCCATACGGAAATCAGGAAAGAGGATATTGAAAAAATACCGGGATTAAGCGTTATCTCCGAATCCAAAGAGGCAGGGGTTTATATGGTAATGGCACGAAACGGACGGGAGTTTTTCGTAACCGGTCATTCGGAATATGCCCCAAATACCTTGGATACGGAATATAGAAGGGATTTGGAAAAAGGATTGCCAATCGAAATCCCCAAAAACTATTACCGGGATGGCAATCCTAAAAATGGTCCGTTAGTACGCTGGAGGAGTCATGCCAATCTATTGTTTTCCAATTGGTTAAACTATTTTGTATATCAGGAAACGCCATACGATATAGGGCAAATTAAGTGATTAGTGTTAAGTGATTAGTGATAAATCGCGTACATCACCAGTCACTAATAACTTATCACTAATAACTAATCACTAATTTATGGAACTTCTTTCCCCTGCAAAAAACATAGAATGCGGCATTGAGGCAATCAACCACGGAGCGGATGCGGTTTATATCGGCGCCCCGAAATTCGGTGCGCGGGCAGCAGCATCCAATACGATTGAAGAGATAGAATCTTTGGTAAAATATGCTCATCGCTACTACGCCAAGATATATGTCGCTCTTAATACCATTTTGGACGATAAAGAGCTGGCTGAGGCGGAGAAAATCATAAAAAATCTTTACGAAACAGGAGTGGATGCCCTCATCATACAAGATATGGGAATCATGCAACTGAACATCCCGCCAATTTCCCTGCATGCAAGTACGCAAACCGATAACCGGACTGTTGAAAAAGTAAAATTTCTGGAACAGGCGGGATTCGACCAGGTGGTTCTTGCCCGGGAATTGTCTCTCAATCAAATTCGCGAAATTGCAGATCAGACTTCCGTCAGGTTGGAAGCATTTGTACATGGCGCTCTTTGCGTAAGTTACAGCGGGCAGTGTTATATCAGCCATGCCCTTTGCAACAGAAGCGCCAACAAGGGAATGTGCGCTCAACTTTGCCGTCTGCCGTATTCCCTGTTGGATGCGTCGGGCAATGTCATAGCGGCTGACAAACATTTACTCTCTCTCAAAGACCTTAATTTATCCGATTACTTGCAGGAATTGATTGATGCGGGTATCTCTTCTTTTAAAATTGAAGGACGATTAAAAGAAATTTCTTATGTAAAAAATATCACCGCTTATTACAGGCAGAAGCTGGATCAAATCTTGGAAGGTTCAGGAAAATACAAAAAATCAAGTTCCGGAAAATGCAAATTCTTCTTCCTGCCCAACCCTGAAAAAAGTTTTCACCGCGGCTCTACCGACTATTTCATTCACGAACGAAACGATGAATTAATTTCCTTAAATTCTCCAAAGTCCTTAGGCGAATACATCGGAACAGTAACCGCCTGCTCCTCCCAACACATCTCCCTCGAAAGCAACAAAGAAATTGCAAACGGAGACGGATTTTGTTACCTCAATCAACAGGGTTCTTTTTCAGGATTCAAAGCAAACCGAACGGAAGGCAACAAAATATTTCCTTCCGAGCCGGTCTCCATTCCCAAAGGAACCGGATTGTATCGTAACTACGACCACGCATTTGAAAAATTGCTTTCCAAAAAATCGGCGGAGCGCAACGTACAGGCTCATATTCATTTTGCAGAAACCGGCGAGGGTTTTTGCCTTACTATTACGGATGAAGATGGCGTCACCGCAACTATTTATAAAAAACAGTCAAAAAAGTCTGCGCAAGATAAGGAAAAAACAAGAGAAGCTATTTGCAAGCAACTTTCAAAAACAGGAAATACCATTTTCGAAATAAGCAATGTCGTGATAACAACCAATGACGCTTACTTTATTCCTCCCTCCTTATTAACAGAGTGGAGAAGGGAGCTGACAGAGGGATTGGAAACGGAGAGGGAAAATAAGCGTCCGCGCACAATCCAGAAAATTCGGGAGACTACTCATCCCTACCCTTCCCAAACGTTGGATTACAAAGGAAATGTACATAACGAAAAAGCAAAGGAGTTTTACGCAACCCATCAGGTCAAGGAGGTAGAAAACTCTTTTGAACGGGAGAAAAGAGATGCTGCCGCTCTGATGTTTTGTAAACATTGTTTGAAATATAGTTTTGGGTTATGTCCGAAAAACAGGACGAATAACCGGAGCTATAAGGAACCTTTTTTTCTTTTGTATAATAATAGGGAGAAATTGCGGTTGGATTTTGATTGCAAACGGTGTGAAATGTTGGTGGGGCGATTGTAGAGACGCGGCATGCCACGTCTCTACGGATCGACCGTCCGATCATCCACTAAATGATTTCTATTCCTTGTTTAGCGCAAAGCTCCACCCCAATATCTTTCAATTTGAACTTCTGTATCTTTCCGCTTCCCGTCATCGGAAATTGCTCGATAAAGAATACATATTTCGGTATTTTATGTCTCGATATTTTTCCCCTGCAAAAGTCCTGAACCTCTTCAGGCGTCAGTTTAGCGCCATCTTTCAGAATAATAAAAGCTCCAACTTCCTCGCCATATTTCTTTGAAGGGATTGCCGCTACCTGCACATCCTTGATTTCAGGCATGTGGTATAAAAATTCTTCTATTTCGCGCGGATATACATTTTCCCCTCCGCGTATAATCATATCCTTGATGCGTCCGGTGATGCGGTAATAGCCGTTTTCGTCTTTTACGCCCAAGTCGCCGGAGTGTAAAAATCCGTCCTTGTCGATTACTTCGGCTGTTGCCTCAGGATTTTTATAATAACCTTTCATTACAAGGTATCCACGGCAACAGATTTCTCCCTGTTCGCCCGGTTTACACTCTTCTCCTGTTTCAGGGTTGACTACTTTTACTTCGGTGAAAGGATAGTTTCTTCCGACGGTTGTACATCTCAGTTCAAACGAATCGTCGATAGTCGTTTGTGTCATTCCCGGCGAAGTTTCCGTCAATCCGTACACGCTGGTAATGGTCATAAACATTTTTTCATTCACATTGCGCATCAATTCGATAGGACACAAAGCGCCCGCCATAATACCGGTACGCAACGAACTCATATCAAACATACTGAACATCGGGTGGTTCAATTCTGCAATAAACATGGTCGGTACTCCATAAAGAGCCGTGCAGCGTTCCTTGTGGATGGATGCCAATACGACCAGCGGATCAAATTTTTCGACCATCACTTGCGTTGAGCCATGAGTGAGGCAGTTCATTGTCGCCAGCACAACACCGAAACAGTGGAACAGAGGCACGCAAACGCATAGCTTGTCGTCTTGGGTGAACTTCATATTTTCGCCCGTGAGAAGACCGTTGTTGGCAATATTGTAGTGCGAAAGCATTACTCCCTTTGGAAAACCCGTGGTGCCAGAGGTATATTGCATGTTGACAATGTCGTGGCAATTGATGCTGCGTTTGGCTTCGATTAACTTGCTGTCTTCAATATTTTTTCCTAACAGCAACAATTCGGCGGTATTGTACATTCCGCGAAATTTTTCCTGACCGATGTAAACCACATTTTTCATTCTTGGAAAACGCTCGCTTTTTAAATGCCCGCGTTGGGCTGTTTTCAGTTCGGGAAGCATGGTGTAAGTCATTTCCACATAATCGCAATCCCAAGTTCCATCAATGATGCAAAGCGTGTGCATGTCAGAATTTTCGCACAAATATTCCAATTCGTGTTGTTTGTAATTCGTATTTACGGTGACTAATACAGCGCCGATTTTTGCCGTGGCATACAAAAAAGTCAGCCAATCGGGTACATTTGTCGCCCAAATGCCTACATGACTTCCTTTTTCTACTCCGATCGCCATTAAGCCCTTCGCCAATTCATCTACTCTCTTATTGAATTGTTTCCAGGTAAACCGTAAATCGCGGTCGGAATAAACAATATATTCTTTGTCGGGAGTTGTTTCTGCCCAATGTTCGAGCCAGTCCCCTAATGTTCTATCTGATAATTGCATGATAATTAGTGATAAATGATTAGTGATAAGTGATTAAGTAGTAATTGATTGCAATTAGGCAGTGATTTAAGGAGAATGATAGGAGTAACCTAACCACAGCCGATCACTACAACCAATTACTTTTCAAAACGGCGCATAAACCACCGCTAATATTTTAGCGGATTTTCCCTCTTTTGCATGTACGTGGTGATCTACGATTGAATCGTAAAAAATGCTGTCACCTTGCGTTAGCGAGTAAACCCCTTTTCCATAATTGATTTCAACCTCTCCTTCCAACACATAAATAAATTCTTCGCCTTCGTGTGCGGATAAGGTAAACGTATCGCCTTTAGCCGACTGAATATCAATGACAAAAGGTTCCATGTGGCGACCCAGCTTGTGTCCGGCAAGAGAAAAATATTCCATGTGCGTACGAGCGTTTACAGCGCCGCCCGAAAAACTGATGCCCTCTTTTTTAGTTTCTTTGCGGGTGACGACAGCTCCCAATTCATCATTATCGTCCAAAAAAGTGCCTAACCTTACACCCAGCACGCGCGCAATTTTAATCAATGGCGCTAACGACGGCAAATTTTCGCTCTCTTCGATAGAAGAGATTTGCGTGGCAGTTAAACCGGAACGTTCCGAAAGTTCGTCTATTGAAATATTTTTCGATTCGCGAAGGGATTTAATTTTTTTACCCACAATTGTACTGCTCGACATGTCTGATAAGTTTTATGTTACATTAAATATTAATTTTTCGACCGCAAAAATAGTCAAATTATAGGAAAAACCAAATATAAAATTAAAATTTAATACAAAATGGCGCTTTTTTTTTATAATAAGTAATTTGTCCGAACTGTAATTTTTGTGATTTATATGATAAATATGATTCAGCGGGAATCGAAATCATGACAATCATATAAATCACAAAAATCACAGTTCAGACATTTTTTTACAATTATTCTTGTTTTCTTTTCCGTAACTTATAACTTTGCATTCATTATCAATTTTCAATTTTATTACGTATGAAATTTTTAGATGATTTTAAAGCGTTCGCCATGCGGGGCAATGTGCTTGACATGGCTGTCGGGGTGATTATTGGCGGGGCATTCGGCAAAATAGTATCTTCTTTGGTTGCTGATATCATTATGCCTCCGCTCGGATTAGTAATAGGAGGAGTGAATTTTTCGGAACTCACATGGGAGATGAAATCGGCTGTTCTTGACGGTTCCACGGTAGTAACTCCTGCCGTTACATTGAACTATGGAAATTTTTTGCAAACTGCTTTTGATTTCCTGATCATCGCCTTTTCCATTTTTATGTTTATAAAATTAATCAGCAACTTTGCCAAGAAAAAGGAAGAAGCTCCCGCAGCTCCGCCTCCGCCATCTAAAGAAGAAGCCCTTCTTACTGAGATAAGAGACTTGCTGAAGGAGAAAGCGGGCAAATAAGTATATTATTTACAATCAATACAGTGGACTGGCAAAAATTACTCTCAACCAAACGGTTTGGCTTGGAGACTTACCATAATGAAAAGAAACACGACCGGACGGAATTTCAACGCGATTACGACCGCTTGATTTTTTCGGCGGCATTCAGGCGATTGCAAAACAAAACGCAGGTGTTTCCGCTTCCGGGAAGCGTTTTTGTCCATAACCGACTCACGCATAGTCTGGAAGTCTCTTGCGTAGGACGTTCGCTGGGAAATAATATCGCCCAGAAGCTGAAAGCTAAATATTGCCATACGGATATTGATTTTTTGTCGGAGATCGGCGCGATTGTCTCTGCCGCGTGTTTGGCTCACGACATGGGAAATCCTCCCTTTGGACATTCGGGAGAGACGGCGATTGCATCTTACTTTTCGGAAGGGGACGGAATTCATCTGAAAGAAAAATGGTCTATTCCCGACAAAGAGTGGAATGATATTATCCATTTTGAAGGAAACGCCAACGCATTCCGGTTATTAACCCATCAATTCAGGGGACGCCGGAAAGGGGGCTTCGTCCTCACCTACTCTACGCTTGCTTCCATTGTCAAATATCCTTACGAATCGAGTTACATTACGGATAAAAAGAAAAAGTTCGGATTTTTCCAAAGTGAAAAAGAGGATTTTGTGAAAATTGCCGACGATATGGGGTTGATTTGCAGGGGAGAAGATAAATATGCCCGTCATCCGCTTGTCTATTTAGTTGAAGCGGCAGACGATATTTGTTATGAGATTATGGACATTGAAGATGCTCATAAGTTGAAACTGATCCATTCGGAAGAGACAAAAGAGCTGCTCCTTAACTTTTTCCCGCCGGAAGAGAGAGCAAAAAAATTAGAACGGATGGAGCCGGTCACAGATGTAAACGAACAGATTGCATACCTTCGCTCTTCTGTGATAGGAGTTCTTGTAGATGAGTGTTCGCGCATATTTGTGGAAAACGAAGAAAGCATTCTCGCCGGAAATTTTCAAGGGTCTCTTATCGAAGGCGTTCGAAAAGATATTTGCGATGCATACAAACAATGTTCCGCCCTCTCTTTCCGGAAAATATACAAGTCAAAAGACGTGGTAGATATTGAAATTGCCGGTTATCATATCATATACACGCTTATTGACAAGCTGGTGCAAGCTGTATTCGATGCGGATAAAGCCTATTCAAAACAGTTGTTGGCGCGAATCCCCGAGCAATATGAAACAGATATGGAAACGCCTTATGGGAAAATTCAATCGGTCTTGGACTATATTTCGGGGATGACTGATATTTACGCACTCGATTTGTATCGGAAGATTACCGGAATGAGTTTGCCAAGTCTCTAATTAAGCAGATCCATTTTTTATGAATAGAAAAAAGAAGACAGCCACTCCCATTGTGAAACCTCCTAAAATGAATAGGACCAACAAGATCACAATTTCCTTGAATGATAAAGAGATGCGTGTTCTTGAGCAATTTTATGAAAAATATAAAATTGAAAAGCGCTCCCGTTTCCTGAGAGAAACCATTATGCTGGCTGTTATGAAGAAATTCGACAAAGACTATCCTACACTGTTTAATGAAAATGAAATGCGGTAAGTATGGAAAACATGAACGATGAATATTTTATGAAGCAAGCCCTGTTGGAAGCCCAAAAGGCAGAATCTAAAGGAGAAGTCCCTGTCGGCGCTGTGATTGTTTGCGGCGGACGGATTATCGCAAGGGCTCATAACCTGACGGAAACACTGACCGATGTTACCGCACATGCAGAGATGCAGGCAATCACGATGGCTTCCGATTTTCTGGGAGGAAAATATTTGACGGATTGTGTTTTATATGTGACAATAGAGCCTTGCATCATGTGTGCAGGAGCGTTAGGCTGGTCTCAAATCAGTAAAATAGTCTATGGAGCGAAAGATGAAAAGAGAGGATACTCTTCCTTTGCTCCCAATGCATTACACCCCAAATGCGAAGTAATTTCGGGAATTCTTGAAAAAGAGTGTTCTTCTATTGTTACGGAATTTTTCCGTAAGAAAAGAAATTAATGCGAATCAAGAATTGAATTTTCTTATCTTTTTAGCCTCGTTAGAGGCGAAATATTGGTAGAAAGGAATATTCCCCACAACCAAAGCCCCGTTAGGGGCGGAATATAAAACATATTTCGTTCCTAACGGAACTTAGAACAGAGGGAAAACGTATTTTCTACCAATATTACGCCTCTAACGAGGCTAAAAAGATAAGAAAACTCAACTCCCGATTCGCACAATTAATATAAAAAGGACACCTATTTATTCAACGTCCACTCAACCCCGTCCTTACCATCCTTTATTTCAAATCCAAATTCGGCAAGCTGTTTTCTTATTTTATCCGCTGTTTCCCAATCTTTTTTCAATTTCGATTCCTGACGGATAGACAGAAGCAAATCAATCGCTTTTTTGTAGGCTTCGTTTGAAGAACTGTCGCTCTCTTCCGAAGTCAATCCGAGTATATCCTCTATAAATAATTTGAAAATTGCTTTCAACTCTTCCAAATCCGTCGCAGATATAGTTCCATTTCCATCGTGAATAATGTTGACGGATTTTACTGCGTCAAATAGGTGGGAGATTACGATTGGCGTATTCAGGTCGTCGCACATTGCCTCTTCGCAATTTTGGCGCAATCCGCTTATTTCAACGGAAGTAGCAGATGAAGGTTTCAATTTCAGCAGCCTACCGTAACCCTCCATCAACCGGCTTAATCCCTTTTCCGAAGCTTGGAGCGCTTCATTGCTGAAATCAACCGTGCTGCGGTAGTGCGCCTGCAAGATGAAGAAGCGAATCGTCATCGGCGAATAAGCCTGCGTAAGCGTCGGATGACTGCCTTGGAAAAACTCATCCAACGTGATGAAATTTCCCAGCGATTTTCCCATTTTTTGCCCGTTGATGGTAATCATGTTATTGTGCATCCAGTAATGAACTGTCTCTTTCCCTAAAGCGGCTATCGACTGGGCTATTTCGCATTCGTGGTGAGGAAATACCAAGTCCATTCCTCCTCCGTGTATGTCAAACTCTTCGCCTAAATATTTACTTCCCATAACAGAGCATTCAAGATGCCATCCGGGGAAACCCTCGCTCCATGGGGAAGACCAGCGCATGATGTGTTCGGGAGAGGCTTTTTTCCAAAGCGCAAAATCCACACTTTTGCGTTTTTCGCTCTGTCCGTCCAGTTCGCGCGTGGTTTCGAGGAGTTCCTCGATGTTTCGTCCCGATAATTTGCCGTAATTGTATTTCTTGTTGTATTTTTCAACATCAAAATAGACAGAACCTTCGCTTTCGTAAGCATAACCGGCATCCATGATTTTTTGGACATACTCGATCTGCTCGATAATGTGTCCCGAAGCGTGAGGCTCTATGCTTGGGGCGAGTACATTCAGTTTTTCCATTGCCTTGTGGTAGCGGTTCAAGTAATATTGTACCACTTCCATCGGCTCTAATTGTTCCAAGCGCGCTTTCTTGGCGATTTTATCCTCTCCTTCGTCAGCGTCGTTTTCCAAATGCCCCACATCGGTTATATTCCGCACATAACGCACTTTGTATCCTAAGTGTGCCAAGTAGCGGAACAGAATATCAAATGTAATGGCAGGTCGGGCATGACCCAAATGCGCATCTCCGTAAACAGTCGGACCGCACACATACATGCCTACGTATGGTGAATGAATGGGAATGAAGGTTTCTTTTTTTCTGTTTAATGTATTATAAATCTTTAGTTTGTGCTCCATTTCTTTATATGTGTTGAAAAATTTTTATATGCCGGTAAATTGACCGTGTAAAATTATAGAAAATAGTGATAAGTTGCAAGTAGGGGTTGTATCAAAAGAACGTAAATGACGGCAAAAGTGTGAAGTCAAAATTCAATCTTCATCTGCCTATCCAACAAAGTAAACGACATACGGTGATATTCCGTAGCGCCATGCGCCTCAATCGCCTGGCGGTGTTCTTTGGTCGGATAGCCTTTATTTTTATTCCACATATAGAAAGGGAAACGCAAGCTCAATTCGTTCATATAATCGTCACGGTAGGTTTTTGCAAGAATTGATGCAGCGGCGATGGAGAGGTATTTGCCGTCGCCTTTTACGACGCATTGATGCGGGATTTTGCCGTATTTTTTAAAACGGTTTCCGTCAATAATGAGGTGTTCGGGACGAACGGTCAGTTGATCTATGGCGCGATGCATGGCAAGAAAAGAGGCGTTTAATATGTTGATTTGGTCTATTTCCTGCGGAGAAACGATGCCGACAGCCCAGGCTATCGCTTCCTCTTCAATAACAGGGCGCAGTGTATATCGTTGTTTTTCGGTTAATTTTTTTGAGTCGTTTAATTCTTTACATTGGAAGTTTACGGGCAAAATGACCGATGCGGCAAAAACAGCACCGGCGAGACATCCTCTCCCGGCTTCGTCGCAACCGGCTTCGATCATCCCTTCTTTCAGGAAAGGGAGCAGCATATTTTCATTTTTAGCCATACAAAACCTTTATTCGGAATAGAGAACAGTAATGACTGTTTTCCCAACCATTTCGAGCGTGCGAACATCAATATTTTCGGGCGTATCGTTGATGGTGTGCCAAGTTTCAGGGAATCCGCGTTCGTTGCTAAAATCCAAAATATCAATGGTCGGTATTCCTGTTAGTTTATTGATATACACATGATCATCAGTGATGTGTCCGCCCTGTCTTTCCTGAAAATAATCGCCATAACCGAGTTTTCTTGCGGCAGTCCACACTTTTTTCAATATATCGGGCGCTTTTTGGGAAGAGGTCACGTCCCACCTGAATTCGGGATTGAGACCGCCAACCATATCCAGCAGGATGCCGTATTGCGGTTTTATTTTGTAGTGAGGGTTCTTTCCCCAGTATTGAGCGCCGAGGCACCAGGTATCGTGGTTATTTGATTGTGCGAACGAAGGCGCTCCATAATCTTCGGCGTCCAGAAAAACAATGTCGATTCCGACGGGAGGTTCATGTTGTTGTAGTTGCCGGGCAATTTCCAGCAGTACGGCAACGCCGCTCGCTCCGTCGTTTGCTCCCATAACGGGTTTCCGGTGATTTGCCGGATCAGGGTCGTTGTCGGCGAAAGGGCGGCTATCCCAATGTGCAAAAAGGATAACCCTTCTTGTTTTTTCAGGATAGAAAACGCCGATGATATTTTTAGACTTCAAAATTGTTCCGTCGTATGCCCTCAAGTCGACGTTCTGTTCGATTACTTCCGCTCTGAAACGTTTTAATTCTCCGACGAGATAACCGGCACACGCTCTATGCGCAACGGTATTGGGAACTCGGGGACCAAAGTCGCATTGTTTTTTCAGGAAGGAAAAAGCGGAATCACGGTCAAATGCCGGAATTTCTCTTTGTAATGCCTCCGAAGAAATTTTCACTTCGTTTGCCGGTTGAGTGTTTCCTTTTGAATTGCAGGCAAGTAGACCCGTCAAAGCTAAAAGCAATAATACCGTTTTGTACATAAGATTTATTTTAATGCTCATTTTTTACACCTCATCCGCAGGGACTTGGCAAATACAAAGGGCTATAGTTAATCATGGTGTTGCAATTTGTCCCGTTAGGGACTTGATATTGGTAGAAATAAGAATCCTACCACAACCCAAGTCCCGTTAGGGACGAAATATTGGTAAAAAATGGTTGTCGCTCTTCAGCCCAAATCCCGTTAAGGACGGAATATTAGGGGAATATTTCGTCCCTAACGGGACTTGGGTTGTGGTAGGATTCTTATTTCTACCAATATCAAGTCCCTAACGGGACAAATTGCAACACCATGATTAACTACAGCAAATACAAAGGTACGAAAAATTTGCCACATTCCATTTTAATTTAAGCGTCTTAAACAAAATTGTAAATGAATATGTTATACGAAAACAAAATAACTTTATATGTTCAACTAAACAGATAAAACTATGAATAATTCGAGTATTTTATGCGCTTTAGGAGGCGGGGTAGCGATAGGAGTCGCTATCGGTATTTTGATTGCTCCCGAAAAAGGTTCGGAAACCCGTCACAGGATTGTGAACTTTATGAAAAATGAAAAAAAATTGTTGCAAGAGCAGTTGCATGAGTTTTTACAGTCGAAGGGAATAAACTTCAGTCCGGAAGAGGTCTCGGAGATTCTCAAAAATCACGAAAAACATGCTTGAGAAAACAGATATGGTTTAGGAGGGTGTGTCAAAAAAGCTGAGATTCCGCGTGAGACGACAGCCTTTTGACACACTTCCTCCTGCAAGCTCGTTTTACTTTTGTATTCAACAAATTTTTACGTATGAATGAAGATTCAAAAAGTGTATTGGAAGACATCGTTGCCGATTTAAAGGAGTATATCACCGTTCGGAAGGAGTACAGCAGGCTCAATATAATAGAGAAAGTATCGCTTTCGGTCTCTTTCTTTATGATTGTCTTATTATGTATGGGCGCTTTCTTTTTTGCTTTTGTCTATTTTTCAATCGCACTGGTTTTTCTATTCGAGAAAATTTTCGGCAGTTTCGTTCCCGCGTTATTTATTGTATGCGGTATTAATTTGCTGATTATCGCCTTGATTATCCTGTTCAGGAAATTCCTTTTCTTTAGTCCTATGGTGCGTTTAATAAGTAAATTTTTGAAATAAAAAGAGTGTACTTATGTATATCAAATCTTATTCGGAATTAAAAGAGAAGATAGCGCTGAAGGAAGAGCGACTGGCTTATATTGAGGCTAAGTTGTGCGCCGACTATTCCCAGTTAACCTATAAGCTGATGGACGATGGTGTTAACTGGTGGAAAAAGATCATGTTCGGAATTCAAGTCTATAAGCAAGTAAGAGAGGTTTTCCGGCATTTCAGACAGAACAAGCCGGAATAGAATACTCCCTATTCATGCCTGAAAATATCATCTTTGTCTTTTGGACGAATCTTATCCTGCCAAGTAAAGTTTTTCAGGAGCATTTCCTCTTTCGGGGCTTTTTCGGGTGGATAAAGAATCCCTTTCGAGTCGGGCGTCATAATGATTTTTTCCAATTTCTTTTCTTGCAGGTAAATGGTCATAAGGCTCCCTTCTGCCTTGTTTACTCCTATTAAGGTACCGTCGCTGTCTTTTGGGAAATAGATGGATATGGCGTTTCCGATCATTTCAATTTTTCGCAATTCACCGTTGATAATATATCCTTTGGACTGTCTGCCTGCCAATTGGTTGAAATTGACGGAATCTTCTTCCTGCGAGATAATCATTGCATTGTTGGTAATGTGAATCCAGTCGGGAACACTGTCTTTCAGATAAATCTTGATCAGGTCGCCGCTCAACTGGTTCTCTTCCGACCAAAGCACAGGCGCCCTGTACATGTCGATCACCGAGTCGGCAGAAATGTAAACCAACGAATCGCATTTCCCCTGAAAATCCTCACGGAAAAACCGAACCCGGTGGTATGCTTTCAAGATATTAGTGACAGAATCGGGCGAAGCAAAGGACAACGTGTCGGCATGCAGATAAAGGGTGTCGGGCGAAGAGTAGTCTATCATATAGGGACGCTTGGTCATTAATCCCGACTGCGGGTTTTGGTAAAAGATTCCATAATCTCCGTAAACGATCGTTTGTCGGACAGAATCCTGTATTTCTGCGTTATGATACGCTTTTGACCAGCCTGCCTCCCTGTCGAAAGCGATTGAGTCTGCCGTCATCCGTTTCCCATCTTTGCTTGTGATCACCGAATAATCGTACAACATTCCGTAGTTTTTCTCGGTATTCGCCCAGCCGTTGGTCGTATATACGGTGGCTTCGTCGTAAAAGACATGCGAAGGACCTATCAGCCGGACGACTTCCGTCTGTGAATTGTGCTGGAGCGTGTCGCTTTTAATCGTGAAATCGGGATTTACCAGCACCACATCTGTCTTAAAGAAGGATTGTTTTGTATCCGGATAGTGATAACCGGTTTTGGACGTCAATACAAACTGGGGGTCAACTAATTTTCCACCGTTAAAGTAATATCCGAAGTTTTTGATTCTGTCGAAATCCAGGTAGTCGGTGTATATAATAAGCTTGCCGTCGTTCATCACGACGTTTTCCCTCGCTTTTGCCAGACGGATTTCTCCGTCGTAAAACATTTTTTTGGAGGTAATGATCAGCGAATCCTGTACGATGCGCACATTGCCGAATGCATCGAAGGAGTTTTTTCCTTCGTAGAAGTAGGCGCTGTCGCAGTACATTACGGCGTTTTCGTGACGGAAACGGACATTTCCTCTCAATACCTGAAAACCTTGCGGTTTATCGAAGGATAATGTTTCGCTTTGTTCCAGGATGATGTTTGTTGTTTTTTGGGCGGTCGCCGTGTTTCCGCAAAAGAATAGTAGTAGCGCCAGTAGAGACGCGGCATGCCACGTCTCTACAATACGCGCCAGCGTTTTCACGGTGCGATATATCAACATTTTTATAATTGTCATTTATATTGAAAATTTACTCCTTTTTCACCCACCCTGGGAATTGGAAATCACAATTTTGCCATTTTTCATCAATACGGATGTAAACCCCTTTCTGTTTTTCCTTGATCCACTCATTCAGCTTTTCGTAACTTCTTTTCTCCTGATATAAGTTTTTCAATTCCAGGTAGTCGTCCGTCATATTGGCTTTGTGCGCTTTTGAGCTTGACTTTAGCTTGACAATGGCATAAACTTCATTTCCCACGCTATTGATCATGACAAAAGGATCGGAAATTTCGCCGGTCTTAAGGTTGTAAGCTACTTTTGCAACTTCCTGCGGCAGGTCTTGCAGTTCGAATTTTGAAGTGCCGGTTTTCGGATTTGCCATCAATCCGGAGCTGTTTCTCGTGTGTTTGTCGTCCGAATAGAGCATAACGGCATCTTCAAACTTCATCTTGTCATTGCGAACCAGTTCGGCAATGCTGTCCAACCTTTTCTTGGCATGGTCTTTAGCGTCTAATGAAACTTTTGGTTTCAGCAATATATGGCGAGTATTTGCCCGGTCGCCCCTTTTTTCTATCAGTTGGATGATATGGAATCCGAATTCCGATTCTACAACTTTGGAGACTTTTTTCGGATCTTGCAGGCTGAAAGCGACGTTGGCGTACTCGGGAACTAACTGACCTTTTCCCATAAATCCGATTTCGCCTCCCCGCTTTGCCGATTCGGTGTCTTCGGAGTAGAGGATTGCCAGTGTAGAAAATTCGCTGCTGCCCGATTCGACACGTTCCTGAAAGTCGCGCAGGCGGGCTTTCACCTCGTTAATGGCTTGTTGGTTGACTCGAGGCTCAACGGTGATAAGTTGGACTTCTACTTGCGCCGGAATGACCGGAAGGCTGTCTTGCGGAATTTTATTGTAAAACCGACGCACTTCTGCCGGCGTAACTTTCATTTCGCCGACAATTTTCCGTTGCATCTGTTGAATAATCTGCTGGTTATGCACCATTTCGCGCAGTTCTTCCCTCAATTCATTGAGCGGCTTGTTGAAGTATTCTTCTAATTTTTCCTTAGAGCCGACCTGTGAGATCAGGTAATTGACACGCATGTCAACTTGGGTGGAAACCGTTTTTGAGTCAGCGAAAACGCTGTCTATTTTTGCCTGATCCAAGTATAGTTTTTGCAAAGCAAGTTGCTCGGGGATAAAGCAATAGGGGTCTCCTTCGATAGGCGTACCGTCGTATTGGTAGCGGATTCGCTGTTCTTCCACATCCGAGCGCAAAATAGCTTCGTCGCCCACGACCCACACGATTTCGTCTATGATATTATCTTGAGCTTGAACCTGCACCGGAATGATTGCCGGCAACAAGGTAAACAAGCAAATTAAAATCTTTTTCTGCATATTATTTTTTTAATATTAGACATTATATTCAATAAGATGATATATCTCTGAAAATCAACAAATCACGTAGGGATTATCGCTCGGTAGAAAAAAATTATCGGATAACCAAAGCATCCTGTTGAGGATGCATCCCTAATGGGATGCAATTCATTTTACAATCATATTTTCTACCGAGCGATTCATTCCTAACGGAATGATAAATTCCTAATTTTTAAGTCAATAATCATAAACTCTATTATTCATAAAGTTTTACTTTTCCTTTTTTCACGCCTTCTTCATACAATTTTTCGCCGAATTGTTTTAAGAAATTGTTTTTTCGCTGTTCCAAAAGGATTCCGCGAATCTTGCTTTCCGCATAGTCTAGCGGCTGCAACTCTCCTTCCAATTTATATTCCTTGACAAAAAGGAAGTAGGTAGACAAACTGTCCCGTCCTTCGTAAAAAGAGCGATGTTTGAGACTTCCTTTATTCTCAATATGGATCGGACTTTTTCGCTGAATTTCCAGGAGCGGATGCCATTTTTCGTTGAAATATTCAAATTTGGCGGCATTTTTTATGCTTAATGACTCGATTTGATCCAAATCCTTTTCTTTAGAATACATCATCAACGACCGCAAGGCGTCTATGTCGGGAGCCTGATTGGAAACCCGAAGGAAAATACCTTTTATCAATGCCTCATTCAACCGGAAAAGGTCGGGATTCTTTAAGTAATATGACCTTATATCTTCCGGAGCAACGGAGCTGTTAAGCCGTTTTTTTACCAACAGCAACTGATATTCGTATATTAGAAGCGTACGGCGGTAGTCTTCCAGTAAAGAGGCGATTTCTTCCTCGTTTTTGACGTTTTTCTGCGCTTGTTCGTACATCAGGATATCGGTTGCCCAGGAGCGGATATATTTTTCGACGGCTGCCATGCTGTCTTCTTTCGACATCTCAGGGAAGAAGATATGGTCGATATCTTCTTTGTACAGGTATTTTCCTCCGGCTGCCGCTATGGGTTCTTTTCCTCCGGAACGGTCGCCGTTGCAGGAATAGAGCAGGAATGTGGCGGATAGGATAATTATTGAACGCAGCAGGGACGCAGCATGTCGTAGAGACGTTGCGCGCAACGTCTCTACATTGCGCGCCATCGCATCCTTTCTGCTCAATATATTTTTTATGTAATACACAATACTAATTACTCTTAACGGTTTTTAAAACCTCTTGATTGATAACTACTTTGTATTTGTTTCTTAAGCTTTTAATCCACTCTTCTTCCAGGAAATTTTGATAGTCGGCGGTGACCGGACCTCTGACATCCTTGTAAGATTCCGGCGCGGCGACCAATCCTCCGATACATTCAACTGCCGGAAAGGCGTCGTCCGTATAGGTCCCTTTTTTGAAAATGTAGGTATCTACTGCTTTATTCGCACCTTGTGCATACAATCCGTTTTCAATTTTCAGTTGAATATGGCTTTTGCCGGATTTCTCTTTCTGTTGAGTATTCGTGTTGAATTTTCTTTTCAGTTGAATATCAACGGAATCCTTATGAGCGGTTTTCATGAATTTTTGCGCGTCTGCAAGCACTTTTTTATCGGCACAGTAAAGAATCTTTCCTCTGAAGCGAGGGGTTTCCCACTTGTAATTTTCTTTATTGGCTTCAAAGAATTTTTCCAATCCGTCGACATCGGCGGAGGCTTTATTCCAAACTTCTTCATTGCTTATTTCAAAAAGCAATAGCCCGTCGCTATATTCCCTCAACAGGTTTCTGTATTCGGCGTGTTCTTTTTCCAATGAAATTTGCTCTTCGGCTACAACGGCATTTTTTGCATATTGGGCGAAAGTTTTATCTACAAAATCCTTTCCTGAAATTTCGGATTTGGATTTATTGAGTTTCTCTTTTTCCGTTTTGAAATATTCGGCAAAATCTCTTTGCGAATGGTGCTTTCCGTTTAATATGTACAATGGAGCGTCCATGCGAAGGTATGCGGAATGAATCTCTTTTTCATCCGTCAGGTCCATTAGCTGATAAAACGGTGTTAATGCTCCTGTTAATGAGCGGAATCCGTATTTTTGCTTCAATTTGTCGACATACGAATCGTTTAGCCTGACTGCTCTTTCATCGCGAAGCACTTTATTTTTTATTTCATCGCGAAGGTTCTCGTACGAGTCCAGCTCTTTTTTGTCCAATCGTTTCAAGATGTGGTATCCGAAAGAGGTTTTTATCACGCCGCTTAGCTCTCCGTTGCTTTTCAAGCCAAAAGCTACGTTTTCGAATTCGACAGGCAGGCGGCCTGCTTCTATCCAGCCCATATCGCCTCCCCGCACGGCGTTTTGCCGGTCGTCCGAATATTGTTTTGCAAGTTCCGTAAAATCAGCGCCTTGCCGCAACAGTTGGTAGATAGAATCGGCTTTTTGCTTCACCATGTTAGCCTGATTTTCATTTTCTATCCTTTTGAAAATATGTGCGATGTGCACTGAGCCTTTCGTCGGACGGCGACCATGCACTTTCACAATATGGTAGCCAAAAGAGGTACGAACAGGAGCGCTAAACGAGCCTTTAGGCGTGTTATATGCTACTGTCTCGAACGGGTAGACGGTCATAAAAGCGGTCATATATCCCAATTGCCCTCCTCTGGAAGCGGAAGGGCAGTCAGAGTTTATTGTCGCTAATGTACTAAAATCGGCGCCTTTCAGAAGCTGTCCGTAGAGTTCGTATATTTTTTTATATGCTTCAGCAGTGTCGTTACGGGAGCATTTGATTAGGATGTGACTTGCCTCCACATCTTCTTTCATACGTGCGTAGGCTTCTTTGATGATTTCCTCTTCCGTTTCCTTATCTGCCATGTAAGGGGCTGCCAGTTGATTTCTATAAGTTTCCAGCTCTTCTACATAGCTCTTTTTTTGGTGGATTCCTTTTGATTTCGCTTCCGCCACTTTCAGCTTGAAGTTGACAAAAAGTTCTACATATTCGTCCAGGCTCTTTTTATCGAGCGCATTGCTCGAATTGTTTTTGTTGTAGATGTACTCAAACTCCGATTTGGTAATCGGTTCTCCGTTTATTGTCATAATTACCGGATCGTTTTGCGCTGATAATCCGAGCGTAAAAAACAGTATTCCTAATAATGACGCTAACTTTTGTCTCATATATGTTCTTCTATTAAAACTTATAAAATCCCTTGCAGCATTTTTTGCAAATTACTACAAATCGAAAACGTTTTTTCAGCCTATATATTGCTGAAAAGTGGAAAACGAATGCAAATATATAATAAATTTGGGGGAAATCTTTTTTGAGGGGATAAAAAAAGCCGCCTTTTTCAGACAGCTTTTTTTATCACTTCAAAAATATTTCACCTGTAAATCCTCAACATTAATCATTAAACGCATATATCTCAACCGCCGCCAGCGCAAATTCCGTTGCCGCCGCCAGTTCGGCGATACCACTGACACTTTGTCCGGTAACGCCGCCGGAGCTTAGATTTTTATTCATTCCTACCTCTGGAGATACTCCCAGCAATCCGACAGGCGTAATCTTCACATAACGTCCCTTAACCTGAGCAGGCAGAATAATGTTTGTCATTATTGAACCCTTCTTGCTGTTGTCATAGTCTGCTATGGCGGTGTATGTCGCGTTATCGTCGCTGATTTCAATCTTCACATAATCCGGTCTGTTGCGCAGATTATGCCTGACGTTCCATTGGAAAGCGCGGTTCCAGCGAAGCATGATTCTGTCGAAAGGCTGGATACTGCCCAAATCGACCACAAACGATCCCTGTTCCGGCGTCAACGAAGCGTAGGAGTATATGTTTGAATCGATGAATGTTTTTCCTTTATTTGCTTTCTTTTGTCCGGATTCCGGTACGGCAGTAGCGTTTTCGGAGTCGGCACCGCCGGTAACTGCTTTGTCGCGGGCGATATTGTTGGAACCACCCACCGGTACCGACCGATAGATATTCGTAGCGGCACGGGCGTCGCTGCCTTTAATCACATTGTTATAGCAACTTACGGTTACAAAAGCCTTGCCCGCCAAATCCGAGCGGTTGTACGAGATGTCAATGTCTCGGCTTTCACCCGGGAAGAGCGTGAACAGGTTGTCTTCATAAAGGACAGGAGCTACGAGCGTTTTCTTGTCGCTGCTGGTATACGCTTTCAACTCAACAGCATAAGCAATCTTGTCGGTAGGATTGCTAATTCTGTAAGTCAGTACATTTCTGTTACCGGCTTTTTTGTTGGCTACCCCAGAGACTTTTAAATCCACTTCCGGAAGCTGATTCAACTGGGTTAAATCACCTACTTGATAGTTGTTGGATCTGTTCCATGCGTGGCTGGCGCCAGCAACATCGCTTCTCATAGGCTCGGCATACGAGTTAAGACTGAGCGCTTTGCCGTTGGCGTCTCTCAGCTCCAGACGAATAAAGTAAACGTCTGAAGTAGGTTTGTTCAACGAAGCCTGAATATCGTTATAGTCCCAAAGATCAATTACACCATAAGCTTCTGCTATCTTTCCGTAATAGTTAATCTTATAAGGTTCGTAAGCGCCTGAACAGTTCTTTACCAATCCAATGGTTTTCGGGCCTAAACGGTTCTCTCCCTTAGTGGCATACTCTACTGGTGCGGATACGCCGTCAGCCTGAATATTTATCGCCTTCGTAAGAGGGGTGCTGATGAGATTGCCGTCAATGTCATAGATCGACATCGTGGCTACAGCTCCGGGATATTCCTTGAACGTATTATTGACCGCATGGACGCTCTTATTGTACATATTATATATGATATGAACCGGTTGATTACCCTTTCTGGCGCCATAAGTCGTGCCGTTAGGATTCATGTAATAATCAAACTGATTCCAGAACATTACGGGCCAGGCATTGTTCAGCATCCAGTTTACAATACCGGTGGTGTTTTTATAGCGGTTTACGTTAAACGCCTCATATTGCGCTCTTTGAAGTTCATACTGGAAGATCTGCGCCCGCGTAATAAACTCGTCAAAAGTGGCAGAACCTCCGTACATGCCGTCTATAAATGAAACATGTTGCCCCAAGTTGGCGAAGTGGGCTCTACAGACGTGATAGTTCCACACATTATAATTTTCGGCTGAATTGTAGGGCCACAGGTTGGCTTCAGGTATCATTCTTCTCATGGTTTCCTGAACAGGAACACTTCCTCCACCGCCGCCTTCGGATATGAAACCGTACATTCCTCTCGGTTCGGCATAGTACCAGGTCGGCGTCTGGCTGTCGTAAGTAGCGTCCATGTGCATACCTCCCACCACATCTGTCAGCGTAGCGAGTTTGGCGGCAGATCCGCTGCTGCAATTAGCGCCCATTTCGAGCCATCTTAGATCGGCTGCGATTTCAAGATATTTCTGTTCGACATTTTGACCGTTCACACCTTGAGGCTTCCTGCTTGGCGGCTCATCGCTACCGTTGAACCAGAGCATCATACAGGCAAAACGCCGTGCATTGCGCAACTGGGCATACATTGATTCATAAACCACAAAACGCTCTGCTTTTGAGAATTGCCCCGGCTTCTCAAAGCGGTCGCAGCAGCACCAGCCTGTCATGAGCAGGATGCCGTTTTCGTCCATAAGCGCAAGCAAATCATTATCGAAGAATTTACCTTCGTCGCGCATCATGTTCATACCCATGTATTTTACATATTCGACCACTGCTTCGTTGGCATTCTTGTCGTGGCGCAACATAAGATCCGTAGCGCAGTAGCCGCCGCCTTTGAGCACTACCGGTCTGTGGTTAACATATATCTGCAACATGTTAGACAGGTGGTGTTTATCTATTTCGCCCGGACATTCGCCGTCTGTATCCACATACCTTGAGTGACCGGATGTTTCATTAACTACCTCAAACGCTATGTTACTGTTAGCAAAAATCGAAACGTTCATCTCTTCGGTTATTTCGCGAATACCGAAACGATGATGCAGCTTGTCGCTCACAGCTCCGTTTACCAAAAATTCATAGTCGACAGTATAGAGCGGTTGATCTCCCGAAAGGAAGGGCCACCAAAGTTTCGGATTTTCAAGTTTCAATTGCGGGAATTCGCACAGACCCAATACAATTTCCTGATTATAGGCATTGGCAGGGACGTTGATATTCTCTTTTTTTACGGTTGTGACGATTTTTCCGTAAGGGTCCTTTACGACAGCCGTAAGCGTTCCGCTGACAGCAGCATCTGTAAAATTATTGACGTCGACAAAGAACTTCAAGCTTGCGTTTGTATGATCAACAGCTACTTTCGAAGCAACGGCAGGGTTTGCCAACCGGGCGCTTCCCGACAGGTGCAGGAAAACCTCGCCGGTAAGTCCCATCATAGCATCAGCCGGCTGCGGGTTCCAATCCACCCAGTAGTAGGTTAAGTCGTGGTAGTAGACCGGCTTGGTTACTTTAACCTTGATATTGTTCGTGCCTTTACCGAATTTTACCAAATCGGTAATATCTATGTCGTAGGTACGCATCGTACCGATGAACTGCGACTTATACTCTTCAAAATCCGTAACACCTGTCAGCGTGCCGGCGCCATCGGTGGTATAATCCTCTATCTCAGCATCGGGATGCAACAGGGTTGGTCCGTTTTTAAGATAATCTTCTTCTGTGATGTTGATGTATCTGTTACTGATTTTTGTTCCGTTAACATAGATTTCGCCGGTATAGCTTATGCCCTTGAATGTGAGCGTTACCCTTTTACCTTCCTCTTTTGCCGAAAGGGCAAAATCAGTACTGTACCACCATTGATTATCAAAATCTTCCGTAGGAATTTTAGATAAATTGTCACTGAAATACACGTTTATATTCCCGTCGTTATCAGGAGCAAAAAGGTAGTTATAAACACCGTTGTCAACCAAGTTTCCTAAAACAGTACCCGGAACTACCGCCTTCTGCCAATTGGCTGTAGAATAATTCGCCTCTTTTACTACCTCGTCGGCATCCGCAACGGCTATGGCATTTAAACTCGGGGTTACTGCGGAGATAGCTGGAGCAATCTTCCATTCTGTTAATTGGCGAGAGGAGGACTCCTCTTTCGTTGCACAACCTGTAATTATGGCGGCGATTGATAAAATAGTTAGACCTGTTGATAAAAACTTTTTTAACATGTTGATTGTTTTGGGTTATTATTTCAATTATTATTTATTATTTCTATGGTATAAAGCACAAGAAAATGTTGCCAAGCAAAGATAAATCAATTATTTAAGATACGCAAGAGCGTGGATGTTTGTACAACATGAATATTTAACTTGATCAAATACTTCTAACATCTGCTTAAATGCTTCCCGTTTAACTCCTGTTAAACGTTTGAATTGTGATGAACTTAGTGCTTTTATATCCTTAGTAAAACATACAGCAAAGACACAAAATTACATCTAAACTATTTTCCGGAGAAGTCTACTACAAATAGAGACGTAAAATAAATCAGGTAAAAGCAATTTGATAAAATTTGAAATAATTTTGTTTTCTATTTGAAAAAATCATATTTTTGCATCCATTGTAGGAAGAAAAAATTGACGAAATATTGAATAAAACTATTAATTAACCAATTAAATAAAAATCATGGAAACTAACACAGTGGAAAGTAAAATGAGAGTCTCTTTTTGGGAGAAATGTGCCTACGGAATGGGGGACATGGCGTGTAACCTTTTTTGGATGACCTTTGTCTATTTCGGGTTATTCTTTTATACGGATGTCTTTGGTATACCGGCAGCCATAGCGGGTACGATGCTATTTATCGTTCGTATTGTTGATATTATTTACGATGTCTTTGTCGGAGCTATGGCAGACCGCGTGAAGAGCAAATACGGAAAATTTCGTCCATGGATACTTTGGTTCGGAATTCCTTTCGGAGTGATTGGATTTCTCGCTTTCTATACGCCTGATTTGGCAATGAGTGCGAAGATTGTATATGCGTACATTACCTATACAGCCATGATGCTTATTTACTCAAGCCTGAACGTGCCTTACGGTGCGATGATGGCTGTCATGACTTCTGATTCGAACGAGCGTACAAGCTTATCAGCCTACCGCGCCATTTTTTCTCAATTTGGAGGATTGGTCGTATTATTGGTTTCAATGAATCTTGTCAAATATCTCGCAGACAATTATGGCAGTGGAACCGAAGCACAAGCGATGCAATTCGGCTTCTCCACCGTAATGGGTATCTATTCAGTGTTGGCAATTATCATGTTTGCGATCTGCTTCTTCAATACACGCGAACGGATTGCGCCTGTCTCAGAAGGGAATAATAAATTAACGGATGACCTTAAAGACCTGGTTAAAAATGTTCCTTGGATTCTCCTTACATTTGTAGCTATTTTAACATTGATATTTGTCTGTGTACGTAACGGAGCGCAGATCTATTACCTTAAATATTATATTGTAGAATCACAACTGTTTGGATTTAAGGTGGACTATGCCGTGCTATTTACCATCTTCGGATTTGTCTCTACGGGAGTTACTATTCTGGGAACCATGTTGTTGAAACCGGTTGCGGCTATTTTCGGCAAAAGAAACACTTACATAGGAACCATGGGATTGGCATCTGTGTTTTGCGCTGTTTTTTATTTCATCCCTGCCGATCAGATTTGGACGATGTTGATTTGCCAAGCCGCTGTAAACCTTTTCATCGGACCATCCATGGCAATCACATGGAGTATGTATGCCGATGTTGCCGATGATTCGGAAGTTAAAACAGGACGGCGTGCAACCGGCTTGATTTACTCCTCTGCCACCATGGCTCAAAAATTCGGATGGAGTATCGCCGCTTTTGTGTCGGGATTATTTTTGGCAGCTTTCGGCTTTGTTGCCAATGAAGAACTCGGACCTGAGGCGCTTGGAGGTATAAAATTCCTCTTTAGCTGGGCTCCACTTATTGGAACCGTATTAGCTATCGTTACATTGTTATTCTACAAATTGGATGAAAAAACCGTTGCAGAAAACACAGCTAAATTAGAAGCCATGAAAGCGGAGAAAGAAGGAAAATAAGATTCAACCTGATTGAATTTTCTTGATACAAAAAGTGGGGATATAATCTGATTATATTCTCACTTTTTTTTGGTTAAACGTTTGTTAAACATATTACAAAAAATGAAAGAAAATGATACAAATTCGTTGTTGATTTAAAAAAATTATGTTTAAACTTGTATGTTGATTTTTTAGCAAAAAGATATGTTAATTGAATAGTTTATCTATCTTTGAATTTAATTCATATATTCTATAGTAAAATGACAAATTTCGTAACAAATGTAGCAAACCTGTGTGTTTGCCCAAAATCATCTGAACCACGATTATTCGGATTTTTAAGAGTACTCCCAATGGGCTTTCGTGATCATCTTATTAAAATCCTGATTTTGACAATCCTGGTTCTGACAACCACTATGCCTGCTGTGGCATTAACATGGGGCGCTCCCGATGGTCCGGCGCTTCATAGCGCTACCAACGCCACCACCTACAGGGGTGACGATGTAAGCTTTATTATTGGCAACGCCGGTTCCAATAACCTTGAGCCTGCAGTGCTTCGCTTTAACAACATTGCCCTCACTGACGAAGATAGAGATTTAATACGTAATGCAGCCAACAGTATGTTTGCACTATCTCCGTCTGCTTCAGGCAACAGGGTGCTTCATGTATGGACTGATTTGTCGGCAGAAAGACCCGGCGCTACAGGCGATGTGGAATCATCGGATTTTATTAGAACCGCAAACCAAATCGCAGGCGTTATCATAGGACCGGTAACTAATTTAGATCCGATAGGAGTTAATATTCCAATGAATTTACTCTATCTTCCCCCTTCTGGCGGACAGCCGGAAAAATTTGCGAATGCGATTTACGTTTTAGTAACCCTTGCCTCTACAAATCTTACCGACGCCGTAACTAACCCTCCCGCTTTGAATAGCGATGGTCGATTTAGAAGAGACATCCTTACCCCCATAAACCACGCGGTATTAGAGATGACAGTGCCTCCTCCCTTTGCCACAAACATCTCGCTTAACTATGGGAAAGACGCGTCGGAAATGGGCTTCACATGGTGGACGCCAAAGGGTGAATCTGCCGCATCGGTTCTTCAATTGGCAACAGTAACCGAATTGGTTGATGGTCAAATGCCAGCCAACCCAACAACGTTTAACGGCGATGTTCCTTTCCCAATCCCGTCTGGTTTACCCGCTTATGCCTTCGATGTAAACAGAGCGCTGGCAACAGGGCTTTTACCAAATACCGAATATGCCTATCGTGTTGGCGATGGCACAGCAGCCAATTGGAGCAGGATACACCGTTTCCGTACCTTCAACCCTGACGAGAGACATGTCGCAGTTGTAGTCGGCGACCCGCAAATCTCATCAAGCAGCGTATCCAGAATGAGGACTGCTTGGGCGCATTCGCTCACTCGCGCAGTTGCGAGAGCGGATGTGTCAGGCGGCGCCAGTTTAATGGTAAACACCGGTGACAATACTACGTATGCCAATGACGTGGTTGAGATTGGAGCCTATTTATTCCCGCAGGAACTCAGGAGTCTCCCTGTCTTTACTACCGTTGGCAACCATGATGCCGTTGAGCAAAGATCAGGCGCAGGCTATCAGGAAAATCTCGGCTTGCTTTCCTTGGTTTATAACTGGTCCAACCATAATTGGCTTGGCGGAAGCCCTACCAGCACGGATAATCAACTTCGCGGCGGCGGTAACCACTATTTCAGCTATGGCAATACACTGTATATATCCCTTAACCTCAACCCTAACCCCACTACCAGCTTTTCCAGGCACAGGGCGACTATTGCCGAAGCCGTTGCTTCACACCCCGATGCAACGTGGAAAATTGCCCTTTTCCACCATGATATTTTCGGCAACGGAAACGGACATTCCGCTGGTATGGTTGCAAGCGGCAGGCAAGCCATGGGGGAAATCCTGAATGAGTTCGGTATTGATTTCGTTATAAACGGACACGACCATACTCACACCCGCTCTCTGTTTATGAACGGTACCACGGTTGTAAAAGACCAAAGACCGGTTAATTTTACTGAAAACATAAAAGAAAAACTTGTATTTGAGGCAAATCCCGGCGCTTTTGTTGCACCCGAAGGAATAGTGTATATGACTTTGGGGTCGCCTGCCGACTTCCCTAAATACTCATCTGTATTTCCAATGCAACCCTGGGTTGCATACACAGACCCCGCGGAATATGATGATTATGCGCAATACTCAATTATGATCGTAGAAGGCAAATCTCTCTCATTTCAGACTTTCATCATCCCATACAACCCAAGTACCCGCGTACCTACGGGCGAGCCGGAAGTGATGCACAGCAGTATCACACTCCGCAAAACTGCCAGCTATGATGATTTGCAGCAATTGATTGCAGGCGTTGAATTATTGCAGCAAAACGATATCTCATCTTCGACTTGGGGCGTGTTCCAAGAGGCTATAACAAGTGCGAAAGAAGTCGGCTTGGACGCAGGTTCGGAGGCAATACACAGCGCGTATATGACGATTTATGACAGCTATTACGGGCTTGTGACGGAAACTGATAAAACCGCGCTTAATGCCTTGGTCATTGCCGTCGCGGAAACACTCGAAACCGCTATTGAAGGTTTGTGGGAGGGTCAGTACCCCACTGGCTCAATAGCTGAATTACGGGCTGTTTTTGACCCTGCAGCGGAGGTTAATGCCCTAAGATTGTCTACCCAGGCGGAAATTGATGCACAATACGACTTGTTAAGCGCCGCTTATGCATATTTCCTTGGACGTGTCAGTTCCATACCTATTCCTTGGACTGATGTCCATTATATTGCGGCTGAGGGTGTTTACACAATGAGCCTGATTGACTGGATGGATGATTCTGAAAGGCTAAACACGCATTGGGCTCATTCTGATTTTTATCCGAGGTATTTCGCGCATCATACGAAGATTAATTTTTCCGGCGGTTCCTTTGTTCAAAACTATACAACCTTGGTCGGAACTGGTTCCGGCGGACCGCGAACCGAAACACCATTTGGACCGGCTAACGCCACCGCCATCGATGGACGCGGTACTGCGAATGCGTATATAACAAGAACCCACGCGGGCGAATGGATACGGTATGAACTAAATGTAGCGCAAGAGGGCGCATATCAAGTGCAGTTGGGCGCTATCAACCCGCAATCGGCAAATATGGAAGTCCGTCTGAGAGATCTAAGTTACAATACCCTTGCTGCATTTAATATTCCTGCAGGACACGGCGTTTCCGAAGGTTGGCAGAACGCTCCGATGATACCTGCAAGCAACGATATTTACCTGCCTCAAGGCGTCTCTATCATTGAACTGCTGTTTATGAACAACGGCGCTGGTGCCACTCACACCAGCTCAGGAGTTCCATCATCCTACCCGGACGGACCGGACGTTGACATTCTGACGTTTGAACGTGTTGGCGATATGGAACCGACCGTATGGAATATACCCGATAATGTGTTATTGCTTCCGATTCTGCCCAATGACGCCGCCGGAAACGTAAAAAGGCAGCGGGGATGGGGAACCGCAGGAATCAGTAATGAGTGGGGAATTATAGCGTCAAGCCCTATCACTGTAGGTGAAATTACGGAAGCCACCCACCTTGTTTTTGAGGTAGCAGGCAGACCTCCGGGCAATGTTGACGTTATTTTAGCAGGCGGTCCCGCAGGAGACTGGAATCAGCAAACTTATCAAATGGCAAATATATACAACGCCACAGCAAGGACAGTAACAATCGACCTTCGTTTGCATTCGCACTACGCATTATGGAGTCGCCGGACAGACTCAAGGGCAAGAAGAATCCTCGTTTCACACAACAACGATTCGTGGGATGAACTCAATGTTGTAAAACCGTATTTTTTACTCGCGTCCTCCACCGGTGTCGATGTTTACGAGCTTGCGCCTACAAATCCGCTACGCGCTTATGTACACAACGGAAACCTGCTGCAAATAACAGGCTTAACCGTTGATGCAACGTTGAGCATATACGATGTAATCGGCTCATTAGTGTATCAAAGCAAGGCAACAAGCGAGAAAATGGATATACCTTTGAGCGTAAAGGGCGTTTATATCATTGTGTCGGGGAATAATACGGTTAAAGCAGTATTCCATTAGTCTGAACCACGATTTTAGTAAGATATTCAAGATGAACAAGATTAAAATCTTGTAAATTTTGTTCATCCTATTAAAATCCCGGTTCAAAAAAACGGGTTGCTTGTGAAAGTGGGCGACCTATTTTTTATGCCCTTTCGATTGCTGTGATATAATTGAATTTATTTCCAAAGCGGCTCATTCTGCCAATTATTGAAAAATCCCATTTTGTAAATTGGAATGTTCGGATTACTGTTGAATAACACAAGTAATTTGTTTTTGATTTCGTTGTTCGGATTTATAGCGTTGCAAAGGTAAACCATTGTAGAAACAACCACAAAAGGTTTTTTCTCTTGCACAGGCGTTACGTCGAACTGCAACCATTGATTGCGCGGACTTCGAGGCAAAACAAGGCGTTTCAAAATATGACGCCCGAATACCTGCGAATGGTGGGCAATCACATTGCGCAAGTAAGAAATGGCAGCTAACCAACTTGATAAATCGTTTGTTGAGTTTAATCCGAACTCGTTGGCAATAATTGACTTTTGCGGTAGTTGGTGTTTCAGATTGTTGTATATTTTTGAAAGTGTGCCGAATGTTACCACTTCAAACATTAGCCAAGCATCAGGATTGTCGTTTGGGTGTCTTGTGCGAAAATCTTTTGCAAAACTTTCTCCATTTCTTGCAAACTCAGTCCACAAATTTGCCAAACAATCTTGGTGCTTAGTCTTATCCATTACTATACTGTCGTCTAAATACCAAAGCCCGCCGTATGCCTGTGACAAATGATAAATCAGTTTGGTACGCAAAGCGATTTCTATAAATTCGATTGCATCAAAGAGTATGAGGCGCAATTGACGATCGAAATTGTAACGAGCGATAACATCTTCAAAATAAGAATTAGGAGCATAAATATGTTTTATTCGGTCGGTTTGCATATCCCACCAATAGCCTTTCAGACGGAAATAACTGATATGTCCCAAGTAGAAAGCCGTTGTTTGTTCGTCTTTCATTAACATTCCCCTTGATTTGAGCAAGCCGATTTGTTCTGCAATTGTTCTAGAGATTTTGTTTATAGCCATATATAAAAAAATACAACCCGCAGGCAGTTCTAACGGGATGCGCAGCGGGTGTTGTTATCTTTAAGAGGGCAATGCCCATTTGTTAGCAAACTTTCTGACTGCAAAGGTACAACTTATTTTTGAAAAAGCAATGGATGAAATAAAAAAAATTGTATTTTCAATGAAAGCATAGACCAAGCAACAAGGGGAGATTTTAATACATTATGCAAACAAATGAATTTTTATTTGGAGCTTATTAAAGAAACAATTAAAGAGGAAACATAAAACAACATCAACGGTTAGCATATCGTTAATGTCCCCGTTCGGCGAAGCGTCTCGTGTCTGTTGCACAACTCATATTTTTCTAAGAATATCCCAACAGAATAAATTTATCCTCATCTATCCATCTTTTTTGGAGTCTATTGATAAAATAGAGTAAAAAACAGCAGTTT
>Ga0123354_10000841_pt1 | contig 33920 bp, 29 predicted proteins | sample TergutLab28metaG_2_FD_97872 | JGI IMG/M metagenome (GOLD analysis project Ga0123354, IMG submission 97872) | Labiotermes labralis P4 segment gut microbial communities from Petit-Saut dam, French Guiana - Lab288 P4 | ecosystem: Host-associated > Arthropoda: Insects > Digestive system > Gut ... | reverse complement strand
TGTCTGTAACAATTGGAAGGTGCGGTGTGTGGCTGTGTGACATTTAGTGATGTTATGGCTGGCTGTAACAAATGGAAGGTGCGGTGTGTGGCTGTGTGTCATTTAGTGATGTAATGGCTAGCTGTAACGGTTGGAAGTTGCGGTGTGTGGCTGTGTGACATTTAGTGTCATTATGGCTGGCAGTAACGGTTGGAAGGCGCGGTGTGTGGCTGTGTGACATTTAGTGAAGTTAAGGCTGGCTTTAACGATTGGAAGGTGCTGTGTGTGGCTGTGTGACATTTAGTGATGTTATGGCTGGCTGTAACGATTGGAAGGTGCTGTGTGTGGCTGTGTGACATTTAGTGATGTTAAGGCTGGCTTTAACGTTTGGAAGGTGCTGTGTGTGGCTGTGTGACTTTCAGTGATGTTATGGCTGGCTTTAACGATTGGAAGGTGCGGTGTGTGGCTGTGTGACATTTAGTGATGTTATGACTGGCTTTAACGATTAGAAGATGCGGTGTGTGGCTGTGTGACATTTTGTGATGTTATGGCTGGCTGTAACGATTGGAAAGTGCGGTGTGTGTATGTGTGACATTTAGTGAAGTTAAGGCTGGCTTTAACGATTGGAAGGTGCTGTGTGTGGCTGTGTGACATTTAGTGAAATTATGTTTGACTGTAACAATTGGAAGTTGCGGTGTGTGGTTGTGTGACATTTAGTGATGTTATTGCTGGCTGTATTGATTGGAAGGTGCGGTGTGTGGCTGTGTGACATTTAGTGATGTTATGGCTGGCTGTGACGATTGGAAGTTGCGGTGTGTGGCTGTGTGACACTTAGTAATGTTATATCTATCTGTAACGATTGGAAGTTTCGGTGTGTGGCTGTGTGACATTTAGTGGTGTTACATCTATCTGTAACGATTGGAAAGTGTGGTGTTTGTCTGTGTAACATTTAGCGATATTATATCTATCTGTAACGATTAGAAGTTCCGGTGTGTGGCTGTATGACATTTAAAGTTATTATGGCTGGCTTTAACGATTGAATGGTTCGGGGTTTGGCTTTGTGATATTTAGTGATGTTATGGCTGGCTGTAACAAATGGAAGGTGCGGTGTGTGGCTGTGTGATATTTAGTGATATTATGACTGGCTGTACCTATTGGAATGTCTAGTGTGTGGCTGTGTGACATTTAGTGATGTTATATCTATCTGTAACGATTGGAAGTTTCGGAGTGTGGCTGTGTGTCATTTAGTGGTGTTACATCTATCTGTAACGATTGGAAGTTGCGGTGTGTGGCTTTGTGTCATTTAGTGATGTTATATCTATCTGTAACGATTGGAAAGTGTGGTGTGTGTCTGTGTAACATTTAGCGATATTTTATCTATCTGTAACGATTTGAAGTTGCGGTGTGTGGCTTTGTGACATTTAGTGATGTTATGACTAGCTGTAACGATTGAATGGTTCGGGGTTTGGCTGTGTGACATTTAGTGATGTTATGGCTGGTTGTAACTATTGGAATGTCTAGTGTGTGGCTGTGTGACATTTAGTTATGTTATGGTTGGCTGTAACGATTGGAAGGTGCGGTGTGTGGCTGTGTGACATTTAATGATATTAGATCAGGCTGTTGCGATTCGAAATTGCGGTTTGTGGCTGTGTGACATTAAGTGATGTTATGGCTGGCTGTATCGATTCGAAGGTGTGTTGTGTGGCTGTGTGTCCTTTAGTGATATTATGGCTGGCTGTAACGATTGGAAGATTTGGTGTGTGGCTGTGTGACATTTAGTGATGTTATGGCTGGCTGTAACGATTAGAAGTTGCGGTGTGTGGCTTTTTGACATTTAGTGATATTATTGCTGGCTGTAACAATTGCAAGGTGCGGTGTGTGGCTGTGTGACATTTAGTGATGTTATTGCTAGCTGTAACAATTTGAAGGTGCGGTGTGTGGCTGTGTGACATTTAGTGATGTTATGGCTGGCTGTAACAATTGGAAGGTGCGGTGTGTGCCTGTGTGACATTTAGTGATATTATGGCTCGCTGTAACAATTGGAAGGTGCGGTGTGTGCTACTCTGTGACATTTAGTGATATTAAGGCTTGCTGTAAATTTTCGAAGATTCGGTGTTTGCATGTGTTCCATTTAGTGACATTATTGCTAGCCGTAACGATTCTGCTCTCCTGCATGTAATTGATACAAATCTCAACACGTCAGCACTACATTTTTTTAAACACTGTTAGCACGGAATGATTTTCGCACGGAAGAATGTCTACATGTTCGCAACCAACAAAGCGGGTCTTGATTGTCTTTTGCACGAATCATTGTATAACACACGAAAATATTCCTAGCTTAACAACGGGGACACCTTCAGTATATTGTGTCGTTAAGCGATTTCGTCTTTCTGTTATAATATAATTACATAAACTCCAGACAGTACATTGTAACATATTGCACACTGGCTTTATGTTGAAGCCTATTGCTTTTGGGCTACAAACCTCTTCAACATTTTACTGTACTGAAATTTGTAGGCAATTGTAACAGAATGATGTATATATTGTAATATTGAAGCGTTTCATGCGGCGCGTAATGGCAATAGAAATTGTTTTGTACAATTTCTATATATGTATATATGTAGTTTTCTAAGTGTATATAGATTAATATATATATATATATATATATTTGTACATATATATGTATATATATATATTCGTATTTATTTATGGACTAAGTATGATTGTATTTGGTGACGTTATGTCTTGCCGTAACAATTCTGCTCTCCTGGATGTAATTGCTACAAATTTCAACACGTCAGCACTACAGTTTATTACACAGAGTTGGACGGCGAATGCGGTTAGTTCGGATGAACGCATGCTTGGTAACAGAAGACAGATCGATGCAAATGTGTCTGGTTGTGTGTGCATCGCACGTTTTCTTGGGATTCAGAATACACACAGACATACTGAGCAATTTCTGTTCCTCTGTATATTTTCATCTTCAGCAGAGACTCTTAGCTGCATTTCGACGTTTTGCAACAAATATATCATTTGAAATCCTGCTTATAAATTATACGTTTGGCGTCAGAATTCTTACGCTTGGGTTGCAATTTGTTTTGAATATCTAACAGTGTGTGTGTCTGCTCCAATACATTTGTTTCTGGCAATTACGCATAGTTAAATCTTCCATGCCAGTTGTATAGAAACGTTACCTTTAATAACACATAATGCACAATTGTAACTAAATGTCAGGCTATAGCTCTACATTTCCCCCTTTTTACACTGCTGACGTTTACAGCTCCACGATTGCCATTTTACACAGTAGAAACGTGTAGTTGTTTCCACAATAGACACAATAACGGCTGTACATTTTATCTCGCAATCCCTTATTTATGCATTCAACAGATATAATTATAGTCTCGCAATTAATCACACACACACACAACCACTCACACACAAACACACACACGCACACACTAACACAAACCCACATACACGCCAAAGCCCCATCACGCACACACACACACGCACACACCCTCACACTCACACACACAAAAACACCCACGTCCACACCTAGACAAACACCCAGACAAGCACACAGTAACACAATCAATACACAATTGTTCTAATGTTCTACTGCATTAGACAAACTTGTGACACAAACATTCCAGATTACAGATTTTGACACATGGTATGCAATCGCTTGTAGAAATAACATGTTCTTATATTATTAATGATTTAGAATATTAGGCATCTAATAAAATTTTTCATAAATATATTTTCCTATTGGCAAGTACATTAATTGCTTATCATTGACTAATATGATCAATAAATAAAATGTTAAAATTAGAGTACTAAGAGAAAAACATTCAAAGTAAATACGGAAATATATATGAAAAAAATTAGTCTCGGAAATAATAATATTAAAGATCAAATTCAAATAGATCCAACTCCTAACCGTGCACCCTGGGCAGATTTCTATACCGCTAAGTGATCTACAACTCTTCCGTAGCCACCTTTTTTACTGCTCAGTGATTGGCGGTGGGTAGTGAATTGAAGCTCAGCGGGACGAATGGGACAGTCGAAAGGAACTGGAGAAATTAAAAATTCCTTGATAATTGCAGCTGGAATCCATGAGACCAAAATACACTTCGGTAGATCGACGGATAAATGACATATTAAAGAGAGAGTGATGAAATTTAAATAGAGGATATTAATTCCATTTTCCTAACGCTCAGTAAAACAGAAATTATTTCCTCGATGTACAACATCTGCAAATGGAAGAAATATGTTAGTGAGGGTTTCAATTTTTTAGCGGCTTGCAATATTACTTACTTACTCTATGGTGCAGTTTCCTTCTTGAGAAGATAACTGATTTGTACCTAGTCAAGAAATTACCAGCATTTTCAGGAACCCGAATGTTCATTACCGCATTCACAAGTGTTCGCCAACTCTCTCTACCCTGGGCCAGCCCAATCCAGTCCATAGAAACACATCCCACTTCCTGGATATCCATCCTATTATTATCCACTCATCTAAGCCTATGATTCCCCAGTGGTCTCCTTCCCTCCATTTTCCCCACCAAGACACTATACAACACCTCTCCTCACCCATGCGCCTCACATTCCCAGCCCGTCTCATTCTTCTCGATTTTATTACCCGCACATTAATGGGTGAGGTGTAATAATCATTTAGCTCCTCTTGGTACAGTGACTTACATTCCAATGTTACCTCGTCCCTCCTTGGTACAAATATTCTCCTCAACAACATATTGTCGAAGAACATCAGGTTCCTTTCCTCCAGCTATGTCAAAGAACATGTTTCACACCCATACAAAACAACAAGCATAATTAGACTTCTTTAAATTTTTGTATAAAAACCTGGAAGTCAAAAGATTCTGCATCGAAATATAGCAAGCATTTTCTGACTACAACCTCTTCTTATTTTGATTTGTGATATTGTACTGAATTAAATGCAGTCAGCTGGACATTACTTCTGTCCCACATTGATTTTGGTTTTGTGCGTGTACATTGCGTGCCAACAGTTGGCGTGAAAACTGTGAGGAATTCTTTCAAATAGGTAACGTGTTAAACTTTGTAATTCGATGCATGTTTAAATAATTAATATTTGACACAAGAGACAGAAAAATATAAAGCTTTCTTTTCAAACAAAGCTGTAGTGTGGAAATACTGGTCGAACACATTAGACTTAATGTGGCATGACAACTCATTTGTGAAAGTTTGTTTGCTAGAAAAGTGAAATGAACTTAAATTATTGGTAGAGAAAAAGGGAAGGAAACTTGCTAGAAGATTTGAGGATACAACTAGCAATTTGAGTGGAATTATTGATGTAAGTATCTGACGTTGGTTGGCACATTACCTAATTACATCAAAGCCATTAAACTCGATAGAGAGAAAGTTACTTTTAATAATGAAACAATAGTGTTTTCGGTAGTATTCCAGTGTGTTCTACACAAAGAGCCTAAATTTAATGTCTTTTCAGATATCATTCTATGCTGACCGCCATATCATTATCAGCCTTCGCTGCAGATTTCTGCCCCAAAATTTCACAGTACTCAGAGTCAATCACTTCAAGCTGCATGGAATTGACACCAAATGCCGAAAGACACTAACCTTCACTAACACCGTTGTACCAATCTGCACTGCGGCCAGACAACGCTTTACAGTACTTTTCAGTTCCAGACGCTCTCACATTCTTCACTTTCTGCTGCTCATTTATCTGGAAAAAGAACACCAACGGAAATATTTTATTGTGCATTATCACCTGGGCACTCGATACAGGTGAGCTCTTAAGCTTACGTCTCGATCGCTATTTCCCTGTGGTAGCCGATTAGTACGTAATAGCAGGGAGGCTGTTTACCCCCAGCCGGTCAGGTTGTTTTCAAGGAGAAAGAAATTATTCGCCCTTACTGGAATTCTAAATCTTGGGTCTTCCAGCTTGCATCCCCTCTTGTAAACAAACTGTGCGAATATCTACAAGAAATCTGAAGTTCAGACGGTCAGCAACTTACCGAGAATTGGCTGTAGCGTTCAATAGTGCGGTTTTATCTTCTCGTCCTTGTCTGTTTTGGGAGTGAAATATTGTAATTCGACATGCGGTTTTTCAATAAAGAGTGAATGTTAGATTGAATGTCAGTAAGGAATTATTATCATACTAAAGTTCAGTAAGAAGCCATAAGAGTTTGAAAGTCACTGTATGGTCTAATATAGATTGAATGTCAGCTCGTAGTCAATTATAGATTGAATGTCCGAGTGTATTCAATAACATCCTGAATGTCACTAGGAATTCTGTTATACATTGAATGTTAGTAAGATATCCATACTAGAATAAATGAATTAAGGGTGTTAATAAGAGATTTAGGATCGGGTTGAGGAATGAATACCTTCATTAATGATGTTACTGCAACTGAAAATACTACCTAATACATGAAAAAATATCCTTATTTAGATCAAACCGGTTTGAATCTTGTGAAGAATTTCCACCCAATTTATGGTTCCCAAATTGTTCATTACCGCATTCACAACTGTCCGCCTAATGTACGTATGCTCAGCCAGCTCGAATCAGTCCATATCAGCAAACACCACTTCCTGAAAAAAATTTTATTATTTTCCTCCCATTTAAGTCTGCGTCTCCCGAGTGGTGTTCTTACCCCAGGATCTCCAAAAAAACTCAGTTTAGGACATTCCCTGCCCCATACACCATACACACCCCACTCATGGGTTCTTCTCGATTGTATCAAAAGCAAATTTTGGTGAGCAACCTTGTTCATTCAGCTCCTCACTATTTAGTTTACTCCATTCCATTTTTACCTCAAACATCTTAGCACCAAATATTCTCCTCAACGCCCTATACATAAACACCCCCTGTCTACGTTCCTCCCTCAGTGTCAACGGCCAAGTATCACGGCCATATAAAATAACAATTAAAATTATATTTGTGTATATTTTAATCTTTAATTACTTGAGTAACAGTCTGGAGACAATACACACTGCATCGAAAGATAGCAAGATTTGCCCGAATTCAACATGCTTTAATATAGCAAGCATTCCCATTAGTTCCCACACTTAGCCAAAATACTGTGGGAGTCTGCAATCAAATCACCTTCGTCATCATCATTCCGTTAATTCTATGACGGTAACCCTTCTTAAAGCCATTGAAGACACTATACATGTTGATCTTATTGTTAGTTTAAATTTTCTCGATTTCATCTTGCAGTTTTATTTCCTCTTTGCTCCTGAAATGTCTGCCAGCCTCAAATCTCACATCGTTCCGGCTTTCTACATTGTTTTGTCATGGATCATGTATCCACTTCATTTTAGCTTGCTTCCTTTGATCTAAAAATCCAAAACATTCATAATCAAAACATGGTTTATGCTGCTTCAATTACTGTAGATATAGACTCTGTCTAGCTGAGGGATGATTTCCTATTTAATGTTCTTCCACAGCACAATTAATGTCCTCGTCGACACGTAAGTTTTCCAAAGCCGCCAAACCAAACTAATCACAATCTGAATCTGTTTCCATGTACAAAATAATAACCCCTGCCCTTACTGTGCACTCTTTGTCCCATCATACCAACTGCACACACATTAATTCTTATTTATATCTATCCAATTCCATGGCTGCTGCCGCAAATGAACCTGTCCCATAAAGGATCCTAAAATTCCACATACCAAATGGCCGTACCATATCCAGGCTACGAACATTCCGCGTTCTAAATGTACCTGCCCTACACAGGCTCCTAACATTCCACGTACTATGTGTACCTGCCCTACACAGGCTCCTAACATTCCACGTACTAAGTGTACCTGCCCTACACAGGCTCCTAACATTCCACGTACTAAATGTAACTGCCCTATACAGGCTCCTAACATTCCACTTACCAAATCTCACGTCTCTCTTTCGTTGCTTAGATCATACCATATTATCAATCCAGGTCCGAGGCTTGTCTGTTAATATATAGTAAAAAAATAAGTTTTAACATGAAAACGTTGTTAGCACGTCGCCAAACTCTCAAGCTAGAGGACAAAACTTTGATAGTGGTTCGCGTCTGATTATTCAATATAGTCGCAGCTAACTTCCATATCGGAGGGCGTTCTTCCTTTCGCAACATGTGGACGCGCCACCCTGCGATGACAGGTAACCCCTTGTCAGATGCGAATATATTAAGCATTGGGATATGGGAAGGAAGTGACTTCACAATCACGTGATGTAACCAAATATTTCAGCCAGTTCAATGACTTCTGGACCGGAAGTGACGTCATATGTAAACAATGATGGCGGACGAATTTGCCACAGGCGATCACCTGATGTAAACCAATATGGCGGATGCCCTAATTTTGGCAGACAATGTGGCTCGTAACCAATTTTTAGCCTCTGATTTGAAAACAAATGTCGTAGTATTTGAAAAAATATGGCGGGCGACCTGGCCCCTGGCGGTCACGTGATATAATCAAACATGGCGAATTACCTACTTTTGCTGGAAGCTGTGGTGCCTGAAATAAATTTAGCTTCTGGTATGTTAAAAAATGCGTAGTATATAAACAAATATGGCTGACAACCTTGCCCAGGTGGTGACGTATTGTTAACAAGTATGGCTTATTACCTATTTTCGGTAGATAATTTGGCGCCTAACCTAACTTTAACCACTGATATGTAAGCAAATGAAGTAGTATGTAAACAAACATGGCGGATGATCTACTTACGCTAGACTGTATGGCACCTAACTTAACATTAGGCCCTCGAATGAAAACAATTGACGTATTATGTAGACAAATATGGCGTAAAACGTTTCCCCAGGCGGCCACGTGATTTAAACAAATATGGCGTCTGACCTAATTTCAGTACACATTATGGCGCCTAAACTGACTTTAACCTGTGATATGCAAACAAATGACGTTGTACGTAAACAAATTTGGCGGATGATCTAAATATGCCAGACAGTTTGGGGCCAGCTATTATTTTGAATGTGGGCTAATCGAACTTCAAGGGCCGCGATTTTAAAGAGCGCCAATTTAAAATTTGTTCTAACCTCACTTTATGTTTCAATTGGCGCTTTCCAATATGACTACCTGCGCGATAGTGTGATACCTTTAAGCAAATCTCCCTAATTTTAAGCAAATAACCTTATTGATATGCAAATTATCTACTTCATATTCGTGCCTTCTTTTTCAATAGGCAAATTATGTAATTAACATTTATACGGTTCTTTATGGATACCAGCTCCTTACTTGTAAGTTACACCCATCTTTAAGTTTGAATTGGCGCTTTCTTATATGGTGGCCAGCGCGCTAGCTTTAAATCAAACCTAACATTAAATCCACCATTTTGCAATACGGCAGCCAGCGCGCTAACTTTAAATTAAAATTTATATAACCTTGTGTTTCTTGAAGACAGTTGGCTGAAGCGCTAAGATTCCGGACTCATAATTGAAATTTTCTAGTTTCGAATCCTGCTGCTTTAACCATCTATTATAAAGGATATTATCCCAAGTGTGAGGAAAATAAATACACATATTTTACATTGTACAAACATATATAAAATTAGGATATATTTTTGTTTTTACACTTACATAAATTAATGGGTAGATTGGGGTTCGGTAGCTGAAAAATCTTTGATTGCGTTGTGGTTAAAAACGCGTAAATTTTTAAATACGCAATTTGTTTTTGCACTTATTGTTTGATTAGTTGGTGAGTAAACTTTGTAACTTATTAACACATAGTGATTTTAAACTTGCAGATACAATCTTCACACATAATTTACAGTGGAACTGAGCTTCTCGAAACAAACGATGGGAATTCTTTGTACAGTACAATATGTAGAAGGGACAGTTTTTTTGCGATACATGAAACCGTAACGCCTTTACCATGTGCAGCCAGCCTTCTTTTTGGGCAATTCCTAACCATAATTGTAACGTCCAAACACACGGTCATGCCTTGACGTAAGTACTTCATTAATTATATAGGTCACACGCTTGTTGAGGCATAAAATACGAAAGGCTAGCGACGATAAGCATATTTTCTTAAAAAGACTGTGCAAATATTAATTCGGACGGTAGTTTTGGAAATTGCCTTGCTTCAAACGATAATGCAATTGTCTCAGTACTGGATGATAACCGGAATTCATCTCGTCGATGTGGTTTATAAGTTACACTGTAGTCTTAACCTGCAATTAATTTTCTATATAATCTGCGTAATTTAACTTTTCACTGCACAACACGTAGAAATGAATTTCCTTCACAGAGTTTAGGTTACCGGACGCATAATTCGTGTACAGACCAAATGATCCACACAGCACTTTATCGCTGTTCATGGTCGTAACAATATCATTCACGAGTCATATCAACTTTGTGTTCTGAACTAGAAAATATCGTACCAAACACTTTGTCCTACAATATTATTCAAGTTTTCAAACAAGCGGCCGATACTAGGGTTTCGATGAAACGAGACCGCGCGAAAGTCCAGAATGTACATTGTGTGTAAATTTTATAACCGACCACAGCGAGGCTTGCTAGTGGACTGTGAAAGCGGACTAGACTACCACTATCGAAACGGGGGGTTGGTGTTTGCCTCAGGGTAAACAGTTTACAGAGAGAGGAAAGGTGAGAGGTAGCAGGAATGGTTAGAAGGTATTGTGGCGTCAAAGGAATAATAATGATAATATTAATAATAATAAACAGTGAAACTGCACAGTGAAGAATGAATGTAGTAAAGACTTCAGCAATATGCGATACAGGACACTTATCAGCTAGCTGTTGCAGCAATGTATATACTTAGCTCTCTTCAGAGGAGTGGCACTGCGAACTACTTACAGACTATCATTGATTTGGTGAAGCGCTACGAAAAATTACCTGAATTCGCACACGGCTAAGACACAAATAGAGTTTACTTTAGATTTCGAAAATTTACGAGTAAAATATTGCTGAAACCCTAATAAAACTGACTGCAAAATAAGGGATATTTAATTATTAAGTCACAAAACTATGCCATTTGTGTCTAACCAAACTTTCACTGTAATGTTTATCGTCTGTTGTGTATGACGCCGTGCAAACTTTCAAACTTTCATCGTTTCAAGCGACGAATCATATTACGAACCTCGGCGGCATAAAAATGACTTTTAAACACACAGTTTTTACTGTATTTATACCAAAACAACCGGCTTCACTTACCATTAATCCCTAATATTTGCTTATAAATAGTAGCATTTTTTAGTTTGGAATTCGAATGAATTGCCAACTCTTCTGCATGCCAATGCACTTCTCTTTGCAGATGGGAGAAACCGAAATGTTTGTCAGCATGCTAATGCTGCTTACTGCACTCTCTCTTGCTGCTTCAGCGCTGACAGACATGACGCTGATCACAGACCAGCTGCACACTGTACTGTGTGTGTGGACCGTCGCACAGAGGTATTTCCCACCAGGAAAACCTCTCGTCTTATCGATGCCACAAACAACGCCGGACGTTGCCCGAAGAGCTCTCAGTGATCTTCTGCCACTGAGTGACGAATTGTGGATGGTGAATGGCATACTGAGAATGTTAAACGAGGGAACAAGATGGCCGATTGAACTGTTCCGACCAAACGGAGATGAAAGTGCAGACACATCAGTTTTACACCACAGTTACATTCTGTTTATGTGGAACGAAGAGGCGCGCAACTTAAACGAGACGCTTGAGAATCAGCTGGATAATCTGAAAAACAGACGATCGTGGAACCCTCGAGGTAGTTTCCTTGTTGTGGCAACTGACAACAGCAATGTACCGGCACATTTACTGGCTGCTCACATATGTTCCATATTGTGGAAGGTGGCCAGTATTGTCAACGTGGTGGTCTTGATCCCTAACCAATTACCATACCGTCCACTGCATGCTGCGAGTACCACAAAAGCACCAGCAGCCGACAGGCAGAATTTGTACACTTGGTTCCCATTTAAATTGGGAAAATGTGGTGAGTTTCAAGACGTAATTCTGGTAGATGAATGGGTCTTTGAAAGTAATGTCACTTTTACACATAATGCAGATTTGTACCCAGCAAAAGTTCCGAAGAATTTTATGGGTTGTCCCATTAAAGTAGGTGCCATAGGAATTATCCCCTATGTGATTATGACAGAAAATTTCACTCAGAATGACGGCAGTACTGCGTACAAACTAACGGGCTTGACAGTTGAAATATTTAAATTTGTATGTGAGAATTTGAACCTGACCTATATTTTCCTTCCACCGTCACTAAATATAGAATTGGAATCTTATCTTAAGGTGCTTACTGAAATAGAGGAAAGTATATCGGAGGTTCTAATAGGAATAATTCCTCTGATGCCTGCTGTTGTGATGTCATATTTTGACTTCACAATACCCTACTTCCCTTGCAGTTTGAAGACGATTGTTCCTTGTCCAAATCCTATTCCTGGAACGGAAAAGTTATTCACAACTTTCTCGCTTTCTTTGTGGTTGACAATTGGCCTCGTGCTGCTGGCAACCACAGCTGTGTTCTGGTGTGCCAGTAATGGTCCCTACCGGTCTGTGCGTAATGAGACACAAACATATCGGTCACTGTCCAACTGTTTCCAAAATGTTTGGGCTATTTTTTTGGCAGTGTCTGTTCCTCAGCAGCCCAAAAATTTTAACCTCAAGTTTTTGTTCCTTCTGAACGTATGTTTTTCTTTCGCTATTAGCACAGTATTCCAAGCATTCTTCGTTTATTATCTGGTGGAACCGGAATATGAAAAGAGAATAGAAAGTTTAGACGAACTCCTGCATTCAGACTTAGTTTATGGCCACTACTCAGCTCTACAACACTTTCTTACTACTGTATCGCATCCCGAGTTCGTGACGTTCTTTGAACGTAAGGAACGGAAAATAGAATGTGTTGATACGCATAAATGCATTGAACGAATGATAACAATGAAAGACATGGCTTTTAATGGTGATCCATTGCTTGTTACTTATATTGCTAGGGAATTGGGGAAGGTGGATGTGGGTAAATTATTCTGCCCTTTTGATGAAACCCTAATTTTAATGTATGAAACAATCGTTTTTAAGAAGGGAAATCCAATTCTTGACAGATTCAACTTTCTAATGAGACTATATTTGGAAGCCGGTTTGATGGAAAAGTTCTGGGAAAAACTGCAGCATGTAACATCTTTGAGAGCAGAAGGCAGATTTAGAAAAGGAACTGGAGGCATGTTTTTCGCATTCTCTTTTTCTCACTTAAAGCCGGCATTTGTGGTACTGCTTGTAGGAACTGTCGTCAGTTCAGTGGTGTTTATTGGTGAGTTAATTGTGAACTGTATCTGGAAACGTAGGGGAAATAATAGAATTCATGCTGTAGGAGAATGAGAATGTTGTGTTATTACATCTCTCACATTAGAGATTTTGATTAATGTTGCATTTAGCAGTCATTTGGAAGTGATTTGTCCTGCAGTTTATATATGTATGTATTTATGTACGTATGTACGTATTTGCGTAAGTATGTATATATGGTATGAATGCATATATTGATGCATGTTTTTACGCATCTATGTATGTATGTACATATATAAGTGTGTAATTATGCATATATATATATATGTATATACGTACCTACGCTTGTATGTATGTATGAATTAACATACGTATGTGTGTGTGTACATATACGTTTGTACGATTATATATATGCATATGCATATGCATTGAAATAGTATGTGGTCCAACTAAACTGTGTCACATAAGGTTTATTTAATGACTATATAATGGACAACTAAGTGTTTCGACCTCTAATGGCCATCTGCGGATTGTGTTAAAGGAACGTGTTGTCGAGATCGCTACATACGGGTCATATTACCATAAACAAAACAAGAAACTAATAAGAAACATAATACAAAAACAGATACAGAAAGATAATGCTATTATAGTGGTATGCTCGGCAGGTATGAAGTTCTGTAATCGTGCGAAAACCTTTTTATCGTCCTTTTCCTTAATTACGTTGTATTGTGGCGGCCTGGATTGGCCTTGGGTTCGAAATTCCCTTGCCCGTGAGGACAGATATATTGGTGTGTGTAGTGTGTTAGATTATTCTTGTCTAGGTATGCGTGGGAGGATTCCTCTGTATTGGGAAATATAAATATAAATAGCTGGGAGATTACCCATGTTCCGAGTGTTAGTGTGTTCCCCTTTTTCCGGTTTTATCCCCTCGTGGATGTGAGTCCGTGTGGGTTTAGTTGCTGACTGTTTTATTGCCATCTTTACATTTGGCATAATGTGTTATTTACACTATACGTGCCTACTGGGTTTTTACTTCTGTGTGATGTTGTCTTCTGCTAGTTGTCTACTGTCAATTTTGTCTCATCCTTCCTTGTTGGGAATGGTATCCGATGTTACAGAGTTGGTGTGGGTTATTGTCCTTCCCTCGGCTGGTCGGGGCATTGGTTGGGGCTTGGTGGTTCGGCTTATTTTATGGCTATTAGAGTTTTAGCAAGACATCTATACAATCTAGCGCTCTCAGTATCGCTAAATACTCGGCTTTATTATTGGTGTAATATTTGTTTAAAATTAATTTTATATTTTGTATGTGTTTTCTAATATAAATATATACATCCATGCGTCTACCCCCTGTTCTCACTTCCTCCGATCAGTAAATATTTGGATTCTACTTGTTTCCTCATTTTTTTGTAAGGAAGTTTATCAATCCTACGAGGTGATTCACATATTCAACTACACGTCACGATCAAACAGTTCTCCCTCTATTGAGCCACGTTTGTAAGGTGGTAGAATTGAGATGCCACCTATATTTTAATGGCGAAGGGGATCAATCCTGTCCGTACGCGCAAAGCTTCGTTCGACACCGTACGGTAGATATGCTTTGCGAATCAAATATTTACAGGTTTCTGTGCAATTTCTAGGTTTAATTTGTAGATTAAAAGATCAAAATCTTTTTTCCATCGTGGTGTGCTTATAATAGAGAGGTAGTTTTTGTCCTGTGTATATATTCTTCAGTGCCGCGTGGTTTATTCCCGAGTAGAACCTTGCCGAATAGGAATATGCAAATATCAATTTTGTGAATTTTTTCAGCCATGTAGTTTATTTGTTCTCCAAATTCGACCATATTGTCGAAAATATGTCCAGGTATTTCAGACAGTACAATGAAAGTAATTTTTTGTTTTTCAGATTTATATCAAGTTCTTTTCGCATCTTTCCCCTTATTCTTGTCACAAGCATTAATTTTAATTTTTGCTAATGAAAATGATTTTCGTTTCTTTCGCCCATTCTGAGAAATTGTTCAATTCCAGACTGGCGAAATTCTCTGCTTCTCTAATTCATTCTGTTTTTATCACGATTACGAAGTCGTCTGTAATTGCTAATGATCTCCTATGGTTAGTTTACCTCCAGGTAAGAATGGTGGTTTCTTTTATCTTCCCGAAACCTGGACCCCGCAGCTTTAAACTTGTGGACAACCGTTGGATATGTTCCTTTCTTTTTGCGCCGTAAATTGATATAACTGCCCTTCTTCCTCTAAAGTAATCTTGCTTAATTTTGTAACGATTCTGGGACTAGTTGTAATCTCACGGCCGCTTTAGTGTGGCCGCGCAACATGCTGCGTCAGATGCTCCCATAATGTCTAGGCTGGCCGTGATGTTTATTCCCCTTTTTCAAATCCATGTTCTATAAATACCTTCACTGCCTTAGTTGCATATGTCGTGCTCTTTTGATAAGTAAATCCGAATTGGTTGTCATTTAAATAACCAAATTTGTGTATGTACTGTATCATTCCCTTAATCAGGAATTTTTCTAGCACGTTGTCTCCTATATTCAACATACTGATATTGCGATATTTGGACGAGGCTAAGCTATCTTCTTTGTCGGGTTTAGTGACTGGAATTAATTTGGCTATTTTCCATTTTCTTGAAAAATTTTTTTCTCTAACATTCGTTGTAAATAGAAGTTACACTTTTGAGTATGATTTGAAAACAGGCTTTAAAATTTCGCTTGTCATTCCGTCTGGGCTTGGTGCTTTCCGTAGAGTTAAACCTTCAATGATCACTCTGACTTCTTCCTGGTTGAAATTTCTGTCGTCAGTAGTTTCCATCGTTTGCACTATTATTCTTTGGATGATCATCTGTGTCTTCTTCGGTGTTGTCTTCTGAACTGAGCTCTTCTATCATTAATTTCAGTGTTTTTATTACTTTGCTCTTTTGAGAGCTCTCTGGTTTTAGTACCGCTGTTAGCTGTACCATATTTCTGTTTTCCCTGAGGCGAGTTTGTATGCCTTATTCCATTGTTTGCTCGGGTTGAACTGTTGCAATATTGTTTCGGTCACTTAATTTTTTCTTTCCAAATCGCCGCTTGTTACTTGATATTTTAAATCGATGTACTTGTTCTATGCCTTAGTTCTTCGTTGCTTAGCGATCGTTGTTATTTTTTTCTAAGTGCATTTCTCCTTTCCCTCACTATCTTGGATCTTCGGTCCGCCAAAACATTGACTATCCTTTTGAAGTAATATTCGTGGAATTTTCGATTTTATACATTCTATTGCAAGTGACCGAATAGTTTCATCAAACGTCTCTATAAATACGGCTATGTTTTTTAATCTCTTATTTTTGTTTTCAGTTTCTCTTCTAATTCTGCAGTGTTTACCTCGTTGTATTCGAACTGAAAATTTTTTAAATCCACTGGAGCAAGATTATGTGTAATTCAGCATTTACATTTCCTTTCTTTATGTACAGCGTTCCTATGAGATTGTATATTTATTGTTTTATTCTTGGCGACACTTAGGTCAAAATTTGTAAATTCACGGCCTCAGGAAATTTCTTATTCTGATATCTTTCAGTTTTAATAGCTGCTAGAATCTGATTAGTCACGATGGTTATGTACATTATTTGAACTTTTACTGCTTTGAAACGTCTTTCCTCTCTCTTCGTTAATTATACGGAATAGGTTGCTCGCGAAGTATTCATCCAGCAATTTGCACCTGTAATAATTTCCACTAGTATCGCGTTGTTGCCTGACTATAGTATGATGAGAAGAGCATCTATTTTATTGTATCTGTGTATTATATATGTATGTATATATGTGTGTATTGTGTATATATGTGTTTGTATATGTGTATGTGTGTACGTACGTATGCGTGGGTGTATGTATGCATGTGTTTATGTAAGTATGCATGTACGTATGTGTGTGCATATATGTATGTTTGTATGTATTTGTGTATGAATGTGTACGTTTATGCGTGTTTGCATATGTGTATGCATGTTTGTATGTAAGTATGTACGTACGTATGATTTTTGTATGCTTTATTGCTTGTTCCAATTACCATGCAAATATTACAAGCTCTGCTAACATATCAGTTGGTATGTTATAGTCATTTTGTTGCTCTGCATTTGTTTTATCAAATTGTATATCGTTAATAAAGATTGTCAATTCATTTTAGTGTCTTCTTATCAAGCCTCTTTTGTTAATTGGATATTTATTTGTTCTTATTTCCCGCCTTCTTAAGTCTGTCACTCTTCTTTGTCGGACATTCTCATGCATATATCATGTGATCAGTTGTCGTGACCCCTTTTCCGAATGGGCATTTTGGCTCTTCTATTATTTTGATACGATATGGTAGTCTCTTGTTTCCCATGCCTGCTTATTTTGGCTGTGAAGTTTCTATTACTTGTATCTTCATCTGTAATCTTTCTGACACATTCGGGACATATTATTTCGTAGTTCTCCCTTTAGTTGTATGCCTACATATTCTCTGCCATTTCTTCATGCTTTCTTCTTCTTGATCTTTCGTCACTACGATTTTTGGATTTTTGTAGTATCTCTTTGGTTTGTTTTTATTTGCTCCAATCTCTTTGATTATGTGTCAGCTAATTCATTTCCCATTACGCCGGAGTGTGCTTTAAACCAGCAGAGTGTTATCTTCCATTCTCTTTCTTCTATGTATTTGTGTATATTGCTGTTTTGCACTTTGTCCAATGTTGTTTGGCTGTCGGTGTTTATTGTTAACCTTGTACCCGTCGTTTCAAATTTTTTCTATGCGTTCCAGGGCTGTTCAAATTGCAAATTTTTCCGCTTATTATTCGTGCATTTCTTGTTTAGCTTACACTCTACTCTATTGATGCTCTCGCCCTATCTATATATGGCTAAACCTGAGCCTACTACTTCTTCTGACCTATTTCCGTCCTTGAATAATTGTATTGGGGTTTATCCTCTTCCACTTTTAACACCGCTATAATTGCATTCGCAGGATGTCCTCAAATTCTTACGCTCGTATCCCGTTCAAAATTTGTTTTGACATTTGTGTTTCTTCTGGTGGCATAATATTTTTGTGCCGTTTGCTCAAATTTTATTTCGATAGCGGTCGTGCCTGTAAGTATACAGAGAGCTACGTGTGACAACGTGCGGCATGCCTTTGTCAGTTTAATGTTTATCGACCTTTGCACACTTATCAATTTAATCATATAGCTTTCTTTCCCCAAGGGTTGATGCACACGGACGTTACATACACTAATAGGGGTAGGATTCCTCCTACATATATTGTCTTAAGGGATTGTGATCTAATCCCCAATTAAGCTTTGCCCATTTTGATAGTGAGAATATTCATTTAGTGCATATTTCAGCCATAATTTTACATGTTCCTTAAATGTTAACGTATAGTCAAATATTATTCCTAAACAAATCTAACTATTTCCTTGCGGTATTACATTGTTATTCAGATCTTCTTCTATTCTTTCTGTTCCTTTATTTTCCTTCTGGTCAACAGCATCACCTCTCATTTCCCCTCACTGAACCTTAATCTATTTTCTCTCGACCACTTAGTGATTTTGTCAATTCAGCTTTGGCTATATTTTCTCTATCCCCGACTGAATCTGCTCTCAACATTAATAAAAATCATCGGCGAAGGACATTGTTTTGTGTGCTTTGTATATTGGAGATTGATTAGACGGACTAATTCAATATTCCACAGTCCCGGTCCGTAGCATGATCATTGTTGGCATTCCTTGGTTATTTTCTTTTCCAAGCTGATGTTGTGTATTGTTAAAAATGCCTTCTTCTCCTTCAGGTAGTCCTGTGTAAGGTAATAAAGATTTCGGGTGAATTTTGCTGCTCTTGTACCTTTTCTTAACGTCGGCCACCAGGCGGACACAAAGGCTCCCTGAACATCTGAAATAGCTACAATTACGAACCACCTGTCTGGAAGTGGTGTTATATGATTTGCCCAAATTACATGGAAGCATTTACCGTGTTCTTTTGGAGTGTGAAAACTTATTGGTAACAATTTACTAGGTCTGTTTTATATATTATGTATATATGTGGGTATGTATGTATATATATGTGTGTATGTAATTATGTTTGTACGTACGTATTTATGTATGTAAGAGTGTATGTATGTTTGCATGTATGTACGCATATATGTATGTATGTGTGTCTGCTTGTATGCATTTATGTACGCATGCATGTATATATATATTTATTTATATATGTATGTATGTGTGTATGTATCTATGTATTTTTTTATGTATGTATGACTATAGGAATGTATGTATTTGTGTATGTGTGCATGTATGTACGTATATATGTAAGTATATATTTATTTTGCATCTAAATATATATATATGTATGTAATTATATATATTTGTGTATATGTATGTATGTGTATATATATATGTATATGTATTTTTTATTTTTATTGCATGCTTCATTACTTAGGGTAATATTGCATTCATTTGTGTTGTATTTAGAAATACAGTGTTTAGAAATAGGTACACCGATTATTTCATGTTATGTAATCAACTTAATTTACATTGTGTGTGTATTGAACGCTTCGTTATGTTTATCAAATGTTCCTCGTTAGGAAATCTGGCAAATATTTTCAAGTCTTTCTTGATTACTCTATTCCTAAATATTGACCAAATGTTTGTGTTTATTACTGATGATTTTAAGCTCTTTCCTTGTTTAGCAGCTCAAACTTAATTGAAAAATGATTTATAAATTCTTACTTGGTGCCACATGGAGATGTTTGTTTATCGATTATCTAAATCGGTGCAAGTATGTTCTTATATTGCCATTCCCCGTTACAATTGATTTAAATTAATTGTCAATATTTTTCTTGTATATATCCTATTAGCAACTAACGGTAATTATTCTTTTGTAGTTGTTCCTTTGTTCTTTGTTATCATTCCGTTTTCCATTTCCGAACAGATATTTCTCTTAATTCACTTATTACTATATATTTCGTAACTTTCTGGTAGCATTCTTTGAAGTCCACGTTCGTCTTTGCCACCATTGCCATTGTGTCGGCTAGCGCGTTTCCGCGCGTTCCAACGTGCGGCTTGACAGACCGAGACTGAAATTTCTACTTTGCTTTTCCTATCTCCGCCAGTTTACTTCTTATTTCTTTAACGAGGAATGTTTGGATATTGTTAGATTTCATTGTGTCCAGTGTCATTAGGCTTTCTGTGTGTATGGTGGCTCTCTCGAATTTCGTTTGTAGGTATACTGTGCACTCTAGCGCCCTTAAAATCACCATTTTTCAGGATATATTTTTCGTTCATCTTTGGTTTAACTTGTATATTATATATTGTATGTAGTTACCTGATCTCAATATGACTACAACTGCTCCTACATCCTGTTCTGACTATATTCCGTCAGTAAAAAATTTTAATTGTACTTGTAAACAAATTATTTTCAAATTGTAATTTTATCGTTTATGCGGTGTGATGCCGATATTTAACTTCCATGTCACCATTAACAAATACACACTCTTTTGTGCTACGTTTGGTTAGTTGGTAAAATTGAGATACCTCCTCTATTTTAATGGCAATTGTTGTCAATTGTGTCCGTATGCACAGGGTATCGTTCGATAAAGTACAATACGCTTTTCTGATTCTAATATATATGTATTTGTATATTTTCTAGCCTTTAATTTTAGTCTAAATTATCAATAAAATTTTTCCACTTTGGTGTTCCAAATTAAAAGAGAGGTTGTATTCGTCCTGTGTATAGTGTCCTAAGTGTTGCGTGGTTAATTCCCCAGTTGAGTTTTGCCGATTTCGAAAGTGGTAATATCAGTTTCGTGCAATTTTTCACCCATGTAATTTATGTTTTCTAAATGTGACTTTATTGTCAAATATTACGCCCATGTATTTCAGACTGGGCAATTGAATTAGAGGTTTGTTATTTAAATATATATCGAGTTCATTCGTTCTTTCCGATTTCGTCTTTTCATAAGCATTGCTTTTAATTTTTGTTCATTAAATGTAAATTTCTTTCCTTTTGACATGCTGAAATATTTATCAATTCAATGTTGACAATGTTCTCTGCTTCTATAATGGATTACGCTTTTTTCATGTCTACCAAATATTTTACAAATGGTACTGCTTCGTATGTTTAGTGTATCTCAAGTTTAGAAGTGATTTGTTATGTATTTTCGAAAAACCGATTCCGCTGCAAGATTGTAGTGGACAATGTGTGGTAACGTTCTTTTCAATTTCACAGCTTTTATTTGATGTTATTGCTATTCTGCCTCTAAAGTTGTTTTAAGTCAGTTTGTAAAGATTCTGGAATTATTTGGCGTCTCTCCGCCCCTTTAGTATGGCCGGCCACCACGCCGCGTCGAATACAATTTGACGTCTAAGCTGGCCATGATGGCTACTCTCCCTCATTCCAATTCAAGTCCTTTAAATTACTTCACTTTCATAGTTGAAACTGCCTTGCTTTTTGAGCAGAATTTCCGAAAATTGTTTATTCATATAAATAAATTTTATATGAGGTGCATTACTTTGTTAATCAGAAATATTTCTACGACCTTGCTTTCTATATTCAGCATACTGATTGTGTGATATTTTGAGGGCATTTGGCTCTTTTCTTTTCAGGGTAGGATAACTGGAGTTATTTTGGACATTCTTCAATTTTCTGGGAAGCATTCGCTTTTGAATAATTCATTGCAAATAGAAGTTACGGATCTGTGTATGCATTTAAAAAAATTTGTACGGTTTGGAGCTTGAATATTAGGCCGTACAGCAGACAGTATTACTTTTATTGGAGGGACAAAAAACATGCAATAGAGAAATGAAAAATAACATAAAATATGTAGGAAGAGAATTTTGGGAGATCTAGAAGTGGAAAGATACATTAGGAAAAGCAGTTAGAGGAACTGGGTTTGTCGTTATAATTCCTGCTGTCCTGCAGTCCTGCTGCTGTTGCTTCGCTGATGTACTGATGTGCTGCTCTGCTGCAGTGCTTCTGTGCTGCTGAGCTGCGAAAGTATGTATTGCTGTGCTGTTGTGCTGCTGTGCTGCAGTCCTGCGTCTGCTCATGCAATAGTTTTGATGCTGTGTTTCTGTGCTGCAGTGCTGATTTGCCGTTGATTATTTTTTCTACTGCTGCTAATATGCTGCTGTGCTGCTGTCCTGCTTTTTTGCTGCTGTGCTGCTGTGCTGGACTGCTGTTGTGCTGCTCTGCTTCAGTGCTGTACTGCTGCATTGCTGCAGTGCTGCTGTGTAGTTGTGCTGTTGTGCTGATCTAATTCTGTTCTGCCATGGCTTCTGCTGCTGTGCTGCTATGGTGCTGTTGTGCTTCTCTGCTGCTCTGATGCTTCTGTGCTGCTCTGCTGCTGCCGTGTGTGGCTGAATTGTTCGCGTTGCGAAATAATTACAGGCGAGTTTATTTGAATATCCCTTAATAATACAAGAGTTCATGACAGAAAATTCATGGCTGAAGGGCGCCTTTTTAACAACATCACAACTTTCACTGGTCGATCAAACAAGTCTGACAGAATGTGAAGTCAGAATTCCGTTCTGTATGATTGCATGAACGGAACGTGAAATGGAAAGAAGAATTATTGGTGGTAAAACTTAGATTAAAAACTGAGCGCAAATGGGATATTTTATTTGTCACTTTGAAGGCAGGTGTTGATATTTGTATTAAAAAGAAAAATGGTACAGTTTATATCTGTTGGTAGGAGGAGCGACGTAATGCTGCTTAAAGCAACATTGCCTCTTTATTGCATTACTAGGAACATATACGGCACACTCCAGCTAATAGTAAATCCAAATGTTCGGAAATGCGGCCTGATACCATTGCTCGTTTTCTAACACTTCAGACTGCAGCAAGCGGTTCCTACAAATCACAATCAGAACAGTTGAATGTCCATGTATTCCCCCTCTCTGCTGCTTTGGATGTTAATATCAGCCGTGTGTATATCTGCCTCTCATTAACTGATATCGAGGGCTTTATGGAACAAAACACTGCATCAATATCTGTACACGTTTTATGACACTTAAAATTATTTATAATGTTTTAAACTAAACTTTCAAACTTATTATGAACTTAGAGTTGTTTCAGGTATTTCAAACTTCTTAAGACTAGACTCGAAATTTATATTTATAATGGACTCCAGTGTTTGTGACGGCCTTATTAGGCCGAACTTATAAATTTTCTGGTTTCAAAAGCAATGTTGTGGAAATATGTTTTGGTTTGGGACGTTGCAGCAGGTGATAGATTAGTGTTAGACGGTAAATTGTGAGTGAACTGAACTGGCCCAATTAAGGCTATATTATTATAGTTCGGTTATTCGTTATTAGAATTTCGGCAGTGGAATATATAATTGTGGTAAGAGCTGTAGTGATTGTGTGTGAATATACGTACAGCTGGAATGACAAAATTCACTGATAAATGCACAGAGAATGAGACCAATATTCGCGGTGCCGATAAAAAGCATCCTGAACAAAAAATTATAAACGTGCTCTAAGCATTGTTTAAACTTGAACACAACTGAAGTAACCGGTTTACTGCCGTCAGTTCACAACACAACTGGACTTCACAGGTACACACATTTACTGTTACGATATATCTTTAATTTAAATGGCAAGTTTAATATACTTGTGATATTTTGACTTTTTAATACTTCATACATTTCAAAATAATTATTGATTAAGAAAAAATATTCCTCAATGTCAATATATTTATGTGTATGTACATTACAAACCACAATTATGTGTATGAATTATGATCACTGTCAGTAAACAAAGCCATAAATATTTTAAATCTTCTAGTTTAAACAATATTACTCAAAGAATCATAAATTATTAAGGTTTTATCACTCAATATACAGCGATTTATCTGTAATATCTAACACAATGCATTATTTAAATATTCACTTGGTTGTATGCTGTTGTTTTGTCAAGTGTTTTTTCCTTCGTATGTGGTTATCCTTTATGATGGCTCAGCTGAGCCGAAAGATTTATGACAGAATTTAGTGTGTAATGAAATGAAATAAACTGACTGAAATTGCATTTATTTAGACTTATTTAAATAAACATCTGCACTACATCAGAACCGCAAAACATCACGTGATGGCAGCAAAGTCAGTTCTGTTGTAATACAAAGATTTTGGATAAAAAGCAGTGTGAAGGAAATGTAAAATTATATTGATTGATGACATCCCATTGTATTAACTCTTTAAACGCCGAATTATATCCCATCTGCCGTCTGTGGCATTATTAGGAACTCAATATATTCTCCACGTTATCTGGATAAAGCCTGAAGCTACAAAATTATAATGAAATTAAATATGTACGTCGCCTGTCACATGTTCCTTCATTATATTATCTCAAATACAGAAGAGAAGAATACAGTAGAGTACATTAGAGTATAGTAAAGTAGAGTACAGTACAGTTCAGTACAGTAGAGTGCAGTACAGTAGAGTAAAGTGCAACAAAGTAACCTATATAAAATACAGTACAATACAGTACAGTACAGTAAACTAAAGTGCAGTACATTGCAGTAGAGAACAGTAGAGTATAATAAAGTAGAGTAAAATTAATTACAGTGCAGTTCAATAGAGTATATTACAGTAGAGAATATTAGAGTAGAATACAATATATTGCAATACGGTACAGTACAGTAGAGCACAGTACAGTTCAGTAAAGAACAATAGAGTACAATACAGTAGAGTAGAGTTCAGTATAATATAGCATAGTGCAATAGATTAACGTATATAGAGTAAAATAAAATACAGTACAGTTCACTACAATACAGTAGAGTAGGGTACAGTAAAGTACATAAATGTACATACAATACCGTACAGTATAGTACACTAGAGTACAATACAATACAGTATAGTACAGTAGAGTGCAGTACAGTAAAATACAGTACAGTACATCAGAGTTGATTACAGTACAATACACTAGAGTACATTAGAATACAGTAAATGCAGTAGAGTACAGATCAGTACAGTACAGTACAATAATATACAGTGGAATATAACGGAGAAAAATATATTACAATACATTACAGTGCAATGCAGTAGAATACAGTAAAACACAGTAGAGTACAGTAAATTGAGTAAGTAAAATACAGAAAAATACAGGCAATATAGTACAGTACATACAATACATCACGGTAGAGTTCATTACAATACAGTAGAATACAATAGAGTAGGGTGCATTAGAGTACAATAGAGTGTAATACAGTACAATAGAATACCTTAAGTAGAGTAGAGTAAAATAGAGTGTTGTAGAGTACATTATAGTAGAGTAAGTACATTAGAGTACAGTAGAATACATTTAAATATAGTATAGTACAGTAGAGTGTATTGGCGTGCAGTAGAGTGCATTAAACCTAAGACAAATTACGTCAACTCTAGTTCATGTACCGTACCGCTAACATTCAAATTTCATTTCGTATATTTATTCAACTAATATAGGTACCGTATATTTTAAACATGGTTTATAATCTCCATTTCTTTCTTCTCAAAATGCAGTTAGTTTCATACATCCAACATGTTTAGTTACTGTATTATTCAAATTTATATACAGGATGTGCTAAAATTAAAAAATAATTTCGGCGCCAAAACGTTAAGGTACTGCCTTACAATATTCTACACCACATTACAGTACTGTACAATGCAGTATAGAAGAGTACAGTACTGTAGAGCACAGTAGAGTAGATTAAAGTACAGTGGCGTTCAATATATTACAATATAATACAGTGACATGCAGTGCATTAAAATATATTTCGGTACAGTACAGTATTCAACCGTACAGTATTGTACAGTACAGAACAGTAGAGTGCAGTGCAGTAGAATTGAGTACTGTAGGCTGCAGTAGAGTACAGTTCAGCACAGAACAATACAGTAAAATAAAATACAATAAAGTACAGTTCAATAAAGTACAATTCGTTGAGTATATTATATTACAGTACAGTACAATACAAAACAGTACATTAGATTCCAGTACAGTCAGTACATTACAGTATATTACATTACAGTAGAGTACAATCCAGTACAGTACATTACAATAGATTACATTTACCTACAGTACAACGCAATACAGTAAAATACAATAGAGTACAGTACAATGGAATACAGTGTAGTACAGTAAATTTCCATACAGTACAGTACAGTGGAATAGAGTCCAGTCCAGTTCAGTACAGTACAATACAATAGGGTAAATTACAGTACAGTAAATTAGAGTAGAATCCAGTTCAGTACAGTACAATACAGTATAATAAAGTAAAATACAGAACAGTTCATTACATAGAATAAATATATTACAGTACAGTACAGTACGTTCAGTACTGTACATACAGTACAGTACAGTACAGTGCAGTACAGTACAGTAAATTACAATACATACAATTCAGTACAATAAAGTACAGTAAAGTACAGTAGAGTTCCGTACAGTACAGTACAGTGCAGTTTCGAAAATATTCATCTTATTACCACCTTTAGTTGGAAAATAATTTCCATGTTGCCCTCCATGAATGCATTGGAGTGCCCTTTGTCTCTGAGGTATTGGGCGAATTTTGATTTTCCAATTTTGTATTTAAAGTTCCGGAAAAATCTTGAAATCGTGCGTCAAACCGTAAACCGGTTTGTCCAATATATTTTTATATCAACGTTGGTATTTTAGCTCTGTAAACACCATATTTATTTTATTTATTGAGGTTGGTGTTTTGTTGTGGGTGAAGAGATTTCCTTTAGTGTTATCAGCTTTGAATGATTGTTTTCGTTAGTGTTTTGAATTGCTTAGTGCAGGATATTGTTTGCCGTCCAACGTTCTGCTACCTCACAATACAGCACATCTACTGTCCGCGATGTACAGAACGACACACAGATAACGTTATACCGCGAATTTTATACTTCAAAATTTTTTTGCAATTTATAATGTAAATATTTCATTTCTATGTCATAATTAAAAAAACGATTTTCCATGAATTGTGGGGAGCACAAAGATTTAAACAGGCGAAACTGTGCGTGACAGTTCTGTCTGTATCAGCCAATCACAAAATTGCTCCCTCTACTGTGTGTGTTGAAAAGAGCGCTGTTATGATTGTGGCAGTGACACAGGAACATACAGCGCTGACTGGGAATATAACTGCAGTACTGGATTTATTGTGTTACTTACAGTATAGCAATTATGGGACGGAAAATATGAAATATGGAACGAATTTTTGTGGTCTCTTTGTGCTTTTAAACCGGATTTTGATGAAGGAACTGAGGAAAACCACGACCATTGACTTGGGACAGGAATACCGTAACTCCTAATGGAGCCCGTATGCATGTGTGTGCCAAGTGTGAAGTGAACTTGGCATGGGTACGTGCCTGCTTCTAATTCATGCAACAGTCTACTGGCTGTGGATAGAAATTTTGAACAAACAAACAAACAGATATGCTACCCGGTCGTACATTCCAGTTCACTGACTGGGACTTCAATAAATTTCCCGTCCCTTTCATACAGTTATGAGAAATGCGAAACTCAATCATCCGGTAACGCGACACAACGCGAACTGCGGCTACATGCGATTTACATGCGGGCTGAAAATGTATCTAATTACCAACTTCCGGGAGCAATTCAATAATGGTTAGCATTTGGCTTTTCATATTCCAACTAGCACAGCGAGCGACACGTAAATAGCAGATTGTGTTTCGCCAGCACTGCTACAGTACCTGGCACTGGGTAACAGGATGGGGCTTTTGTTACATTGAACGAGGAATCAGTTATTGACAGGAGGAATGATAGATAAAATTCTCCACAGTGTTCGGGCCTGGATTGGGGTCCATTCATTCCCTAGTGAGCAACTTTCAAACACAGATACCTGGGGTTAAGAGCACAGAACCATGAAGCTGCCATTCAAACCCTTCAAATGTTTTGTTTCAGAGTGTATGGAGGTAGGCTACATCTGGAACCCTACAACGTCAGGGAGTGGCGTTGAATGAAATTAAGGGGAAAATTTACTGACACATTTTAAGTGTGGCCAGCTATAATATAAGCGTTGCACCATAGCACTGAGCATTCTAAAGCCCAGTGGCCACTATACTTACGACCAGTTAAATATTCAGCAATTCTACGTCCTGCAAACAGAGTGTATTTATGGGTTTTGCGTGGATCCCAGAACAAAGAGCAATTATTTTCCTAAAAAATGTTAATTGGCTGGTTTTAATAATCGAGACGAATTTTGTTTCTGCGCGGTACGAGCTGGAAGTTTAAACCCAATAAAACTTGACTTAGCAAAATATGAATCAGGCAGTTAAGATAAATAAGCCAATACAGTGCCACCTGCAAACACAAACGCAAACAAAAACACACACAAACCGTGAAGTGTCAGATGAGAATGCCAATTTGACAAAACGTATGTTGGTAACGCGAATTACCATAATTATTACAGCTCTATGAATCTCGTTTATTTTCCGCATATCTACGTATAGGAAAGGGAAAGTCTTCAAGGTCACAAATCTGCCTGTTTGTATATCGAAAATTCGTTCCAGATTCCCACACAGTCACTCGCCCTGCATATACATCCAACTGTCGCTCCAAAATTATATCTCAGCCACTCACCCAGAATATACATCCAACTGCCGCTTCACATTTCACTCTCGGCCAAACGCCCTGTAGGTACATCCAACTATCCTTCCACAATTACCTCTCAGACACTCGCGCAGTATATACATGCAAATGAAACTCCACAATTCCCTCTCAGACACTCGACCTCTATGTACAACTAACTGACGCTCAACTAATCCATCTTAGTCATTCGCCCTGCTTGTACATCTAACTGTCATTCTACAATTCCATCTCAGCCAATCGCTCTCATTGTATATCCAACTGTCGCTCCACAATTTCCTCTCTTCCTGTCGCCATGTATGTACATCCAACTGTCGCAACACAATTCGCTCACAGACACTCGCCTCTATATAAATCAAACTGTCGTTACCTCTCAGTAACTCATCTTGTTATTTCATCGAAATGTCGCCAAAAATTTGCCTCTCAAACACTCGCCCTGTATGAACATCCAAATGTCAGCCCACAATTCCCTCTCAGCCACTCGCTTCGTATTTACATCCAACTGAAGCTCCACAATTCCCCTGAGCCCATCGCCCTTTATGTACATCCAACAGTAGGCCCAAAATTACCTCCCAGTCACACGCCATTTATGTACATCCAAATGTCGCTATAAAATTTCCTCTCAAAGTGTCGCCCTTTATGTACATATAACACATCGGTACAAAATTCACTCTCAGCCACGCGCGTTCTATGTGCAAAGATCTGTACTTAACAATTCCCACACAGCCACTCGCAATTTATGTACATCCAACTGTCGCTCAACAAATTCCTTTCAGCCAAACGCCTCTTTAAACATCAAACTCTCGCTCCAATATTCCATCTAAGCCACCCGCAATTTATGTAAATCCAAAAGTCCCTCAATAATTCCCCCTCAGCCACTCGTCCTGAATTTATATCCAACTGTCTCTCCACAATTCTCTCTCAGCCACTCTCCCTCTATGTAAGTCCAACTGTCGCTCCACAATTCCCTCTGAGCCAGTCTCACTCTATGTACATCCAACAGTCCCTCCACTCTTCTCTCTCAAAAAATCTCCTTTTATTTACAGCCAAAAGACGCCCCACAATTACCTATCAGCCACTCACCCTGCAAGTATATTCAACACCCGCTAAAATATTTTCCCCTCGCCACTCGCCCTGTATATACAAAAAAATTTCGCTCCATATATACCTCTCAGCAACTCGCCCTGAATATAAATCCAAGAGTCCCTCCACAATTCCCTCTCAGCCAATCGCTCAGTATGTACATCCAAATTTCGCTCCAAAATTGCATCTCAGTCAATCGCTCTGCATCTACATCCAACTGTCGCTAAACAATTTTCTCTCAGCTACATGCCCTGTATGTAAATTCAACTATTCCTCTACAATTCCCTCTCAGCCAGTCACCCATTATGTATATCCAACTGTCGCTTCAAAATTCCCTCAATGCCACTCGACCTGTATGTATATCCAACGGTCGCTCAAAAAATACGTCTCAGCCAAATCCATTTATGAATAACCAACAGTCGCTCCAAAATTCCCTCTTAGCCAATAGCCCCCTTTATACATACAAATGTTCCTCCAAAATTCCCTCTCAGTCAATTGCCCTCTATGAATATGCATCTCTCGTTCCAAAATTTCCTATCAGACAATCGAACTTTATATACATCCAAAAGTCGCTCCACAATTCCCTCTCAAACACTCAACTTTTATGTATATCCAATGTCGCTAAAAAAATTCTCTCTCAGCAAATCGCCCTTTGTATATAACCAATATTCGCTACAAATTTCCCTCTCAGCCACTTGTCTTGTACGTATATCCAACTGTCTCTCCACAATAACCTCTCAGCCACTTGTCTTGTATGTACATCCAGCTGCCTCTCCACAATAACCACTCAGCCACTCGTCTTGTACGTACATCCAACTGTCTCTCTACAGTAACCTCTCAGCCACTCGTCTTGTATGTATATCCAACTGTCTCTAAACACAATAACCTCTCAGCCACTCTTCTTGTATGTACATCCAACTGTCTCTCCACAATAACCTCTAAGCCACTCGTCTTGTATGTACATCCAACTGTCTCTCCACAATAACCTCTCAGCCACTCGCTCTGTACGTACATCCATCTGTCTCTCCAAAATAACCTCTCAGCCACTCGTCTTGTATGTACATCCAACTGTCTCTCCACAATAACCTCGCAGCCACTCGCTCTGTACATACATCCAACTGTCTCTCCACAATAACCTCTCAACCACTCGCCCTATATGTACATCCAACTGTCGCTCCACAATAACCTCTCAGCCACTCGCCCTATATGTACATCCAACAGTCGCTCCACAATAACCTCTCAGCCACTCGCCCTATATGTACATCCAACTGTCGCTCCACAATTTCCTCTCAAACACTCGCTCTGTATGTACATCCAAATTTCGCTCCACAATACCCTCTCTGCCAGTCGCCTAAAATGATATCCAACAGCCTCTCCACAATTAACATTCAGCCACTCGCCCTGTATGAACAATCAACAGTTGCTTCAAAATTACCTCTAAAAAACCGCCATCTATATGAATCCAACAGTCGGTCCAAAATTAAATTTCAACCACACGCCCTGTAGTTACATCCAACAGTAGCTCAGCATTTCCCTCTCACCACTCGGCCTGTATATAAATCCAACTGTCGCTCCACAATAACCTCTCAGCAACTCGCTTTCTTGTACATTCAACAGCCGCTCAACAATTCCATTTCAGCTACTCGTCCTGTATGTATATCGAGTAGTTGCTCCACAATTACCTCACAGCCACACGACCACTATATATATATAAAATATTCGCTACAAAATTCCCTCTTAGCCTCTAACCCTCTATGTTCGTCCAAAAGTCGCTCTACAATTTCCTCTCAGTCGCTCGCCCTCTGTGTATATCCAACAGTCGCTCCAAATTTCCTTCTCAGCCACCAGCCCTGAATATGTACCCTATTGTCGTTCAACAATTCCCTCTCTCCCTCACGCCCTCTATGTAAATCCACCTGTCGATTTACAATTACCTCTCAACCAATCGCCTTCCTTGTAAATTTAAGAGTCCTTTCAAATTTCCCTCTCCGCCAGTCGTATTGTATATATATCCAAAAGAATTTCCACAAATCCTTCCCGGCAAATCGACATCTACATACATGCAACTGTCGCTCCACAAAGCCTTCTCAGCCACTCGCTCTCAATAAAATTGCAAAACCCTCCAAAATTTTCTTCTCAGCCACTCTCTTTATATATATCGTTCAGTCGCTCCAATATTCCCTCTCACACACTTGCCCTGTATATATACCCAACAGTCCTTCCACAGTTCCCTCTCAGCCACTCGCCCACTATACACAACATACAGTCGTTCCGCAATTCCATCTCAGCCACTCGCCCTATTTGTACTTGCAATAGTCGGTCCAAAATTCCCCTCGGCCACTCGCCCTGTATGTATATCAAATACTCGTTCTAAAATTCCCTCTCAGCTAGTCGCTCTGTACGTACATCCAACTGTCGCTCCACAATTCCCTCTCAGTCACTCTTTCTCTAAACATCCGACTGTCTATACACAATTCCCTCTCAGCCAGTCGCCTCTATGTACATCGGACAGTCGCTCTAATAATAAATCTCAGCAACTCGCCATTTATATATATCGAACAGTAATTCCAGAGTTCCTTTTCAGCCACTCACCCTTTAATACATCCAACAGTCGCAGCACAATTCCGTCTCCGTCAATCGCCAATCATGTACATTCAACTGTCGCTACACAATTCCCTCTCAACCACTCGCACTGTATGCATATACAACGGTCGCTATAAAAATGCTTCTCTGGAAATCGACCTTTTGAATATCCAAAATTCGATTTAAATTAATTCTCAGCCACAAGCCACATATGTATATCCAACAGTTCCTCCACAATTCCCTCTCAGCCAATTGCCATCTATGTGAATGCAACTGCCGCTCCACAATTCCCTCTTAGTCTCTCCACTAGTAAGTATATCCAACTGTCGCCACAAAATTCCCTCCATGTTAATCGCCCTTTGTGTAGGTCTAAGAGTCGCTCCAAATTTCCTTCTTAGTCACTGGCCTTGTATGTACATCCAACTGTGTCTTCACAACATCCTCTCAGCCAATCGCCCTGTATTTACATCCAAAAGTCTCTCCAAAGTTCCTTCTCAGCAACTCGCCCTCTCTGTATATCCAAATAACTCTTCAAATTTCCTTCTCAGCCAATGGCTTCAAATGATATCGAACCGTCTCTTCACATTTCACTCTCAGCCACTCGCCCTGTATGTACTTCCAACAGTCGTTTCAAAATTCCCTCTCAGCTAATTGCCCTATATAATTATCCATCAGACGCTCCACAATTCCCTCTTAGCCACTCGCCCTCTATTTACATCCTACAGTCGCTCCACAATTTCCTCTTAGCCACTCGCCCTCTATTTACATCCTACAGTCGCTCCACATATCCCTCTCATAGAATCGCTCTGTATGTACATCCAGCAGTCGCTCCACAATTCCCAATCAGACACTTGCCATGTATGTATATCCAAAAGGGGCTCCGCATAACCCTCTCAGCAACTCGCCCTGTATAAATCCAAAAGTCACTCTAAAACAATTCCTTCTCAGCAACTAGCCTTCTATATAAATACAAAATCGTTCCACAATTTTCTTTCAGCCACTCGTCATGTATGTATATAAAACAGTTGTTCAAAATTGCCTCACAGACAATCGCCCTCTGTATATATCCAACATTCGCTCCAAAAATCCCTCTCAGCCACTCGCCCTGTATGTATATCTAACAGTCCCTCCACAATTTCCCTCTCAGCCACTCGCCTTTTGTGTACATTCATCAGTCGCTCAAAAATTCCCTCTCAGCCACCCGTCCTGAATATACATTCAAATGTCGTTCCAAAATACTCTCTCACACACTCGCGCTCTATGTAAATCTAAAGGTCGATATATAATTACCTCTCAGCTAATCGCCCCCTATGTACATCCAACAGTCCCTCCATATTTCCCTCTCAGCCACTCGTCATGTATTTACATTCAACAGAATTCCCAAAATTCTGTGTCGGCCAATCGACATTTATATACATGCAACTCTCGCTCCACAAATCTCTCTCAGCCACTCGCTCTGTATAAACAT
>Ga0123354_10000840_pt1 | contig 33937 bp, 49 predicted proteins | sample TergutLab28metaG_2_FD_97872 | JGI IMG/M metagenome (GOLD analysis project Ga0123354, IMG submission 97872) | Labiotermes labralis P4 segment gut microbial communities from Petit-Saut dam, French Guiana - Lab288 P4 | ecosystem: Host-associated > Arthropoda: Insects > Digestive system > Gut ... | reverse complement strand
GACCAACTGGTTGAGTGCAACGCATATTAGCGTCCAGACAATAAACAGTATCCAGTCCTCTTTAGAAAACCTAAACATGAGAACCACCTTTCCATCTATGCAGTATTCAGTTTTCAAGGTGCTCTTTTATGAGATTTCGCATATTACCAGATGTGTACGTAATCTCGCCTACTACTGACAGTAAGCGAGATTACGTAATCTGTCAACACGAAATAGCAAATAATTTATAATATTTCGTATAGAATAGCGAATTGTTACTTTCTCGTAATGTATTGGAGGAAAGATGTACGAAAACCGATTAGAAGATCGAGTGCGAGCGATTATCCTCGAAAGATATAAGAGTGTTCGACAGTTCTCTGAGGTAATAGGTGTTCCACCGACAACTATTTATTCAATTCTTAACAACGGCTTCGAAGGTAAAAGTGTAGACACGGTTCTCGCCATGTGTAAAGCACTGGATCTTGATCCATCATCTCTAGCTCGAAAGCGTATCCGAAGGATCGATAATGTCGATCCAGAATTCATCGATCTCCCCATCGTGTTATCGGTATCAGCCGGAGTGCCTAACGAGGAACTGCCGGTAGATGACCTCACACACCCTGTACCGGTCGCTATGGGCAAGAAGTATCCCAATGCCAAGCTCGTGCGGGTAAACGGCACCTCGATGGACAAGGTGCTCCCAGACGGCACGTATGCCCTCGTGGACTTTGGGGGGCAGGTTGCCACCGGAGATATCGCACTGGTAAACGTAGACGGCTCCGAGGGGCTTATCAAGCGGGTGAGGATACTGGATAGAGGTGTCGAGCTGATACCTGATAGCACCGATCCTACCTATGAGTCCTATGTCTACAAGTGCGCCGATGAAGACTGCACCAATATCGTGATTCGCGGTCCGGTCGTGTGGTACACCCCACCGTTCGACTATCTGACTGCGTTTTAGAGAGGAAAAGCCGTTCGATTATCGGTATTAGGAGATGGAGAAACTGTACAGTATGGGAGTATCGGTGTATCATAATGGATGTGATGCGGTTGTGACGAATGCAATATCGGAGCAACCCCCAGAAGGCGCGTTGCGCCTTTTGTGGTTTTAGGGGTCACCGTCATGGAGAAGCAGTTCCTCACGATAAAGGAACAGGTCGAATTGCTTGAGAGCCGTGGGGTGAGAACCGACAACGAAACCTCTGCCGTCTTGCAGCGCGAGGGCTACTATGCCGTCGTAAACGGCTATAAATCCTTCTTCGTATACCGAACGACAGCAACCGGCGATGAGTTCAGGCGGGGAACGGCATTCAAGGAAATCCACAGGTTGTTCCTGTTCGATCGCTCTCTTCGCATGGATCTCTTCAGATATACGGCTATCATAGAGGCATATATGAGGACGACGGTTTCCTACCGTCTCGCGGAGGCAAACGATGGCTTGACCAGCTTCTACCTCGACCCATCGACATACCGCGACGACGGGAACTATCAAGGGCAGGTAAATCGCCTGATAGATAATCTGACCTCAATACTGAACAACAAGAACCGTAGACCCTACATCGAACACTATCAATCAAAGTACGGTGCGGTTCCGATCTGGGTTCTGGCAAACTCTATGGCGTTCGGACAGACACTCAGGCTTTTCAGTTTCCAAAAGGAGCATCTCCGCAAGAGGATAGCGCAGGACTTCAGCGACCGATATCGCATGGATAATGTGAGCAAGTGGAGAATCGGATCGCCACAGGTTCTCGATGCGCTGGACAATATAAATGCGGCACGCAACATCTGTGCGCACGATGAAAGGTTGTATTGCGCACGTTTTTCGCAGGGCAACCTCAGCTTCGTCGATATCCTCGATGATATGGATATCTTCCTGAGTGAGAGTGACAGCAGGCATCTGCGAGGCACGATACGCAGGTCTGTCGACGGGTGCCTGAGGCGTATTGACTCCATTCCAAGAGAAGGGTTATTAAGGAAAATGGGAGTGGAGTCTTTGCACGAAATAGAGAAACGAAGAAGGAGCTAGAATTGAGAAAAACCTCCTAAACTACTTGACATTATACGAGTATTATCGTATACTATTAGAGTAGGAACTTGAAAGGAGGTGATGCGATGGAAAGAGACGACGTGCTACTCGCAACCGCACTGGCGCAATTGGCGGTAGCAGTAGCAAGCCTCGCAAGAGACATTCTCGATGGTAAAGATGAGGATGACGAAAGTGAGGACACCTAGGAGCAAGGGGAGCTGAAAGGCTCCCCAAGCCCCAGACAATGTAAGTATACCACCAAGGAGGAAATGAAATGGACAAGCTGACACTAGTACTGATAATCTCTTTGATATCCTTAGCCATCTCACTGATCAATCTGTATCTGGGTACAAAGAGGAACAAAAGATGAACCGTCTTCAGGAATTGCGCAAGGAAGCCGGACTCTCGCAGTCAGGGCTTGCAGTGGAGAGCGGTATATCGGTGCGCACGATACAAGACTACGAGCAGGGCAGAGTGCGACTGAATGGGATCTCGATCGAACGCGCTCTGCCACTCTCCCGCGCTCTCGGTGTGAGCATGGAGGATCTGCTTGAGGATGGGGATTAAAACATCGAAGCGCCCCGCCACAACTGAGTGTCTCGACCTTCGCAAAACGATTCCCCCCGAACAAAAGGCAGGTAAGGCATGCCATGCACATAAAGAAACGTGAAGATGGAAAGTACCGCGTATTCGTCGTCATCGGAAAGAAACTCGACGGTAGATCGGATAAGGTCAGCAAAGTCTGCGAAACCTACGAGCAAGCGGTTATCTGGGGAAACACACAGGAGCGCAAGCGCGACGCCCTCAAAGGGCTATCCGACCGCATCACGGTATCGGAGTTTATCGAGCAGTTCTTTTGGGCCGATAAGAAGAATCTGCGCGGAACGACCCTTGACGGATACAGACGCGATGTCAAACGTATCGTAGACGCCGAGAAGGGTATCGGCAATATCGAGATAGGCAAGCTCACACGTATGCACGTGCAGCAGCTGCTCAACGAGTTACCGACACGCAAGGTAGGCACCAACACGCGGGAGACGTTGCGTTCTGTTCTGGGATCTGCCCAAGGGCTTGGACTTGTAACGGAAAATGTCGCAAGCGGTAGGTTTGCCTATCCAGACACCCAGCCGACTGAGCCAGACGCTTACGGGGTGGTGCTAGCAACGTTTGATGAGCACGCGCAGGTGCTTGACGCAGTAAGAGACCACGTAATTGAGCCTGTCGTGTTGCTTGGTTTGTGTTTTGGATTGCGCAAGGGAGAGATACTCGGACTGGACTGGTGTGACGTCAACCTCGATGCGCGGGAGATACGTGTGCGCCAAACGTACACGTACAAGAAAGGTGGGGCTACTCTGACCCCTCTAAAGACGGGAGGGTCATATCGGACTATCCCGATGAACGATTATGCCGTAAAGCGGCTTACAGCGCTTCTTGCGAATCATCAAGCCAGGTACGGGTCGAAAAACGTCATCGTCAACGCTCCTGTATGCGTCAATACCTTTGGTCGGCGAATGAGTCCGAATGCCGCGAGGGATATGCTTCATCGTTTCAGGGATCGCAATGAGCTTCCAGCTATCACGATCTTTTCCATGCGCCACTCGTTTGCCACGGCGTGCGTCAACGCAGATATTGATTACACGACGCTTGCGGCATGGCTCGGACATACCAACCCTGCGACCACACTCAACAAATACGTGAAGACGACCCGGTCCATGCAGGTGAAATATATGTCCGAAATATCGCAGATATTACGTGCATCGGGTGTCTAAAGTTGTCTCGCTTTCCGACACTTTCCGACACTTCAAGCACATCCGAGCACATGGAGGGACTATAAACGCAGGTCAAACCATTTTCTCTACAGGTTTCGAGTCCCCCGGCTGGCTCCACTTTTTTCAGCAAAACCGCAGGTCGATATAGGTTCGCTTTCTGACGCTTTCTCACTTTTACTGCACATTTGAGCACATTTAGACACCCCAGAGCACATTTGAGCACACGAAAATGGTGCAAAAAGTGCCGTTAGTTTCCCTCCACTCCGCTGCCCATATTCTCTACCTTGGTATAGGTTTATACAGATCGGGACGACTTGCGGGGTCTTGTCCTGGCTCGGTCGTGAGCCGTGTGGTAGCGCTATACAGCATCGCTCCCTGTCTGGTGGCTTGCTTGTTCTACAATAGCACTCCAGGCACCCAGACCGCGATGAAGCTTGGACGGTTCCATGCTTGGGCATCGGTGCACGCTTTAGCGAATTCGTCTTGGAGAGCCGCCTGAGCCGGTCCCAGCGAAGGGTTGTCGAAGTCCAGAGGGACGCTTACATTTTTGACTGCCATTGTCAGTCTCCTATCTCTATCCATATATTTCCAGGCAATATCATCCAGCCGTTGCCGTAGCCGCCGTAGCCAATACTGCTCGCTTCAACGACGTTGCAGCAGAGCTTTGCGCTACCTATAGGGCTGAAGGTCACTGGCACAGGTAATATGCCGTCTACCCCGTCCCAGTCGGAATACATCTCATAGCTAACGACAGTCCCGCTATTCCATATTTCTATTTCGAACTCGTTGTATCCGAGAGTTACGTCGCCATACGATGCAGCGATTTCCAAACCTAGCGAGTTTTGTAACGACACCCATAGCCAAGGATTGTCGTCTGCTACCCAGAACTCCCAAGGCACGTCGATGTAGTATCTTGTCGCTCCGCCCTCTTCATCGGCGTAAACGAAGTCGATGCTGTCCGCCGAGAACGTAACCGTCGAGCCTGTTGGTCGGTATACCGTACAGGTATAGGTCGAGCCAGCCCAAGGGTCTCCGCCCAGTGTATAATGCCCGCTCATGCCGCCAACGGTGAGCTTGGTAAGCTGTGTCCCCGATCTCTGCGGGAATAGCAGAAGGTCGAAGTTTCCGGCTCCACTATCCACCATCGCGCTGATGTCGATCTCGCTGAACCGGCACTCGCCAGCGTTGAACTGCTGAAGGCTCACGCAGTCGCTGATGTCAATGGTCGAGAGCGGATTATTGTCAATGCAGAAACCGTCAAGTGAGGTGCAACCGCTGACATCGACCGAGCTGATGTTGCAGCTCGCTGCGCTGATCTCATACAAGTTTGAGCACCCGCTCGCGTCAACCGCTGCGAGGTCGAGGTTGTCGTTGACCCATAGGTTGATGAGGTTCGTACACCCGCTCGCATCGACCAGTAGCAAGTCATCGCAGTCTTGGAACTTGAACTCGTTGAGGATACCATCATTAAGGACGTGAACTTCTTTGATGCCTTGCGCTCCTATCACGTGGACGCAGAACATCTCGTCTGCGTACCAGCGTGTAAGCTCACCGCCAAAGAACTCGTTTTCCTCGCTTGGGAAGTCGGCGTATGAATAGCTCTGCTCCGAGCCATCGGTAAAGACTAGGCGGAACAAATCAGCGGTCGGTACGAACTTCTCCCACACTGTTACGCCATCATTGACCCACTTGGTCGCCTCGGAGCCGCTGACGAACAGCGCAGTGATGTCAAGCACACCCATTAGGGATTGCTCCCGTCTGTGGTCGTGTAGAGCACTCCACCACTAAGCCGACCACGCAGAATATCAGCCGGTAGCGTGACTGTGCCGCCGGACTGCGTGTAGATGTTAGCCCACACCTTGACGGCGGTGGTCAGTCCATCGGCACCGTTGGCTCCGGCTGCTCCGGTGTTGCCGGGATTACCCTGCGGTCCTGTGGCTCCTGTAGCACCAGTGGCTCCGGGATCGCCCTTCGCACCCTGCGCTCCAGTATCTCCCTTGGGACCTGCCACGCCAGTGTCACCTTTGGGTCCAGTCGCGCCCGCGTCTCCCTTGTCACCTTTATCGCCTTTGGGTCCGGGTGCGCCGGGATCACCCTTTTCTCCGGGATCACCCTTGTCGCCCTTGATGCCCTCGCCACCCTCGATTTGGCTGATAGCGTTATCGACGTATTGCTCGGTCGCTAGTCCGCTCAGGTCAGGGGCAGGTGGCGGGTTGTTCGGGGAGTAGACGCGCTGACCGCGCTCGATGATATGACCAGTTGTTGTAGCACCCCAGTTGTCCGTTTCGATATTGCCTCGATTGGTGAACTTACCGGACCTCAGAACATCACCATACGTATGGACTTTTTTGTCCAGCTCAGACTGATTGACAAAGACCCACACCATGTTCGAGGGGTTATACCACTCTGCACAAACGAGTATCTCACCCGCCGTACCCAAAGACCAAAAGTCGCCAAGTAGCGCACCTTTCGGGTCACCGTAAAAAGTGCGACCCTCCAGTGTCCATAGAATCGGAGTATTCTCATATCCAGCTGGACGCTGCTCTAGTTCTGCAGGAAATACACCAAGTGCGTTTGATGGTCCGCCACCTGAGCCTGAATCGCCGGGATCGCCTTTTGGACCGGGATCTCCCTTGTCACCTTTTATGCCTGGGTCACCTTTCTCGCCAGGTGTACCAGGATCACCGGGACCGCCGACGTCACCTTTGAGCTTGCCCGCGTCGAGTTTTTGCTGAAACGTCTCGCCGTCATCAAAGGTGATTGCCTTTGCGGGATGGGCGCCTGCCGCATCACGATACAACAGTTGACGGTGGTCAAATGTGCCATCTCCCCCACCGCCTCCACCGCCATGCTCCTCAAGAAAATCTACGCGAGATTCAAGTGAGGATATAAGCCCTGAGAGTTGATCGGCGATCGTCAGCGGGATTTCAAATATCGGGGAGTTGCTAAAATCGATGCCTTTGGACACGATCATCTGTGCGGGGAGGGTATTCATGACTAATTTCTTGCCATCGGTAAAACGCAGACCGTAGTAGTACTCGCCACTGGCTGTGATGGCGTTAGTGATGACATAGATAGCGCTTCGGTTGGTGATGGCGAGCTCGTCGCCACCGTCAATGCCTTTATTCTTACCTTTGCCCGCCACCGCGATAGAAAGCCCGAGCTTGTTCGTATCATAGGTCTTGACCGTGCCGTCATCATCAGGGTATCCATCGATAGTCGCAGGAAAGTTAAAGCGTACGGCTTCTGCGCGATTGTCGCCCTCGACGCCGATGTAGATTTTGTCACGATAAAGCTCGCGACCTTCAAGTGTGACGTTAATCATTCGCCGTTCCTTTCTGCGCTTTGTATCTGGAGCCAGCTATCGGCATGCTTTTTTGCCAACAGTTCGATATCCGCCTTCGTGCGTGAGTTGCCGCCCTCTTCGAGGTATTTGTGTCCGGCGTCTAGACGCTCGGTGATGGGAAGGTTGGCATTGTAGAACGCAGCCTTGAACTGGTTGCGCTTGATGTAGCTGATCTCTTCTTGGAGCTTTTTGGTGTCAAATCTTCCAATGACCATGTAGACCGCAACCACGATGTAGAGCACCATACGTGCACTTTCGAGCTCACCGAATGCGTTGATAGCTGTAGCCCACATTACTGTTCACTATCCATTTCAAGATCCTCTTGAGCCGCTCGGTTGGAAAACCAGCCCAAAGTAGCCGCAGAAGGCGGGATAAGTGCCACTGATATAAACACGCGCCAGTCCCAACCAGCATCCAGATAGATGAGAAGCCACGCAAGCAAAGCGGATGGAAACGTCTGCCACCAGGTTCTGTAACCACGCCAGAATGCGTAGCTCATCCAATCAGGGCAATCCCTGAAAAACGGTATCAAATACATCGCGCCTACCTCCCTACACTTTCATTTGCACTGCAACGATCGGACGATTCTTACCGACATCGTCACCAGCGAAATCATCACCCTCTGGTGTCTTGCCATTTTCCAGCCACCCGAAATAGGGCTGGCCAGCAACAGCGACACGCAGATCGCAACCTGTGACCTTAAGCCCAACGATGTGACGGCCGGAGTTGATATCTCCCGCGTATCCGTCGCCCTCTTTGTTCTTTCCGAACAGCGAGTTAGTAAACGTAGTGGTGTTGAGGAACTTGGTCTCACCGCTCATGAGCGTGGTGATCGTCAATGGCTTGCCGTCTTTGCGACGTGCTCGGATGCCATCGATCGGTTCGCTTTGCCAACCAGCGTATCCAGTCGCCAGGTTATCCGACGCTTCACTTACCGGACCGAGCCATCCATGCTTGCGGGTGTGGACCTCGTACTCAACTCCGCTCCCATAATTGGTGGGCGGTGTCGGTTGCGGTGGCTGTGATGGTATTGGTACCGGTGTCGGTGTTTGTTCAGCGCCAACATAGCGAAGAATGCACGTCCAAGGGTAATTGTAATAATTGTTGATTGCAGATTCGCGTCCAGTCTGATCTCCCTTCTTGCCACCTGCGATACCACCTTTCTCATTGATGGAAAACTCCATCAATCTGTCGGGTACCTGTGATAAGCACATCGCCACATGATACTGGTCATGTAGGTAGGCATCACCTGGCGATGCGATGAATGAGACCGGTTTGCGCACGAACGCACCAGTGGCACAGAGCAGGTTACTCATGTTGCCGGTATAACTCGCATTGTTGGTGTTGATTCCTGCCAATTTGTAGGCGGTGATGATCGCACTGGAACAGTCGAAATCGCCGTTTGGTACGGTGACTTTAGTTCCATCAGATAGCGTGATGACCTCGGTCGTCCCATCACCCCATCTGTAGATCTGATCGTATCCGTGTCCTGCGTCTCCGTCATGGGTGACTAAGTGCCTCATGATCTCGACTGCCTTTTGGATTTTGCTAAGTGCCATGATTTCCTCCTGTCCATGTAAAAAGCCGCCTAGCTGCGGCTCGGATGTTTAAGCAGTAGAGCTTACGCGGCTCTACCGACTACAATCAGCTTTAATCTGGCTGGAGTAGCCACGATCGTATAGTTCGGTGCCCCCGAATTGGTTGGGGCGGAGTTTACAATATGGACTCTAAGAATCCTGGTCGACACCGTATAATCTGCTCCAATAGCGAAGGTCCCCATTGTCTGTGTGTTCCCGATGTTGTGCCCACCAGTCGCGACCACCATCGGCGTGTAACTCGTGCTGAAAGGACTCATTACTGTTGGAATCGTGAAGTTTACTGTCTGATTATAGAAACCACCTGTTTGGGCATTCGGCGCCGCCCAGGCTATATTACCTAGTGTTAGATCGAGCTCTAGCTGTATGTAGCCATCTGAATATCTTGTGAGCGTTGCGTAATTGCGTGTGACCGTCACCGATGAACCACCTGCTGTAGCTGTTATTGCAGTCGTTGGATATGTTCGCTCCGAAACGTTGATAAGTCCAGAAATGGGATTATCGAACGTCGCCACACCACGAAATCTTGCATCCATGCCCACATCGAGTAGGTCATCGTATTCTGAGACCTTACCTATAGCCACGCCTCTGCCACCGGCTTTAAAGTCCATCGTGGTATACGCTGTCGGGACCACCACGATCGCTGACTGCGTGATAAAGTAGTCAGCGAAAGTCAACTGGACCTCGTAGGACAAATTGTTACTGATCGCACCTGCGCCAAGCGTGGTTCCGCCTGGTGACGCCCAACCACTCAGAGTTGTGGCGCTAGACCATGAAGTAGTGCCAACTGCACGCCATCGAGCGGTTGCGGTAGCGGTGTTTTTCGAGTTGACGGTGCTGTAGCTGCACGCATCCATCTTGATGTTGATGTATTGCCCATCGTCTTGCGCAGAGCCGGTTACGTCGCTTCTTTGGGCCGAATAGTCCTTGAGCTGAGGTTGCTCATAGGGCCTTACTGTAATGGGCACCGTCTTATTTACACTGCGACCTCGAGAGTCAGTCACCGTGGCGGTGTAGACGATATTTCCGGACTGGGTGATAACGCTTGTCGTTGCTGAGGCGGTTGACGCCGCAGTCGAGAACCCATGACCGGCTATCTTGTACGCTTTTATTGTCGCTCCGGCTCCTGCAACCGCACCAGTGATTGCAAGAGTTGACCTGCTTCTGTCTTGGACGTACTCATTCCAACCGGACGGAATTGCCGGCGATAGAGCGTTGTTAACCCTGGTATCGGTAAAATCTCCGATAGTCGGCAGATAGGGGGCTTGATCTGGGACCCGCGCAGTCCAGTTCTTGGTCACAGCCGAACCTAGCTGAGAGCCGCTCAGATATGTCGTGACGGTAACGGTGCCCGTCTTCGTCTCAGCATTGGGTATCTCATCGTTCCACGAGACAGGCGGATTGTAGGAAGCGGTCGTCGACGTCCCCTGGGTTGCCTGACTGATCGTATAGCTCTTGGTGCCAAGCACCCACTTGATAGAGTGTGTCGTAGCCGCGACCTCACGTGTGATGCTGACCGTGCTTCTGCCTGTCGGACCGGTCGTCCCAGATCCTCCGACAAGAGTAACATCTGAGGTGAGCGTAAAGCTGCTCGCCCTCTTGATCTGGTTGAGGGTAAACTGCTTGTCCGCCGAGAGGTTACCGACGCTGAACAGCCACCCCCTGAGGTTCGCATCGAAATCAGCATAGCCATTCGCATCGTGAGTGATAGTAAAAGAGCCCGATTGCAGGGGAATATCGACATTTAACGCCTCTAGGTACGAATATGTTGCGGGAGCTATCCCAGACAGCCCGATACGGCTTCCTGAGAGCAGCTGAACAGCCAGGTTGAACCAGCGAACCGTACCGTTGTGAAGCCCAGCGGTCCATTTGACCGTTGACTGATTCTTCGCGATGTTTTGTGTCGCGGTCCATGAGATGTAGAAATACGCACCACCAGCACCTGATGCCGTTGCGGTCTGAATCCTGCCTTGTAATGCCATCGACTATCCTATCCACACGAGGCTCATATTGCCGTTTGAACGCGGCATGAACGCATAAGGACCAAGCCGTAGTGATTCGAGTATTTCAGCGACAGTGATGTAGAGCATCTTGTCCGAGATGTATGCGACCTCTTGTCCTTCCTCCATAAAGGAGATTCGATCGTTTTTCAAAAGAACTTGAAACGGACTGTCGCTTCTTCCGAGCACAATGCCGTCTTGTGAGAAGCGAAAGAACACACGCAGGTTCTCGAGATCGGCTTCAACGTCATCACCAAGTTCGTTGATACTATCTAATATCGATTCAAACGTCAGTGTTAGATCTGTCGCAGTTTGCTCAAGAAGTGAGATCGTCTTGCTACTCTCACCCTCGACATAGAGCATGAGGCGGTCTTCCATGCGCATGATGGCAGAACCGATCTCTGCGAGTTTGCTTGCCACCTGCTTTTGGGTGAAGCCACCACCTGCTGTGGCGATGTTCTCCCCAACTCCTATGACGTCATGAGAGCCACCATAGCGCCAAGTCATGGCAGTTATAACGCTTTGCACCTCACCGCTTCTCGTGAGAGCTGACACGGGCTCTCCCAGCTCGAATGAGGGGTCTCCGGTAAATGTGACCTGAAAAGGCGTATAAGCGATATCCTTGATGTAGTCGAGAAGCTCTGAGAGCATATCCTCGGTGTTTTCGTTGGCATCATACATCGCGAACTGATTCTCACCCAAAGACAGTGTCATGCCGCGAGAGCCGACCTCTCCGGTCTCCAGATCATCTAACGTGACGAGAAGGGTGCGCCCTCCGCTTTTCGCCGAGACCGCATTAAAGGTCGTATCGACGTCAGCGATCTTGCTTGTCTTGATATGATCTGGGTGGATAGCATGAGAATCACCCTCAAAGAATTGTCTGACCTCAAGCTGGCCTTCTCGGTTGATGGTTCCAAACGCGCCAAGCCATGCGAGAAGATTGACCAGCACATCGAGCCATCGCTGCATCGAGGCATCTACTAGTATCTTGAATATCCTCGAAGCGTTAGGCATCGCGTTGATTTCTTGTTCGGTGGTCGCCAGCTCCACGTTGCATATCTCACAAGCCATGGTGATGATACTGTAGGCATCCCCTTCCCCGATAAAGGGCAGCGAAGCGCTTTGTCCGAGACCCTCATCATCTTGCTCGTCATCGGTTGTTACCTCCGGTAGAGGTATCTCAAAGCGGTACATTCGGTCAAGAGCCTTGATCGATACCGCGTCACCGGCTGCACGATCAGCCTCTATCACTCGGTAGAGCCCTAGTGGGACGTCAAAGGTCCCGTCAAGCGTCCTCAAAGTAAACGTCAGCTCGACAGGCAGCTCGATCGCAGTGAGCCGATCGATTTCAAGACCGCGCAGCGTGACCTCCAAAAGCCCCATGTAGCATGCGCCGAACTCGAATGCAGAGTTATACACCGCCTTGTTGTCTATCTTGAGTGTTCCCGGCATGACATTTGCCTCGGTAAAGGCATAGTCGCCGATGGTGCCCGAGAGAGTGTACTCGCGCGAGAGCGCGGTGATGGCATCTTTGTAGGCTTGCGTCGTCTGCATGTCAGAACTCCACGAAGGTCAGCTTGCCCGACCAGTAACTGTTGTCGATATTTGCGGTCAGATCATGACCCTCATCGGCCGCATAAAACAGTCCCGTCTTGGTGGTTGCTGTCTTGGTGTCGTGATAGATGCAGTTAAACGACGCGGGCTCTATCGCGCTCAGTATCTGGCTTGCCTGTGCCTTGGTAAGCATCTCGAAGGTGACCGCGATGGTGTGAATGCCACTACGCACCCTGTCTCTGACCATCACGCCGTTTTCTCCACGACCAGAATTCGGACCGTCGACATCTTCGAGCTTGACGGTGTATTCGGTCATCTTGCCTTCCGGCATGGTGACTCCGTTAGCAATTAGCAAAGCCATAGCCACCACTCCTTACAGCATTGAGCTCACCTTGACCCATGACATGACGGGCTATCTCAAGGCTGTCCAGATATATCGGAATCACAATCGATTGCTCTGAGCCGCCCATTGATTTGAGTGCTTCTGAGACTCCCGCTGCTACCGCTTGGGCAATCTTGGACTCTGGCGCGATGATCTCGCCCTCACGCTTGTTATCTCCAACGACTGCCAGTTGCGGTGTGTTCGCCTCGACAAATCCACCCTGCGCCAGTCTTGGCACATAGAGCTCGGAAAGTCGGCCGACACTCACGCCGGGGATCTTGTTGATCATCGAGATCGCCCAGTTGATACTGCGGATAAATCCGTTGATAGTGTTTTCGGCAAATCCGATTATGGCGTTTACGGCACCTCGGAAGGCACCAGACACCGCATCACCGACCGACTGACCGATATTCGTGAATTTAGACTTGATGGTGTCCCAAAGACCGCCAAAGAATGAACCGACGGAGCTAAACACGTTCTTTATTGCGGTCCACGCGGCGGTGAACTTATCCTTGAACCAGGTGTTTGCTACCTCAAAGACTTTTGTGATATCAGTCCATCTGTCCTTCGCCCAGGTTCCTATCGCTGAAAAAACAGCCTTGATATTGTTCCAGGCCTCGGTGAATCGGTCCTTATACCAAGTTCCGACAACACTGAATACTTTTACCACATCATTCCAGCGATCCTTGAACCAGGTACCGATAACCGAAAAAACAGCCTTGATGTTTTCCCAAGCTTCGGAGAAGCGATCCTTGAACCAGGTACCGATTGATGAGAAGATCTCCTTGATATTGTTCCAGATATTTGCAAAGAGATTCTTAATAGGCTCGACTACAGATGATTTGAACCAGTCAGCAACCTTACCCCAAATACCTTTGATCCAGTCCCAGCATTTGGATGCGGCTTCCTTGATATCGTCCCAATGCTTGATGCATACCACAATGATGGCGATAAGGGCTACGATAGCTGCAATGATCCAGATAATTGGACATCCAAGAAATGCGGTATTGAGCAACCACTGGGCTGCCGCCGCAATTCCAGCCTGTACTGCTTGCGCTGCGTTTGCTGCTGCCGCCGCCAAAAACTCGATTGCTGAAGCCGCCGCGTTCTTTGCCGCGTCAAGGAAGCTGATCGCCATACCGGCGATTGCGTCCCATGCCTCTTTGCCTTTATCAGCCAAGAATGAGATACCGTCTTTGAGTTTGCTTCCCAGATTAGTCGCTAATTCTGCTACGTTGGTTGCGGCATCTTTGAACTTGGTCGCGATATCGCCGAGATGATCTTTGAGCCACACAAAGCCATCTTTAGCATCCTTAAGCTTGGCTCCGAGATCCTTAAGGCCGGTCCCAATATCGACGATTTTGTCGTACACACCCTTGAGTACCATCGCACCGCCAAAGGTGGCAACAGCTCCGATGATGCGTCCGACGTTATCTTTGTTGATATCTATCTTGGAAAGCCAGCCATGGATCTTGTCGAGCCAGTCGGCAACGGTGTTGAGCACACCGGAGGTCTTCTCAACATCGAGGTGTTCGTCGACCCATTCGGCAAATGCCGCAACGATGTCAGACACGATACCGATGATGTCGCTTCCGATGTTGAGGATGCAGTTAAACACCCGCTCTCCGCCACCGTCCCAGATTTCAAGGATCTTGTCGGTGATACGCTTGACCGCTTCAGATACACGGACGAAGTTCTCGACCAGCTTGTTGGTAAACTCGGCGGCGGTATCTGATGCCCACCAGTTCTCGATCGCCTTAGTGATACGCTCCACCAATGAGAGGACATTGTTTGCTGCATCCCAGATGGCTTGCAGACCCTTCTGCCCGTTTTCAGATAGCCAAGCTCTGCTCCATTGGTTCGCGATGTTTCCGATGGTGTTAAAGATATTGGTGATGATCTGCAAGATGATGGCGCAGGTTGTCTGCCCTGTTCCGTTTTGCCAGATAGCGTTAAAGCTCTGACCGATGAGCGAGAACAGGGTGCCGACACTTGACCAGGCATATTTGAACGCCTCGACGACTTTTACACCTTTGGTCTGCCATGCATACTTGATGGGATCGAAGAATGACTCGAGCTTGCTTTTGATCTTATCGATTGCTTTTTCTGCAGGAGACGTGTCGAAGTCGAGTGCTCCGAGATCACCGATGCCTCCGGCGCCACCGCCACCGCCACCGCCACCAACATCGTCCGCACCCACTGCGGGAGCATTGAGACGGTTGATCTTGTCAAAGCCCATCAGGGCTTTCATGGCTTCTTTGGCTGATTTCTTGGCTGATGTGCCTACATCGGCGGCAGAACCCGCCATATCATCGAGCTCGTCTGAGGCGGCACCGACCCCAGCACCGATATCGGATACGGCATCGGTAACCCCTTGGGCGCCCACACTGATCTTCTTGCCGAACAGGGCGGCTATGGCAGCTACCGCACGCATGGCGATATTGGTAAGTGCCACAAGCCCTGTCATGAGCCTGTTGACCGCCCGTGTGATCATCTGGATGAATCCGGCGATATTGGCTTGCCCGATGGCGTCGACGATGTTTGCCAGTCCGCGCACGATAGCGGTTCGCAAATTAGTCCATGAGGTGGCGATGCCACCGGCGGCTTCTCGTGCCTGTTGCTCGAACGAGGCAAAGCCGTCGACCCCCTCTTTGTTGAGCTTCATGATCTCGCCCATGAACTGATTCATCGAGACAGAACCGTCACGAAGCGAAGCTCCCAGCGCGTCGGCATCGACCATGCCCATACTTCGCGCTACTTGGGTCAGCTGGGCTGGCATGGCACTGATCATTGAGCGCCACTCCATCATGTCTGGCTTGCCCTTCGAATAAGCCTGTGTCAGTTGCTCGACGGCGCTGCGCTGAAGCTCTATCGGGGCGTTTCCGGCGATGATTGCATTGTTCATCGCCAAAAACATCTCGGTTGAAGCTCTGAGGTTACCGTTTTTGGCCATGAAGCGCTGGACGCTAAGTGTTGCGTCGTCAAGAGCGGTGGGAAGCCCGATGAGCTTGTCGGCGAGGTATTTGATCGTCTGAGACGATTCAGCCGCCGAGATCCCCATATTCTTCATGATGGCGGGGAAGTTATTGAGCGTGTCCACACGCTTGACCACATCGCTTATCAGCGACCCAATCTTGCGCAGCGCACCGAGAACGAGCTGGGAGAGGGCAGCCCCGACACTTGCGGCGATAGCGGTAATCTTGCCCATCTTCATCGCTTCGCCGATAAAGCCCCTGCACGAATTACGAGCAGCGTCAAACGGCTGCGTCAGCTTCGATCTGATAGACGTAGCGCCAGAATTGCACATCGCGTCTAATCTGCCTTTATCAAATCCGATGTCGAAATTGATTCGGCCAGCCGTTGTTGCCATCTACTCACCTCGCTCTCAGTTGTTTCTTGCTATCTGTTTGAATGCGCCTACCAGTGCTGCAGCATTTGATTTCTGCACAGCAAGCGACGGCGCTTTGGCGTGTTTTTCCCTCCACCTGTCACGAATCAGGCGCTCGGCAGGACTGAAATCCTTGATGCGTTTCGGATCGGTCTCTGAGCGGATGCGCACGACGTTACCAAGTGGAGTGTCGCCGTTGAGTCCAGTGAGCAGTTGCGCGAATTCGCGGAAATCCATATCGTCTTCTATCTGTAGCCTGATACCGTATTGCGTCGCAAACGACGCAACGATCAGGTCGTAATCTTCAAATAAGTCGTAAAAGCTAGGACTTTTGAAACCCGTCGCCTTCGGCGGCGGAGCCCTCGTTTCCTGTCGCTGCTTCAAGAGTTGACTCTATCAGCATCTGATACGAGTAAAACGACAGCTCTTTGACACCGAGATCCTTCTCGATTTTCTTGACACAGCCCTTTCCTAAAAGCATGTCCAAACCTTGCTCGAGCGCTTCGACATCGTCTTCGGGGGATTCCTTCACAAACTTCATAACCGCTAAAACGTTTGTGCGTCCGTTGTTGACCTTGTAGAGCTTATCGCCGATTTTGATGAACAGTTCTTCTGTTCTCAGTCGGCTTGTGATATCGACAACTTTGCTCATTGCAATTCCTTTCAAAAGTGAGAGGCGGCGCCCATACACAAAGCACCGCCCCTCATACGTGTATGTCAGGTAGTTCCTAGCTTGAAGGTGGGGTGATCGTGGGAGCACCGTCACTCATCAAGTCCAGTCCAAGCGCCGATACGGCGGTGGACTCACCGAATACCTCGGTGATGTTTGCGACGACGTTTTGCTCGATGGTCGAACCATCAGGTAGACCGATCGAGATTTTGGTCGATGCGTCTTGCCCGATGGCGAACTTGAGACTATCGAGATAGTCATTGCCCGGATCGCCATAGTAGCGCTTGCCAGCAATGCTCATCGTCCAGTTCTTCGCCGTGACAAGGCGTCTGAGCCATCCGGCGCTGTCCATTGGAGTCCACTCCTCAACACCGCCGTCAATGCTCATTGAAAGAGAGGTCAGCTCTTTGGGAGTGACCATCTCAGTCTTGGTTGACGCAACACCTTTCGTCCCAACCTTGAACTCGACATTGCATACAACGTCGACTCCGACAAATAGTGGGGTTGTAGCCATACTCACTCTCCTTTCTTACGGTAGTAGATCGTCATTTCAATTACTCGTTCGAAAATGCCTTCGGCATCTTGTCCGACATCAACAGGCTCCTCATAGGCAAGGTCGAGGTAGTCGACGACGTAGCCGTCCATCTCTACTTGTCCGCACCCGTTGAGTGCCTCGTGCAGATCCTTTGCAACTTGCTCGGTCTCGATCGAATCATCGCTCCAATGGATGAGAAGTCTGACTGTCTTGACAGCGACGTCCTTGGCACGTGCAAGTGCCTCAATGCGCCCTATGTTCATCCCCTGGTAGATGCCGAGGGAGCGTTGCTCTTTGGCATTAAGAAAGCCACAGTAGTATGTGGCTTCGTTGGGGTTGAGTCGCTCGATAAGTTCGAGCACATCTTCAAGTGTCATAGTCCTACCTTCGTACACATCTTTGCGAATGTCTCCAATACCCACGCGTTGCGATCCCCACCCGCACAATACGGCTCGAACCAGAGCGCTCCCGCGTTGAGATTTTGCTCACGGCTGAAATTGTATTCGGGATGGTAGTAGAGGCGACGCGCATATGCGGTGTCGTTGCAGACGACCACACGACCGAGCTCTAACACCTCGGTATACATCGCCTCGCCTTGCAGGATGCCGATGTCGCGCGGAATGGTACCCGCGTTTCTCAGATCACCCATGATCGCGTCAGCTGTCATCTTAAGTGCTTGGGTCATCTTCGCGTTCATACCGGCTATCGCGCCGGCATAGAGCTCGACGCCGCTCATCAGCACAGCACCAGTCGCGTGTAGTTGACCGTGCCATCGGGGTTTCTCGCCTTGGTGCCCTCGTGGATCGAATACTCGATACCATGGGCTGTAAGCGTCCCGTTAACGATCGGCTCGTGTCCAGGCAGAATGTCTCCATTGAACAGGGCAACGGCTTGGATATCGACCGTGCGCTTGTCGCGGGTCAGTATCCTCTTTGCCTCAATTGTGAGGTTGCAGTTCAGGTTGTCTTGAAAAAGCACCTCATACTTGCCTCTTGAATTGGGATCGTTGCTCTTGATGGTGACTACCGCCTCGGTGCGGCTGTCGGCTTCACGTACGAGCCTTGGCCACTTCATCGATACCTCAGATTCAGCGTGGTCAGCCCCGACTGCTTGAGCGTGTCAAAGGCTTCTCGCGACCACGCGACTCCTCGGATGATAACCAGTGCCGGACATTCCTCGAGCGCGACAGAGACACCACCGATCGAGTAGCTTTTGATCGCAGACTCGATGATGTCGGCGTTCTCGGCGATAAACTCTGCTTGGAGACATACCGCCTCGGCGATGACCTCTTTTTGAAAATCAGTCAGCACATCGAACCCTTTACGGCGAATGCGGTTAAAGGTCGCACCATCGACGTCGCGTGAAGCGCGTCTGAGTCGCTCGGGAGCATCATCCTTGGCAAGGGCACTACGCCCCAGATCAATGTATTGCTGATACGTCACATAAGGTTTGTACATGCCCCCACCTCCACTTATTTCTTAGCTTTGGGTTCCTCGACGCCTTCATCGACTACTTCCTCTTTGGGTTCCTCGACGCCTTCATCGACCCATCCAACAATCCGTGCCATGATTACCTCCTAAGCGACGTGATGGACCTGGATACCGGCAAGCTTGTTATCGTAGTGATCCGCGAGACCGTAGTTGCGATATGCGATCAGCCAGCCATCAGCGCTTTGATTGACATCAGGCGCGATGATCTTGGGAACTACATGCTTGGTTGTCTGAATGATCGCTGGCTTATGGACCGCCATGATATTGATGTTCTTAAAGCCGGTCGCGGTGGTAAAGCCACCACCAGTCTCGCCGGTAGAGGTTCCATCAAGCTGCTTGATCGCGGTCACGAAACGAGCCTGTGGTACCGTCTCAACTACTGCAAAGCCATCAAGGACCGCCTTTGATTTGGTGGTATCCAAATCATCGATAAAGCCCTTTACAGCATTGGTCAGATACAGGACACGATCAGTCTCTGGAACCTGCGCGTCGTTCATGGTGTCGACCATCTTGCGAATCGCGGTAACGGCATCGGTCCCGTTTGCGATCGTTCCGGTCTTGACATAGGTCGCCGCAGTAGATGCTGCCTTTGCAATCCCTGCATAGGTTGCAAAGCGGAACGCGTCGAGCTCAGGTACGACCTGCGTACGCAAAAACTCACCGAGCAGATTGGCAACGATGAGCTTGAGAGCTTCCTCGTCATCCATCGCATCTACCGTGAACAGGCGTCCACGATCGAAGTTATGCGCAATCGTTTGCCAGGTAAGGTTGACATCGCCCTTCACGTACCCATTGGCGCGTGAGTAGTCACCCAGTCCCTGCATCGACAGTTTCGCGACGTTGAACTCACCGGCGTTTGTGCCAGCTTTGATGACCTCCGCTCCGCTGTCTAAGACGGCTGTCTTGGACGCATACTGATACACTTCATCGAGAATGGTGGTCCAATTGACAGCAGTCAAAATGTTGTTAGCCATTACTATCCTTTCTGTTTAGGTGGGACTCCTGCCGCCTTTAGTAAGGCGTCAAGACCGTCCCCGGTCACGCCTCCGGTCGCCCCAGAGGCTCCTACAGGTGTAAACCCAGCATTGGCAGCTGGATTCTTGAACTCCGGACGTCTTTTTAGGACCGCTTCGAGTGCCTCTTTGGCTTTTGCCTCATCAAGCACACCGTCAACCACGCAACTATCGAGCCTTGCAAGCGTAAGAGCGTCTTCGAGACTGTCGGCATCGACTTCAAGTTCTTTGGCGATCTTTGCCGCTGATTTTTGAACCTGGCGCAATGCTTCGGCTGCTTTGAAGGCGGCGTTCTCATCTCTGAGAGTCTGCAGCTCCTCGTTGGGAGCGGCGGCTACCTGCTTGCGGTAGTCTTTGTACGCTGCCTTAAGCTCGGCTGCCTCGTCGTCTGTCAGCCCCTGCGATCCCTTCATCCCGTCGATGACCTTGTTGGCTTTGGCCGGTGCGGTCGAATCGACGATCTGGGCGATCTTTGCAAGCAGATCATCTTGCGATGGTGCTACCGGTGGTGTCGGTGCTGCAACAGGTGCAGCGACCGGTTCTGCCGGTGGCGCTGGCTCGGCTTGCGGTGTCGGCTCGGGCGTGGTGCTGGCTACGTTGTCCATTTCAACATCCTTTCGTTTTGGGCCCGTACGGCCATTGCGGTTTTGGCTCGTCAGCCATTGAAAAAGCCCCTTGCGGGGCTGCTTAATACGGGGTTTTATGTCTTCAGCAAGTTTCAGACATCAAAAAAGACCCCGAAGGGTCTTTGGTTTGACTAGCATAGCACTTGTCTTTATGTTAATACTTGGTAGTTAGCGATAATATGTTCGCCTCTTGCTCTGTGACCGAATTCATCAAGCAACTTGAGCTCTGCTTTCATATCATCAGGCATTGTGCCGATATGAATCGCTTTGAACTTATAAGTGTCAAGACGTTCGAGATACTCAGATTGTTCCTCTGTCAGTCTCACGGTACTACATCATTCCTTTCTTCACTAATTCTACCACCTCACGTGCAAACGGACGTGTTTTCGAAGTGCTCATATACTCAGCAATAGATTCACACACCATTTCCGATAAAGTTTCCGCCCCATATCTCGATAATAGAGCTTCGGCGATTTTGTCACTTTTTTGTAATTGCTTAAAGTGTTCTAGAAGCGCAGTCCCCACATCAAACTGGAATAAATCTACGGCTAGCATCTGGTTGAGCTTAGATGTCTCAATCATCGCATGAGATAACTCATGATAAATCGTTCCTCGAGGATCTGGCGTAGACCAATATCCCTTTGCATACTGTCTCGCGCTTTCTTTCTTAGCGGCAAGACTATCCGGGTGTGTGCCCAATGTTACCGTGTGCGTCGTGGGATCATAGATGCCACCAAGTCTACTGCCGATATCATCAATAACCACATTCGGACTTATGAATCCAGGAAACTCATTCTTCATTTTTTCAAGTTCCGGTTCAGCCGAAAACGACATCCCCTCTCCAGTAAAGATATTCCCCTCTTCCTTCTTTCTCGGCAGAAGACCATCAGTGTCAAGCTCTATAACGCGTTGATGCGAAAGCTTTTTATGCGCGATAGCATGTCGTTTATTCTCTGGTGTCAGGCTTCCGCTCTCGGTACGTTCCCAACGCTGTTCTCTCCGCATGGCGGTTCGGAGCTTCTGAGTCTCCTCGTACTTGCGAACAGCCTCAGCCTTCTCCTCCTCTGTTGGAGGCTTTGGTTCAGCTGAGATACCCTCGTAGTAAGTCGAGTGGATATCCTGACAGTTAGGGTGGTACAGACCGCCCTCGATAGCTTCTGAGAGCATGGGGTAGTCCCCATCGGAGGCGGTGCCGCCACTCCACACATCGTCGATGTAGACGCGACCGACCCAGTCCATACACGACGGACACGCCATCACGCGACCATGTACGACGACCGTTGTCACACCGAACTCTTGACGCTTTGCACCTTCTCCGTGAAGGTAGGCACGCTTGTTGGCGGTGCGTATAGCCATCTCGGCGTAGGCATCGATGCCGACACGTGCCCCGTTCTTGTACTCGATGCAGTTAAAACCGGCGGCGAGAAACGCACGTGAGGCCATATCGATGGCTTGGTGAAGCGTTCCTGCCCCGCTGTTGGCATATACCTGCGCGTTAAAGGCGATGCGCCGGTACTGGTCATCAGCCATTCTCAGCATCGATGTCTCGGCGATCTCCATGTCGTGCATGGTGGCTTGAAGCAACGCGTCCATCTTGCGGTGGTTGACCCCGAAAAACGCTCCTCCGAGCGAATCATCGCCTGTCAGGGCGGTTCTCGGTGGTCGAAAGCCTTTGGCGATGGCTTGTAGTATCTGCGCCTCCTGGTCAAACCCACCGGCGGCATACGCCCTCTTGATACTCTCGGCGATCTCTTTGTTGATGTCGCTAAACTGCTTGCCGAAGCGGTGGTAGTTCTCCAGTCGGTACCGCTGCATCGCGGCAAGTTGTTCGACCTGCCACATCGTCCAGTCAAAGCCCTCTGAGAGCTCCCAGTCGCGATGACCGCCCATGTTGCGCATCATCGAGGCTATGAGCTCTTTTTCTATTGCTTGGAAGGCTCGTCGGATGTCATACGCTGATTGAGCCATAATCTTGCTCTAGCGCGGACTCACCGACGCCGCCAAGTCCTCTCTCGGCCTTGATGCGATCGACCTCGCCATCCTTCCACTCCTGGGTCTTGTTATCGCCGTAGAGCTCGTCGACACGTGCCTCGATGCTCATCGGGGTATTGGGATCTGACAGTGTCTCAACCTGTGCCTCGAAGCTGGGATTGGCATACTCGCCGAACTGTACATCGACCACGACAGCCTCAGGCGTGACACTATTGAGCACTGCCGCGAACTGAAGCGTTGTGGCTACCAGTGAGGCGATCACCTCGCCGAGCGCGTCTACGATCGCCTGGCGGGTATACAGCGTGGTCTTCTCCTTCTCGCGCTGTGCCTCGGCATTATCGAGCTTTTTGACATCGATGCCCAGCGTCGAGGGACTGATCAGCCCTTCCAGGCAGAGGTCGAGTGCGGTGATGTAGGACTCGAGGTATTTGTCGGTCTGAAGCTGGGGCTCGACGACTGAGACCTTGTCCTCTCCCGTCTCCTGCATGTTCGAGCCTAGCGCAATGTAGGCATTGTCAAACGGGTTCGGCTTGAGTATCGTACCGCCGTTTGGGTCGCGTGGCAGGAGGTTGTCAGGGATATAGACACGCGTCCTGCCGTCTCGAAGCGCTTGCCACCATTGCGAGATAGACTCATCGAGTGCGTCGAACGCATCGCTCTTTCCAGCAAGGATCGACTGACCTCTTCCTTCTGCGTCGTCACGGTCGGTCTCAAATATCACGTAGGGCACACCGAAGATGTACGAGTCATCAAAGGTCAGGTCGACCAGTTGTGCCAGATCGGGCACCCGGGCAAGTTCGCATTCCTTGCCACCATGCGTGAGGCGGTAGTTGATGTAGCCAAAGCCGTAGTGCTCGGCAAGCTCGTAGACCTTGTCCTTGACTTTGTAGCTGCTGTAAAAGACCAGCTCTGTCAGTCTGCCTTTCTTGTAGATGAAATCAACCCGGTCGCCACCGTAAAATTCAATGATCGGTAGCTTGGAGATATCGGGGTCATACGTCAGCTTGAACGCGCCGTCACCGAGGGCAAGAGCCTTCTTGGTCGAGCGTTTCGCTATACGCATGAAATCGTTTTCTGTCGCGATCGCCTCCCAGAGCTCATGTTGTCTCGAGAGCTGTGCCTCGTCATCGACTTTGTCCGGGTCGTTGACCGTGATGCCGTTCAGATCGGCAACGGTGATGTCGACCAGTTTGTTGATGATGATGCGTGGCAGTCCGGTATGCATCTTGCGGATGGCCAGTGATCCTTTGGCCCCCCAAAACGTATGCATGTTGGAGCTGAGCTGTGAGAATAGCTCGTTGAGCTCGGTGGGATTGCCACGCGACCACACGTAGTCTCGAAACATCTCGGCATCGTGTGTAAGAGCACCTTGAATCTGTATACGAGAGGTGCTGGGGTCGTCTATCTTGAGAAATGACCTAGCCATGTCCCGTATCCTCTCTGTTATCCACACTGTTGTCTCCGATCTTGGACTTGTAGGGCAACCAGGCGTACTGGTCGGCCTGTATCATGTGGTCGTTGCCGTCTTCGGGCTCATTGTCTTTATCCTCGCGCCATGAGTAGGACTCCCTCTCGGCGATTGCGTCTTTGCAGGTCTTGACCACGAAGGCGTGACCTGCCTGGAGCCAACCGCGCTCCATGATGATGCGGTCCACGTTCTTGGTCTTTTTATAGCTGGGTATGAAGTCGTATATGCAGGCGCTGTTGCGCTTGTACTTGGCGAATTCGGTTATCGTTGCCTGATCCGCACTATCGATATAGACGTGCCGAGCAAAGCCCCAGGTCTGTCTGTTGCGCTCCAAAAACTCGATGAAGCGCGTGACGGTATCCGATGGTGCCAGTGGCACATCCATGTCGCGGTTGTTGTAGGTCTTCTCGTCAAGCGTGTACTTGATGCCTGATGCCGTGATACCGACAAACGCCAACGCGATGGTGTCCGCGCTCTTTTGCGAGTAGCTGGTGTCCAGTCCTGCAGTAAAGACAACGAACGGGTCCACATCGCTTCCGACGTGTGCAGCCGCCTCTTCGGCACTGACAACATGCTTGTTCCTGTCGAAGTTTGAAAACACCAGCCCCGTGGCGCGTCCACGAAGTCCCAAGATGAGGTTCTTGTGCTCTTTGGTACCCGGTACCTGGCTGGTGCGCTTGTGCTCCTTCTCCGACTCTGCCACCCCGTCGTTGTGCTCGAAGCTGAAATACCACCACGTATAGCCGTCCATCGGCTCGCCGTCAAGCATCCTCAGCAGCTCGGCGGGTCCATCGTCTTGGTACTTCTCGATGGGGCGGCACCGGTTGATGTATTCGGTATAGACCGCCAGTGACGGGTCGTCAGGATTAAGCGTTGCCATCACGTAGTCGCTGCGCATCATGGCTTGCCTGACGAATCGGATGTTGGCAATGTTGATCTCGTCGATGTAGATGCAACCGGACTGAGAGCCCAGTATCTTTTTCCAACGCGCTTCGGTGTCATAGCCGACCACGTAGATGGTCTTGCGCACCCCCGAACAGTTCAGCGCGATATGAGGGCGCGTGATGTTTCCTGAGCCGTTGGCGAAATAGACCGCGTCACCGTCGAACACATCGAGCAGACCGTTGTCTGCGTTGATGATGTTGGACTCTATCGTGCCTAGGTCGTTTCCCGCCAGTACGTGCTGGGTCTTGTCTGATTCGGCGACCAGCATGATGAATTTCATGATGCCGACCGTGGTCTTACCTGAAAGTGTGGTGCCTTCCAAGACCTCGAGGCGCGAGCCTGAGTGCCGCATGAAGTCACAGTACTTCTCACTGAGTCTGATGGTTGCCATATCAACCTCGAACGGCGGCTATCAGCTCATTTATCTTTCCGTTGGTGTTGACCGTTGCCTCGACCTTGGTCAGGTACTCTCCGGTCATCTTGTTAAGCGTGTCGATTGCCTTGATGCGATCTGCATTGTTGCGATACCCGACGGAATTGGCAATATCCGAGAGGATGACCTGACGCTGTTTGGCGGTCAGGATCTTGGCTGTCGACAATTCGTCTTGGACGCGTTTGATATGAGCGACGACATCAGCATTTGTCAACAGGCGTGATCCTTGGCTTCGGGGGCTCTTATAACCCGCCCTCTCGGCAGCAAGGGTCGCTATCCCACAGGTAGCATACTCGATGCAGAACGCTTGTTGTTTAGCGGTCAAAGCCACGCTGCTACCTCCTTGGGGGGCGATGTGGCGTACAGGGAAGTCTATGCTCGAAAGGTGGTATGGATTATGTGTTTGGAAGAAGCTTTGTCTGTACGCCACACCATGTCATGAAAAAACCGCCTGGTGGCGGTTCGTCTAAACTACTGATTACACGATATCACAGAAAAGTGTGACATTTTGTGACATGTTCAGCTTTATTCGTCTTCATCTTCCTCATCACGTACCGGTTGCGGATCTCCAAGCAGCGCGAGAGCTTCATCATGAATACGGTAGGTATGTCGTCTGGTGAAGTGGATGCGCCACGCTACCTGGTCCATGCTCCTGCCGTTGATATAGCGGTGGGTGAGTACTGCTTTGTGACGGTCATCTCTGAGCATCTCTATCCAATGGAGCGCATCATCCATCTTCGAGTGACAGATGGCGCACTGGAGGGCTATTTCATCGATCGTCTCGTCGAACTCTGCCGAGGCTGTCTGCATCCTGTCAATGACCGACGATGAGGTGACCGGTCCTGCTTTGGTGATGATGGAGGTCACAGCGTCTCGGGTAGCCATAAGGCTTTGTGCCGTATCGGTCAAGGCATCGACCGCCTCTTGGGCTTTACACGCCAGCTGTAGATCGTACTTAGCACCCATGCCGCTCCTTCTGATAGAATGTGCTTGGACAAGCACTACCAGAGGGGCGACCGTTCAGGTCGTCTTTCTATTGGTCGTCAGCCTCGCCCTCTAGCCACTCCAGCCACGATCTCCTACAACCGTCGCAGACGGCGTCGTCCCCTTTGGTCTTCCCGCACCTCCAGCACCTACTCCTCATTTGTGACAGTCCACCCCAGAGTGCCTCGGGGTTTGCCGTGATCCGCTGAAAATTGGTCTGCTTGCGAGCCCCCCTATATCGCGTACATTCAGTCTTTGGCATTTGCACTTTATTCCGCAGACATTGTGGGAGATCCGTGCAGGTGTCACATAGGTCTGTCATCAGCTATCCCTCTCTCCATAGGCGCAAAAGAAATCAGGTTCTACCTCAGCAGATTCGTGAAAGTCAGTTACCGGTATCTTTTCGCACACGTCACAATCAATGTACCATGTACGATAATGTTTGCAGTCTTTGCATCTGGTAATGTTGTGATGGTACAAACTTCGTTGCTCGAACAATTCAGCGTCAGTCATTTGCCAGCGCACATCACGGTATGGACAGCGTCGGTAATATCGGCATTTTGGGTGACCTTTGCTCATCAGTCCTCGCTCTCTATACGTGCCCCGCAAAAAGGACAAAACTTCATGCTATTTTCGTTAGGCGTACCATCGGATAAATAGAACGATTCACCACAGGACGTATTCCATTTCCCGTTATCTTCATCGTAGTATCCATCTTGCGACCACTTGCACGTCCGCGCTGGCGGGTTGTCGATTGCGTCTATGACGGCTTGGCGTGCTTCCTTGAGCGCGTTGCCACGCTTCACCTTCTCTTCTGTTGGGGCGGAGGTGGTCACGGCATAATCCATGCGCCCATGGGCATAGTCATATGCGTCGAGAAGTGCTTGTCCTTTAGCCATTCTTGGCTCCCTCGCGTCTGTTCCATGCCTCGATAACTCCTTGCTTTGTCTTGCAAAGCTTGCTGTTAGCGTGGCAGTCGATACACTCGACGTAGAACCAAGTTTTTGCGAAGTTAGGATCATCTGGGTATATGTGCGCTTCACCGCCACAGAATGGGCATGGCTTTAGTTCGGTCATAAGTTCTCACCTTTCCCGGTCATTTCAACCAATGGACACTCAGGGTGTCTTGAATTGAAGTAGTCACCGACCAATAATCCTGTTGCGTAGCATCGCTTAGCTCGTTGTTTGTCGAGGTAAACTAACTCGCATTCAACGGTAAATGGCTTGCCCTTACAACAACGCGCCGGCATTTCTACTTGTACTATCGCTTTAGTCATTGCTAACTCCTCCCAATGCCTTGGCTCTGGAGATGACTACCTCTGCCCATGTGGAGCAATGGGGGATGGAGCTACACCTTTTACCGAGAAACTGCATGCACGTAGCGCATGCCATTTTATTCGCGGCTTCGACTAGTTCAGCTTCTAGCTTCTCCCAGCTATCGGGTTCGGTGTAGGGTTGATAGATGCGTGCATCGCCGGTGCGATAGAAGCCGGACGCATCGAGTAGCCATAGTTTTCTTGCTACGTGTATACCGATGATCGTGCTAGTCGTATGCTTGATCGGGTATCCTATGACTTTATCGCCTACTTTGGCTACCGAGCCGTCTCCCAGTGTTACGGTGTCACTCATTGTCTTTCTCCAATTCTGCGATCAGCTTGACCATACTGTCGAAGAGCTCACACGATGCACTGTAGGCTCTTGACGCTTCATGCCTGGGTACACCTGAAGCTCTAAGCTCAAAGATGTCGGTGTTGATGATCTCCAACGATTCCATCGCGCTGATAACTTCGACCATGAGAAGATGCGCGTCTTCAAGTGTTGTTTCCAGTTTGTCGCTCATTGCCCCACCTCGAATGTGGCGTACTGCTCAAGCAGTCTGGTCTTTTGCTCGGGATAAGCATCGGGGTTCATGGCAAGTAGAACGTCCTTTTTGGCAAGCGGTTGGTGATCCCCGCTTTCAACGGACGCAACGCACAACGAACAGATCGGGGTGAGTATTTCCTCGTAGTATCCGCACCGTTGGCACTTCCACGTTTTGGCGGATTCGTGAACCGGACTTGCACGCCGTTCGTCCTCTTGGCGTTCAGCGGCATACGAGTCGAACGCGACGATCTTTTTCTCGACCTCTTGGAGCAAGTAGTTGCCATACGTGATCGAGTCGAAGTATTTCTTGAGCCAGTCGTAGAACAGATCGGGATAGAGAGCTCCCCACTTGGTCGACTCGAGCAGTGCGATCATCTGATACGCTTGTTCGCTGCTTCCCAGCTTTGAGAGAACGAAGCCCTTAATCATTTTGTAATCGTCACTCACAAACTTTCCTTTCCCGCCTCTAACCCTGTACCTACTGTCACTTGGTAGTTAGTAGTTAGAGAGTGTGTTTGTTTCATTTGGGATAAGGTATAAACCCTGTATACTCTGTACTCTGTACTCTGTACTCTGTAATAGGCATACTTTACGCATTGCATAAAAGGTGCTACTAGCATGCTGTAGGTATGCTCGTAGCATGCTTTAAGCATTGCTTCTAGCATCCCATCGTGCCTCTGCTGCTTTGCGTGCAATCTCGCTTCTCTCGCTTCCTGTCGTCTGCCATTTTCGGTACTGTCGGATGGTCACATATTCACTGGTGACGGTGACGAACCCGCATTGCTCGATGATCGCCAAAGCGGTCGAAACCTCTTTGTTCGTGACCGAACGGGGAAACGCGCCATAGGCTTCAGCCGTCGTGAGAACACCCTCGGAATCAAGCTCGTAGCTCTTGGCGACGATAAACCACATGGTCCCTGCGGCGATGATGCTGTCCCCTGTTTTATGGTGTCCGGTCAGGGCTATAACCGCCTTGTCGCGTACGAAGTTCACAGATGCCCGAAACCATGAACCGATATCCTTCTTATTTGTCATCGCTACCTCCCATGGCACGGCTCCCAACCTGACGACTCGAGCGCCGTCTCATACTTGACGTAGGGTTTGGCGACTTCGAGGTACTCCCAGCGATCCGTGTAGCGAAAGTACAGACGGTACAGCCTGACGTCGTTTGGATCGTTTTTACGGTACTTGGAGACGCCTTCAGCCAGTCCATGACAGCCGATGGTGCCATGACCGCATAGATGCAACGTAGGACCCTTTGCTCCACCCTGTGAGCGTGGCACGACGTGGTGGCGGGTGAGAAAGCCCATGCAGTGAGCTCTGCGACATACTACGCAGTGACCGGGAGCCAGTGAAGGTGCGTCCATCATGGCTAGCTGATACTCATTCATGCGGACTATCCAACCTGACACCGAAACCCGCTACCTGATCTCTTTCCCGGTCGTGCTTTACGATGGAGAGCACGTTTACCTGCGAGTCGTCGAGATAGGCTACACCGTTGAGCGCGTCAAGCACCAGCTTCGCGCAGTTGTCGATGTCGGGTTTGCAGGTAAACGGCTGATATGCCTCTGCCCGTGACTTTTGCGGGAGTGGCTTGAACACGTCGATGTGAACGCTTACCTGCCCTGTATAGGGCTGCTTGCCTATGCAGGCTACCCGGTAGCAGTCTGCAATGTAGTTCTCAGCGTCACGGGTCTTAGGTGGCGTGTAAAAGCCTCCGCCAGCGGCTTTGCGTGGGCGCTCCTTACCTGTCGGGATCATGGCGACGAAGAACTCCCTCACGATAGCCTCAACGTCTCGGTGCGCTCACACAGTCCGGCAAACGGTAGGTCGACGCCACGTTCCAGATCGGCGCGTACCGCTTCTTTGTCGATGGTGTACTCGGTCAGTATGTAGGATTGCGGCAGTTGGGACAGATCAACGTTTTCGTTGACCCACATCCGCTGCTTACCTCCGGATCTGCGGAACTTCCACCAATTGGTCTGCGTCCTAAGCTCTCGCTTGCCTAGAGCGCTCAGAGCCCACTCCATCATCGAGTAGAGCCTTGCTTTGGCGTTGGTATGTGTTTTCTTCAAGGCTTGCAGGCGCTTGATCTCTTTATCGATCGTATCGATCCTGCCCTCGATGTCTCTCACCATCCAAGCGTATGAATCGGCTTTCAGCTCGATTACGTCGTGGATACTTTCTGCGGTGTCTGCAAACGTGTCCTCGTCGATCTCTCCTGAGAGAAGCAGCCCCATCAGATCGTTGTACTTGCTTGACAGCTCAAACAGTGAGTCGCCCATCATGCCTCACCGTCCCACTCGTGAAGCCACAAAACAGCGGCTTGGCACTCGGCGTCGCTGTAGTCTCTTGGACTCGGTCCAAACTCCATAGTGACAAGTGTCGTCAGGGCTTTGACGGTCACCTCATGTTTCCTTGCGGTATCAATCAGTGCTTCTGACAGTTCAGCTTGTTTCGCAGTGAGGTCTTTGGGATGCTTTTTCTCACCTACTCCGGCTGCGGTATTACCATCGTCATCTTCCTCGCCCACGATCCCTAGCGCAGCGCACAGGCACCCACGTCTCATGTAGGTAATAAACGCCAGTACCTTTTGCGGGTCGGTCGGTAGATTGACCGGGAGTTCGAGCAGTATCTCGCTTGCGCCATCCTCTTGGATATGAGTGACGACGAACACACACACGCCGTCGTAGAAGCGCGGTGCGCAGATAACAGCCTCCCCATCAGGGGTTGCCTCACGAATGACCTTCTCGACAGCCTCAAGGCTTGAGAACTTGCTTTTGTAGTGAGGGTTGGTAGAGTCAAGCGGTGGGTTTTTCACCGCGTGCCATATCTTGTGATAGCTCATGCGACTTTCCCTTCCAGTGCGAGACGTACGATCTCTCTCGCTTGATTTGATAGTTTGTATTGCCAGCTATTGACAGCCGGGTTCGGATCGGGTCGAGACTCGATAAAGCTATCGCCCATTTGCTTACGCAGCTCTGAGCATCTTTTACGTCCGTCTCGACCCGCGACCGATTCGGTTGATAGGTAGTTATTCGATACCCAGCCGTTGGCTTCATAGAGTGCGCGGACAAGGTTGTAGCGTCTCTTGGACTTGATTAGCATCTCAAGTTTGACTACCTCTCCTGCGTCGATGGCACCAAGTCGCATCTGCTGCGTCTTGACTCTCTCACGCTGAAGCACTCGGTAGTCTTTGCACCTGCGACAGTCAAACACGACCGCGTCGTGCGCATGACACATCGGACCGATGCCGCGAACCGTACCGTAGTGCACGCAGTCTTTGATGTGTGCCATCAGCGACTCACCACGCAAGCGTATAGTGCGATGGCTAAGAGGACGAGCAGACCGATAAGGAGCGTCCAAGCTATGATCGTACGCATAAGTGCGTCACCGTCTGCCGGTAGCGCTGTATGTCGCGGGATGGTATAATTGCGGGGAGCTACTTTCTTGGCGGAGGTAGCTTTACTCTTAGAATCCAGATAATCTATCTTGTCCCTTTTGATCCTCAGGCTAGACATTGAGAACTCCCCTGAGATCGTCAGCGAGCTCATCGTGCATCGCCTGTACCTGTTCGGTAGCGCGTAGGAACTGAGGGTCAACGATCGCCTCTGATGGCTCGATCAGCTCTCCTGCTCCGATAGCGTTAAACGTCGTATCGGCTCTTGCTACCGAAGGTGCTGAGAAGAACGTGTCCTCGCATAGCGCTCCGTGCTTGTCACATAGATGCGCGTGTAGCGTCTCCTCTGCCAGCGTACTGCCTCTGCCCGGTCTAACCAGCTTGTAGGTCTTTGCGCCTTCTTCCTTGCATAGGCTTCCGTCCTCTAACTTGAAATCACACAGTGTCGCTTGCACGTTTTTCTCCTTCTCTAATCAATCGTTCTGCTAATCGATATACCCCTTCAGTTGCGCTCGATCTCTTGACGATATATCCGTCAAGTGAGTCGAGTTCTCTTCCGTCGGCTAGTACGTGCTTGACTCGGTACTTCATTTGGTTCCTTTCGATATGCTCTACAAGACGGCGGGCCGACGAGAAAAGCACCACACCTGTCTTAGATCAGCCATCATGTACTTGAGGTACACGCACCGCCTTGGAGAACATATCCTCTCTAGCATTGGTTGCTCATAACTTGCCTAGAAACAGAGTCGTGTCCACTCCACCCTCGATCTAGACGATTCCTGATTGTGCTCGCGCAAATTCCCGTTTTTTCTGACCATTCGGCAATAGTATGTGTGGCTCCATCTACTTCGATATGAGTATTGGTCCGTCTGTTGTTCGCTTGTTCTTTTATCGTCGCCCATCGACAATTTGACGGTTCGTAGTTGCCATCGTTGTCAATACGATCCAGTGTTAGGGCTTCTGTATATCCATTCGCCAAAGACCACTCCATGAAGGGCTTGAAAGCCTGCCACTCGGCGCAGACCGATATACCACGCCCACCATAATTTTTGTAGGCTTGTTCGTTACTGTTCGAGCACCTTTTATGCATACCTGAAAAAATTCGATATATACGATGGTTGATATAGCCGAGGGGGTCGTCACTGTGTCCGCCTCTGCACCCACGATTGGGTCGCGAGCACCCGCAAGATTTCGAGTGTCCAGAACGCAACTCACCTGACCCAACTTTAATAACCGATCCGCACTTGCACCGACATAACCATCGGGCGTTACCGCTGTATCGTGTTGATCCGGCACGTTCCAAAACCGTGAGTTCTCCGAACTTCTGACCCGTTAAGTCGATTAGTGGCATTTCGATTCCCGACTACTGCGAATATATGTTCGCTACGAATGCGACGGTTACAATGAGCATGATGAGTGCGATGTAGGGGTCCATTAGTTGTCCTCCTCCTTGGTTGCGAATAGATCTTCGAGATAACTGTCGCGATGGACCACGATCTTATGTCCACGACCCACACGTCTTGATGGAATAGGAAAGGCCGCACGGTTTGCCCTGTCTCTGACCGACTGCTTGCTTTCGTTGCCGAAGAGACTGGCTTGCTCGACGTCCCACCATTCAAGCTGTTTGATGCATTCCATGTAGGCTGGGCAAAAAGAGTTCACTCCTCCTCCTCAGTTGCGAAGAGATATTCGAGTGGTCGCTCGGGGAAGAACTCATCCTTGATGGCAAGCGTTTCCTCATAGGAGAACTTGACGCGACCGGCAATTTTTGCTCGTATATTCTCGGGGGTCATTTTGAGAAGCTCGGCGATAGCTGATTGTGAAATTCCGTACCTCGCCATCTCTGCTCTAAGATTCGGGTGCGTTACTGACACTTGCTCTCCCTTCGTCGGTGAAAACTGAGTACTGCATAGACTGATAGAATGAGGTTTGGAGTCTTTGTCATCCATCGAAGAAGCAAGGTGGTTGGTGTGCCTATTGAACGAGTCAACAGTCAGATGGAAGACCTGGTTCGTGATTTATGCAATCACGAAAGGAATGGGACTCTCGCTGTGCCAATACCAGTGAGCGAAATGCCTAACGATGAGGCTTATGCCTTTATCGGTCTATTCCAAGACCTCATCGAGCAAGGGTTTATACCCAAAGAGCTGTTCGAGATCACAAAAGAAGGCGACGTTGTCATACGCGGCATCTCCTCGAAAGCCCGAACGTACTTTGACGAAATCGCGAGACAGGAGCAGGAATCAATTGACCGCTTAAGGGCGACTCAACGGTTCAATTGGTCCATCGCTTTGGGCACACTCGCAGCCTCGGCTGCGCTCAACCAGATTATTGATTACCTAAAGAATAGATAACCGACCAACTGGTTGAGTGCAACGCATATTAGCGTCCAGACAATAAACAGTATCCAGTCCTCTTTAGAAAACCTAAACATGAGAACCACCTTTCCATCTATGCAGTATTCAGTTTTCAAGGTGCT
>Ga0123354_10000839_pt1 | contig 33938 bp, 33 predicted proteins | sample TergutLab28metaG_2_FD_97872 | JGI IMG/M metagenome (GOLD analysis project Ga0123354, IMG submission 97872) | Labiotermes labralis P4 segment gut microbial communities from Petit-Saut dam, French Guiana - Lab288 P4 | ecosystem: Host-associated > Arthropoda: Insects > Digestive system > Gut ... | reverse complement strand
GCTAACACCCAAGCGCTCCATTAGCGAGGCAATGCGGTCGCCCTGGAAAATACGCATCAAATCGTCTTCGGTGCTCACAAAGAACTGTGTTTCGCCCGGGTCACCTTGGCGCCCACCACGGCCACGCAACTGGTTATCAATCCGGCGCGATTCATGACGTTCACTACCAATCACCACCAATCCACCTTTTTCTACCACACCTTTGCCAAGTTTAATATCTGTACCACGGCCAGCCATGTTAGTGGCTAACGTAATAGCCCCCACCTCGCCGGCTTTAGCGATAATCGATGCTTCTCGTTCGTTATTTTTGGCATTTAAAATCTCGTATTTAATACCTTCTTTTTCTAGATATTTAGCAATCAGCTCGTTTTTGACAATACTGGCACTACCAACCAACACCGGGCGGCCAGCTTCGTGATGCCCCTTAATAACTCCAGCCACCGCTTTCAGCTTGGCTTTTTCGGTCTTAAAAATTAGGTCATCCTTGTCGACACGGATAATTGGTTTATTAGGCGGAATCTGCACCACGTCCAAGCTATAAATCTGTTGAAATTCTTCGGCCTCAGTAAAAGCTGTACCAGTCATGCCACTTAATTTGTCGTAAAGTCTAAAATAATTCTGGAAAGATATGGTTGCCAGCGTCATACTTTCTTGCAGTACTGGCACACCTTCTTTGGCTTCGATCGCCTGGTGCAGGCCTTCGTTATAGCGCCGGCCATTCATCAAACGGCCAGTGTGCTCGTCAACAATTATTACTTCGCCATCGTTCGTTACCACGTAGTCTTTATCACGCGTGAATAAAGTTTGCGCCCTTAATGCCTGTTCCATATGGTAAACCAGCCGAATATGATCTGGCGTGTATAAATTAGCTACGCCCAATAATTTTTGGATTTTTTCGACGCCTTCGTCGGTCAGAGCGACACTGCGGCGTTTTTCTTCTAAATCGTAATCCTCTGGCGTTAATTTTGCGGCTATTTTAGCAAATTGGTAATAACTTTCAGGGTTTTCGGCCGCTGGAGCGCTAATAATTAGCGGCGTTCTGGCTTCATCAATTAAAATACTATCGACTTCATCCACAATCGCAAAATTTAAATCACGCTGACGCAATAATTCTACTTCGTTAACCATATTGTCACGCAAATAATCAAACCCAAATTCGTTATTCGTGCCATAAGTCACATCAGCCGCATAGGCTTCTTTACGAGTGGCAGGTTTTAGCTTTTTCATGTTTTCATCTTGATGGTTTTCATTATTATACGTAGGATCGTACACAAACGACGCTTCGTTGATAATTACACCCACGCTTAAGCCCAAAAAATCATAAACACTGCCCATCCAGGCAGCATCACGCTGTGCCAAATAATCGTTGACGGTTACTACATGCACACCTTTACCGGTTAAAGCATTCAAAAACACCGGCAGCGTGGCTACTAGGGTTTTACCTTCGCCAGTTTTCATTTCGGCCACACTACCTTCGTGTAGCACCATACCACCAATTAACTGCACGTCGAAATGCCGCTGACCCAGTACTCGCCAGGCCGCTTCGCGCACCAAAGCAAACGCTTCGGGCAAGATTGTATCTAGTGTGACACTCTTTTTCTCTAGTTTTTTACGCAGTACATCGGGTTGTTTTTTAAGCTCGGCTTTGGTCATTTTTTTGTATTTTGGCTCTTGCGCATTAACTTCGGCCACCCGTTTTTCTAAACGTTTCAAAGTTTTCTTTTGGGCATCACCAAAAACTTTGCTTAGTAGCTTAGTTTTGGTTGAACGGTCGGCCAGTTTATCTGTCGGCTGTTTCGTTTTACTGGGCATATTTTATAAACACTCCAAAAATCCGTAAATTTATACTCTAGTTAGTATAGCAATTTTTGACGGTAAAAAAAAGGTAAAAACTTTATGAGAATAATTATTATTGGCTTATAGGGCTCAAGAAACAGACGATGCGTAACCAGCTACTATACTTTGCCAGTCGCTTATAGAGCCTGACTCTTCAAGCATATGCACTAGCACGCCAGATTGCCCACCCATATTAGAGGCCAGCTGTATAAGACGCGCACAATGCTGGTCTGAATCGTATTTATTATCAGGTGTGTCATCATGCCAGTCATAATCAGGGCGAGGATCAATATCTTTTACCAGTTTTATAAATTCTAAGGTATCTTCGGCCTTCGCTGCACTGTCAATACTATTTTCAAATTTTTTGAACAATTCACCATTCGGATCTTCAGCAACGCCCAGCACATTTAACTCATCTATAACCTTGCCCATGGTCTTCTCATAGGCCACCGAGTCTAGCTCTTCTAGGCGTAGATCGCTAGTTTGCATTGCTAACTCAAAATTACTAAGTTTAGCCTGTTTAGCCTGTCTAGCCTTATCTTCCCATTCATAATTACCTATTATGATACCAGACCGTAACAGACCGGCGTTCAGCTCAGCTTTATCGAAAGCCTGCTTGCGATACTCAAGTTCATGAACCGACATATCACCAGCTCCTCTAGCTAACTCTTTATCCCTTTTTGCTCTTTGCTCATACTCCATCATCCTTTTAAAAGCTTCTAAACGATACTCATCAGGAGTACCTGTTTCATCTAGAGAAACAGTTTTATACATATCTATCATATGCCGATTCACGTAATCAGCTAATTCTGCGGCGCGTTCTCGTTCGGTTTTCTGCTCGGGGTTAACATCAGTTTCGTGTGATTCATCATATTCCTTAATATCCATCCAAGTCGCATCTTCTGGCAAACCACGCTCAGTAAGCTCTTTTGCTAAGCGTTGCAAACCGACATCTTCTATTGAAGGTAATCCAGCTTTAGGGCCATCTTGCAGCTGTTGTTCGTTTTCGGGATTTGGCTGATGCTCACTGGATTTTGTCATTTTCTATTTTCCTTTGTTTTCTTTTATTTTTACTGGCATTTTTTGTTCAGGAAAACAAAAAATGCGTACATGTACGCATACTGTAATGGGTATGTTTACATGTCTATAGTTACAGTGTAGCACACTATTATTAAAAAGTCAAGCTTAAGTGGTATATTATGCCATATAGTCCCCGTTTCCAAGGACGAACCTTGGAAACGGTAGGTTGGTTATATTTTTGAACGGATTTTTAGGCGTGAAAGTAAGCGTTTTTTGCCAGTATATGGGTGGGCTTCGGCTTTATAGCGGCGTAGCTGAGTAGCTAGTTTAACCTCTAAAATATCTATCGCCGAAAGTACATTACCAGCTTCATCTTTGGCCGTAATGGTTTTACCTGGCACATCTAGCACTACTTCGACTTCATATTTATTACCGTGTGCCCGGCCGACCTCTTTAACATGCACCCGCGCTAACACTGTTTTCTTAGCATGCCTAGGCAAAAATTTGTCTAGTTTGCCAATGCGTTTTTCTACGTACTTTTTGGTGGCATCATTCAGCTTAGTTTTACTAGCGACTAGTCCAATATTTTTAATCATTCTACCCCCTTAAATTTCCTTTTTGCCGTTCATATATGGTTGTAAAACCTCTGGGACAATCAGCTTTTCACCAGCTTGGTAATTTTCAAGCACTGCCACAAGTGTACGCGCCAAACTTACAACCGTGCCATTTAGAGTGTGCAATATTTCGGTATTACCACTTTTTCGGCGGACTCGAATATTTAAATTACGCGCCTGGTAATCTGTACAATTCGAACAACTAGTCAGCTCGCGATACTTGTTATCGACTGGTGACCAATATTCGATATCGTATTTTTTAGCGGCTGGCGCGCCCAAATCACCGGCCGCAATGTTCACCACGTGATACGGGATGTTAAGTTCTTGCCAAATTTCTTCTTCTGTTGCCAAGATTTGTTCGTGCATTTTAGTTGATTCTTCTGGCAGACAATAAATATACATTTCTAGTTTATTAAACTGATGCACCCTAAATAGCCCCCGCGTGAATTTACCATAAGTGCCAGCCTCTTTGCGGTAGCAAGGTGAATAACCAGCATACATTAATGGTAAATCGCTTTCGTCGATAATTTCATCGGCATGATAGCCAGTTAGCGGAATTTCAGCTGTAGCGATTAACGATAAATCCTCGCCATCAATGGCATATTCATCACTTTGCTTGCTGCTGCGCGGCGCAAAACCAGTACCAGTCATAATTCGACCACTTACCATGTGTGGTACAGTCATAAAATTAAAACCCTTACCAACAATTTTTTGCAACGCATACTGATAGATGGCATTTTCTAGTAGTGCTAAATCACCTTTTAAAAAGTAGAATTTAGCACCGGCTACTTTAACGCCACGTTCAAAATCCACCCAATCACGTTTGGTGGCAAAATCTAAATGATCCATCGCTTGTGTTTTGTGTGTGCCCCACGCCTTGATTTCTACGCTGTCGTCTTCGCCACCTAGCGGTACGTCAGGCAAAGTAATATTAGGAACTTTTGCTAGGCGTCCGTCTAGATCGTTTTCGCGCAACTGGAGTTCTAGGTGTGCTAGATTCTCTTTGATAGCTTTGCCACGATCGACCAGTTCACTGCCAAACTTTTTCATCGCATCGGCGGTTTTCATTTGTTTTGCGATATCGTTACGCTCGGCACGGAGTTTTTCAATCTGCCCCATAACTTTCTTACGTGCATCATCAGCTGCCAGCAACTTATCAATATCAACTTGGTAACCTTTATCGGCCGCTGATTTTTTAACTTTATCTGTATTCTCACGGATATATTTTATGTCCAACATATACATTAATTGTACCATAAATAGCTCGAGCCCTGGCCAGCTAAATCTGCTACAAGACTGCCTTATTTGTATTTATTTATCGACTTTTACATCCACCCTAAATGGAGCGAAATCTACGTGCACACGCTTGTCGTTAACCATTATATGGCTTTCGGCCGCATCGCGTAATTGTCGTAGTCCTTTATTACCGGCAACACTTAGCCACGATGCCCCGCTAACCATCGCCGCCAGCAACAACACCATCGCCATCACCCCAGTTATTGCCAGGCTTACACCAGCTTTTTTAAAGTTGCCACTAATTAACCTAGCAAAAAACGAAATCCCAGCTACCGCCAACATAAAACAGAACGCAAAACTTAGCGAAAAGGTCACTACAAACAGCGGAAAAGCCACGATATTCATACCAATAACTATCGGCAATAGGTAGGCGAAACTGGTTACTACGCCGGCCAGTATACCGGCACAGGCTATAATACCTAAAACGCCGATTACCGCTAAAATAACCCGCGCCACATCGTTCATGGCGCCACGGTTTCGCTTTACATTGGCCGCTACTTCCTGCCCCCATAGCCCCGGCTTTATTACCCACTTTTTCGGCCGCTTGCTTGATTGAATCAATATTGACCGGCTCGCCGTGCATGGCTAGCTTTTCGCTCACGGTGTTAGCCTCGGGTGCGGCAATCCACACTACAATGTAAATTAGTAACACCGGTATAACGGTAGAAAATATCAGTAGTAGTACCGCTATTATACGCAGCAGTGTAACATCCCAGCCAGTATAGGCTGCCAGCCCGGCGATTACACCGCCCAGTATGCCATTTTCGCTATCGCGGTAATATTTTTTGGCCGACGATGACGAACCTGTGGCAGCTTCGGCCTTGGCATCGGCAGACGAAAAGTCCTTTGGCTCGCCCAATTGATCAATTATGGCAGCTACATCTGGACTAGTGATCACATCATCTTTATTTACACCCCGTTCAGCCAAGATTTCCGTCATTCGGATTTCGATATCTTCCATGGCCTCAGCCTCACTGCCCAGGCTCTTTTTGACCGCTGTTATGTACTTTTCTAGCTCTTTTTGGGCTGTTGCGTCGATGTCGTACGCTACCCTGGCCAGGTGGATTCTTGTTACTTCGTTCATTTTACGCTCCTTTCTCAAGCGTTTTAATTGATTTATTAAGCTGTTTAACATTGCTGGCTAGCAAACTGCGCACCGCCCGGCCGTAATCTGTGATTACGTAATATTTACGCGGCGGCCCCTGTTCTGATTCTTGCCATTTGTGCAGCAATAGGCCATCTTTTTGCAACCTAGCTAACAGAGGATAAATTGTACCTTCGGCCACATTAAGCTCGCTTAGGCGCAGTTTGGTGATAATTTCGCTGGTATAAGTTAGTTTTTCACACGCCAATAACACACAATAGCTTAGTGCACCTTTTTTAAGCTGCGCATCTAGTTGCTTAGCATAAGCCGGCGCTTTATCGCTAGTGCCTTCGGTAATATCAACTATGTTGTCTAAATCATTATCTTTGTATTGCATGGTACTATAGTATGCCTAGTAGCTTGCAATGTCAATACTATTTTCAGATCCTGAAACAAGTTCAGGATGACAAAGAATGTGCTACAATACGCTTATGGATAAAAAATTAAAAGACCACCAAAAATACATCGAAAAGGAATTAAAGGCTGGGGTGAGCGGTGAAAAAGCCGCCAAACTACTTGCCTATCACCAAAACATGACCCGTAATTTTCAGCATGAACGGCTAATTCACCTATTAGTCACGTTCTTCTTTATTGCGGCTACGCTGTTGATAATTGGGCTATATGTAGCCATGATGTTAAGCTTTTACGACCCCACGCTATACATCTGCCTAGGGCTGCTAGTACTTATCTTGAGCATAACCGACATATTTTACGTACACCATTACTACCAGTTAGAAAACGGCGTACAAAGGTTGTATGAGTTGGAAAAGGAGCTGCTAGAGCTTAATTAGAAGATTATCTACGTTATTGATGAGTTTATTTCATCAATCAGGTGGACTATTATACCATATCTACTGCCTGCTTCTGTCATTTTTTTGCGATGCGATCGTGCTCTCAGCCTACCAAATACACCATGATTCAACTTTTCATATTGACGGTGCTCATCCTGCATAGTCTCACTATATTTGTCTTTTAAGGTATCAAGCTGCTCTAAAACATTGTCGCCACTTACTTGATCCAACGTATCCAGCATCATTTGATAACGTTCACGCCATACTTTTGCATAACGCTTTGGATTATGATTATTAAAAGGCGCCGTATTCAGTGCTGTTTCGAGAGCATCATCATGCAACTGTTGAATATGCGCCCTAACCATCTCCACATCAGCACGTGATGTTAAGTCTTGTACTTTTACATCCATTTCAGCTGCTTGATCCGCCACTTGTTGCTCTAATACTTTGGCTACATTAGCCGGCTCTTGTTTGGCAGCCTCAAGTTTGCGATATTCACCCAATATATTATAAGCTTCTACTCCGTTGAGTTTTTCAACTTCGGAAAAATCGCTAAAACCAAGTTGTTCTAGATCAGAAGAATCAGCCTTTTTTAGTATATCTAAGTAATGGTCTCGTTCTGCTTCACGCGCAGCGAGTTCTTCGGCCTGTTCGTCTTTAGACTCTGACTTTTTACTAGCAAACCTATCAATATAATCGCCTGCTGTACCTGTAAATTTTTCAAATCGTGCAGATTCTTTTTGAAGTTGACTTCTCGAGTCTTCTTTATCTATTTTGGGATTATAAGTTGCTTCGTAATGTGGCCTCGTTGGCTCTGGGTCTTGCTCTTTACCTTCATCAGGCTGATTATCATAATCTACAACGTCTGACCAGCTAGCGTCTTCTGGTAAACCACGAGCCTTAAGCTCTCTGTCTAAGCGCTCTTGGCCAACATCATCAGGGTCTGGTAGTTTATTTTTGTTATCAGTCGGTGTTTGTTCTGTCTCGCTGCTATTTTTTGGTATCTCAGACATGTTTGTTTCCCTTTGTTTCCTGTTAATTTATTTGGCATTTTTTATTCACGAAAACAAAAAATGCGTACATGTACGCATACTGTAATTATGTATGTTTACATGTCTATACTTTCAGTGTAGCACACTATTGTTAAAAAGTCAAGCTTAAGTGGTATATTATGCCACAAAATTATTTTAAACAAGTCCGGCTTGTTTGTAAGGTTTACGCTACTTGGTTGGTGCTTTGGCCGGTTTTGTCAAAATCTAACAGGTTCTGGGTGGATATTTTAACCATGTTTGCTATGGCTGTTACGGTGTTGTAGGCAATGTGCGGTGTAATTATAACGTTCGGCAAACTGGAAAGTTCTAAGAATGTTGGGTCGTCTATTACTTCGTTTTCTTTACCTTCGCCAAAAATCTCGCTGGCAAAAAATTCGTAAACATCTAACCCCGCACCAGCTAATTTTTTGCTAGTTAACGCCCTAAGTAATGCTTTAGAATCCACTAACCCGCCCCTAGCAGTGTTAATTAACAGCGCACTATCTTTCATCTGTGAAATAGTTTGGGTGTTAATCATATAGTGATTATCGTCCGTTAACGGCACATGCAGCGAAACAACATCGGCCTGTCTATACAGATCTTCGAGCGAATCAACATAAGTTAAATCACCAGATTGCTGATGATCATAGGCCACAACTTTAGCGCCGAAACCAGCAAATAATTTGGCTGCCCTTGCCCCGATATGCCCCGTACCGACCACACCGACCGTTAAATCAGCTAGCTCGCGACCCTTCATATTATTGCGAGCGTAATCTTGAGTTTTGACTCGTGGCAAAATAACCTGCAAGTTACGTAACAGCATTAAAGTTAGCGCAATCGTGAATTCGGCAATCGCATTGGGCGAGTACTGGGGTACATTGGCAAGTTTAATGTGGTGTTGTTTGAACAAATCTAGGTTAATACCATCGTATCCGACCGATCTTAACGAAAGGTATTTTATGCCATAATCCTGCAGTTGTTGCAGCAATTTATTGGTGTAATCGCCATGCATAAAATCACTTACCCCCTGGCAGCCTTTGGCTAAATGCATGGTTTCTTCGTTTAACGGTTTGCTGGTGACTTTGTAGGCAACCCCTAATTCATGGGCATATTTTTCAAAAAATGGCAGCTCGTCGCTGCTAACGCTGTAAGCGATAATTCTCATGCTTTTATTTTAGCATAGATTAGGTGTAGGCTTTTTGCTATTTACCATTTTGGACAGTCGGCTTTGTCGCGTAGCGACAAAACGCTCGGCTTGGAGGGCAAAAATGGTAAATAGCAAAAAGCCTAATAGTAGTTTTACAATTTTACATCTGGGTATAGTTCTTTGGTGGTAGTGTCAATTTCGCGCCTAAGTTGTGGGAAAGGTACACCCTCACGAGCCGTGACACCTTCGAATGTCCAAAAAACCCGCTCACTCCAGCCCCAACCACAGGCCGGCGGCATGCCATATTCTAGCATTTCTACAAAATCGATATCTAACATCATGGCTTCGCTATCGCCAGCATCACGCATTTTTTGCTGTTGCTTAAAACGATCTAGCTGATCAACTGGATCATTCAGCTCACTAAAGCCGTTACCAAGTTCACTGCCAGCCATAATCGGGTGAAAACGCTCGGCGCTTTTACCATCGGCCGCTGTTTTAGATAGTGGCGATAAGAATTTTGGCTCGTTAACCAACCAAACTGGCCCGGCAACCGTCGCCCGCAGGTGCTTCCACAATTTATCTATACCGCGCGATAAATTCTCGCTATCTTCTACCTCTAGTTTATTCGCTTTAAGTTCCTTTTTAACTTCTTGAAGCGTTGTATTATATACATCAATATTATAGTGTTTTTTAATGACATCGGCATAGTCCCAAACTTGCCATTTTTTGCTCATATCGACGTCAAAACCGCGAACTTTGAACTTTAATGTGCCAAAAGTTTGCTGCAGCACGTATTTATACATCGCTTCCATAAACTCCATGCCTTGATGCCAATCCCAATAGGCCGCGTACCATTCCATGGCCACGTGCTCTGGTAGGTGTTCGTCACTGTAATTTTCGTTCCTAAAACGTGGACCTATATCGTAAACGCGCTCGTAACCACCGCCGATTAAGCGCTTTAGGGGTAATTCATGGCTAATCCGTAAAAAGAAATCTTGATTTAGGGCATCCATATGGGTCACAAATGGCGTGGCGTCTGCCCCACCAGTGGTATGTTCCAGCACCGGTACATTGATTTCGATAAAACCATGCTGATTTAGAAAATCGCGTGTAGCTTGCCAAAACTTACTACGACGGATAAAACGTTCTTGCACGTCTTTATTGACGTTCATATCAATGTAACGGCGGCGCAGGCGTTCTTCTTTGTTGGTAAAACCATCACGCCCCGGCATCGGTCGTAACGATTTTGTAAGTAACCGCATAGTTTTAACGCCCAGTGATATTTCACCAGTTTGAGTTTTAATAATCTCGCCAGTAGCTTCTAAAAAATCGCCGATATCTAGTAATGGCAATTGCTCTAGCCCTAATTGGCTTTTACTGGCGTTCAGTTTTGCAACATCACCAGTTTTTAAAAACAGTTGAATCTGACCGCTAAAATCGCTAATTACAATAAATGCCAACTTACCAAACTTGCGAATGCTAGTTACACGACCAGCTAAAGTAACCGTTTTACCCTTAAAATCATTAAAGTTATCTGTAATTTGCGCAATGTCGTGATCACGAAAACTGCTAGCTGGGTAAGGGTCTACCCCTAGCTTTTTGAGTTCTTCTAGCTTACGTAAACGCTCACTGCGCAGTTCTTTTAGCGTTGCCATACAGGTAGTATATCATCGCCGGCCGGTATTTGGTACGCCTGGCACAACGGGTGGAGTTGATGGTTCGGCTGGAGCTTGCCAACATTTGATTTTATCGTTTCCATCACCATCAGATATCCCATAGCCACCATTGTCAACAGCACAAATTATTCGTCCATCCGGTGATACTACTATTGAGTCAGAATTATAGTTAGCGGTTAGCGAATTATTTGGGCCAATACCACTGCCGTCAAATTGCGGCACAATACACCCTAACCAAGCACCATCTGACGCAAACTTGGCAATGGCACAAGTCGAACTACCACCGTTTATTTGTACATCTGTACCAATATAGATATTACCGTTGTTATCGGCAGTCATATTTACGGGATTTTTCATTGACATATCATAATCTAGGTTTGCGTTAGATCGCATTACGATTGGTGTAAATTTGTTAGTTGAACGATTATAAGTACAAACAAAAGAATCTATACTAGCATCTTGACCATCAGTCCAATTGGTAATTGGACAGCTTGCAAAATAAATTAAGTTAGGATTATTCGGAGCTATATATATAGCTCCTGGCCCAGCACCCATTACGATTGAGTAGTTTTGATCATCAACGTAGTTAAAGGTGGTTGATGGACCATTAACAATATTACTACTACCATCAATTCTATTCAGAATAGTGATATCATTACTGGCATCTTGGCAATAACCACCAAACATAATCTGGCTATCATTGTCAGTTAGGGCAAATCCCACCCCATTACCTAGCCCAAAAAGACTAGTACACGAACCTTTACTTGTACTGCTCAGTACACAGGCTGGCGGGTCGTTACTCCCAATGGTGAAACGAGCCACATAGCATGTCCCCCCGGGGCCAAAATTACCAACGTAAGCATATTGCCCATTGGTGCTGACGCGAAACTTATTCCAATGCAGACCATTAGACAGCCCCACCGAGAATAATAAATCCTGAACTGGATTAGACGATATCAGCTTACAAGTTGCCATATCATATTTATTAATAGTCATCTCTGTATAGTCATTGTCAATAAACGCATATAAATGGCCGTGTCCATCTTGGGCGATGTTAGAAATTATAGCACCAGTGCCGAAATTACGAAGATCTATACTAGCCGAGCAATTAAAGTTATAATCGCTAGCCGCAATTTGTGTTGACGCTTGCGCTTGATTATTAAACAACGGCATTCCCTGCCAAATACCAAATGCTATTAGCGCTAACACCGTTAACACACTTGGCCATAACTTTATTTTGCGCATAAAATTATACACTTTCTCTCGCTGTTTATTCTTTATTTTACACTCTTACTAATAGGCTATAACACTTATTAACAAAATACAAGGGCTTAGTTGCAAAAAATTAAGCTACATTTGAGATTTTATAATGAATTGTGCCTTTGGGTGTTTTAAGTTCAACTTTATCGTTAACCTGTTTACCGACTAGCAGCTGCCCCAGTGGTGATTGATCACTGATCTTGTATTCCAGCGGGTTGGCCTCTATGGCTTCAACTACAGAATATTCATGTTTTTTCTTGCCATCATCTAGTTCAACTACGCTACCGATACCTATAGCGCCACTGCGTTTTTTGGTTATTAATTCTGAATTATTCAAAATTTGCTCGATCTCGGTGATGCGAGTTTCGGCTATACCTTGCTCTTTACGGGCTGCATCGTATTCGGCGTTTTCACTTAAATCACCAAAATCACGGGCAGCAGCAATCTTATCGGCAATTTCTGACCGAGAAGCCTTTAGGCTAACTAATTCTGCTTCGAGCTCTTTTCGACCCTCTGAAGTAATCCGAAATGTCTTATTCATAACTTCACCTCTATAAATTAATTAGTTTTTTAATTTGATTCTTTAGAGTCTAGCAACTAGTTCATCGGCTGTCAATAGTTTTATTTCACCACTGGATCTATTGGTAAGCTCAACTTTATTTTGGCTTAAAGTTTTTTCACTTAATGTCACACGGTAGGGTATGCCCATTAGTTCACTATCGGCAAACTTTTGGCCAGGGTGAACATCACGGTCATCATATAGTACTTCTATGCCTTGTTGTTGCAATTTTTCGTATAGTCCTGTTGTATCTTTTACAACATCACCTATGCCGATCAAATAAATCTGGGCTGGCGCGATGTTTTTAGGCCAAACTAAACCTTTATTGTCGGCAAAGTGTTCGGCCAGTACCCCCATTAGCCGACTGATGCCAATGCCGTAGCACCCCATAATAATTGGCTGTTGTTGGCCGTTTTTATCTGTATAGTAAACACCAAGCGCATTGGTGTATTTCGTTTCGAGCGGAAAAATATTGCCAACTTCAACCGCCCTTTTTTCGACCAGTTTTGATTTGTCGAGCCCCAACTTTACCAAGTTTGCATCGGTATAAATTTCGTTATTAATCGCTAGCCGCTTTGCTTCGTCCAGATAAATTGTGTCTTCGCCAAGTGGGCTTAAGGTTTGGAATTCGTCACTAAACTTTTTTGTAAATACGCCGCCATCGGCCGCCGTGCGATAGGTAATATCGCCGATACCTAACCGATCATAAACTTTAGTGTAAGCAGTAGCGGCACGTTCGTATAATTCATCGTGCTCTGCTGGGGTGCGTGCCAGCGAATACATATCTTTCATGATAAATTCCCGGCCACGCAACAGCCCACTTTTTGCCCGTTTTTCGTTGCGGAATTTAGTTTGTATCTGGTAAACAAAAATCGGCAGATCTTTATACGAATTAACGTAGCTGCTTAGGGTGTTGACTATTGGTTCTTCGTGTGTAAAACCAAGCCCCAGTTCACTACCATTGTCTAACTTTGTTTTAAACCAATTATCGACTTTTTTATCATCCCAACGATCAGTTTTTTCGAATAACTCACGCGGCTGTAGCACTGTCATCATGACTTCTTGCCCACCTATGGCGTTCATTTCTTCGCGCACGATTTGTTTGATATTGTCGAGCACTTTTAGGCCTAGTGGTAAATAGGCATATACCCCAGCCATTTCTTTATGAATAAAACCAGCCTGAATTAATAATTTGGCATTTATAGCCTGTTCGTCAGCTGGAACGGTTTTGCTGGTTTTAGTAAAAAGTTGGCTTAATCTCATACCACTATCCTACCATATGTAGCAAAGAGGGGTTAATAAACAAAAAGTAAAAAGCGATGCCATTTTTTATCATATGCAGCAGCACCCCAGCCCAAATGCTATCTGTAAATTCACGCAGATAACAAGCCACCATGCTTAGAGCAAAAACGTTTAACCCAACATTTATTTGGCCATGAGCAATGCCGAACACCGCGCTAGTAACCAAAGCTGCCACTATGACTGGCATGTGTTTTTTAAGTTTGCCAAATAAAAATCCACGAAAAATAGTTTCTTCTACCACTGGGGCAATTACAACCAAAGACAAAAAGGCTAATACATAATCGGCCTGGTGGGTTAGGTTTTTAAAGCCAACGTCTTGAGCCTGTTGCATAATACTGTTCGGCAAAAATAATGAAGCCACAGCAGTTAATAACGCAGCTAGCACAAAATAAACAATTAAACCAGCGGGGCTCAACAAGATGTCTGTCCAGCTGGGGGGTCTATGCACACCTAGTTCTTTGAGTGAAGTTTTTGCTTTTAGCAAATAATACGGTAGACCGATTACAATCGCTAGCACAATTATTTCTGCGACTGCCATAAGGATAGTATTAAATAGAGCGTTATCGGCCAGTGTTTTAACTTGATTACCAATCATTAGTATTAATGCAAATGCTAAACCGTATTGCACAGCAAAAAACGTCGCCAGTACGAATAATGGCAAGCCAATTATAATAACCCATTTGTTGAGTGGCTTTTGGCGTAGTTTTTGTACAGCTTTGGACATAATTTAGAACAACCTAAAGACGTCTACCACGGTGATTAACACTACAAAGGCCATTAATACCATAAAACCAATCGTATTGATCTTTTCTTCTAGGTCTGGCGTTAGTTTTTTGCGACGTAGCCTGAAAATCATCGTGACTAGCCAGCGGCCACCATCAAGCGCTGGGATAGGCAGGGTGTTCATTACGGCCAACGACAATGAAATAATACCAGCCAGCATTAATAGCGTAATAGGCCCCATTCTGGCGGCTTGTGGGAATAAAATCCCAACAATCCCAATTGGCCCCGATACACCTTCGCCGGCTTGGTTAACCTCTTTTTGCCCCTCTTGCCTAGTTTCACGGTTAAAACTTAGTTGTTTAGCCAAACCACCAAAAAAGTTACCAATTAGCCCCCCAACACCCTTAAAGGTTTCGGTGGTCAGTTGCACAGTGGTAGCTACCCCAACAATTGGTGCCGACCATGTAGCCTTTATGTTCTCGCTTTGGTCAACACCTATGCCTAAATAACCCTTGCTATCATTATTTTTAGCCCTTAGTGTCGTTCTGACACTAACTAGTTTACCGTTGCGTTTATAGTTGATAATTATATTTTGCCCTTTGTGTTTGGCTGTCACTTTAGATACATCAGCACCCCTATTGAGCGATTGGCCAGCAATAGACACCAGTTGGTCGCCAACTTTAAGCCCGGCTTTAGCTGCGGGCGTGTTATTTTCGATGTGGCCGATCGTGACTGGACTTAAAATTGTTTTGGTGTCGCTAGGTATCGAAAACTGATTATCGAACAGCTTTGGCAAACCCACCACGGCTAATATTGTAAATATTACAACAGCTAGGATTAGGTTAAAAATTACCCCACCAAATAATATTTGAGTTTTCCCCCACAAACTAGCGCGGCCATAATCACCTTTTTTGTTGTCACTATCGTGCTCGCCCTGCATTTTACAAAAACCACCAATTGGCAGCCAGTTAAGACTTAGTAAAACACCATTTTTAAGTTTTTTGCCCCAAGCCCGTGGCGGAAAACCAATCCCAAATTCTTCTACTACCACCCCATTTTTAATAGCCGCCAAAGCGTGGCCAAGTTCGTGAATAATAACAATCAATGTTAAAATTATTAGCCCAATAATAATCCCGATGATCGTCATTTACCGAACCTACGATTACGGCGTTGATATTCGGCAATAATGTCATCGACATCGCTTTTTTCCATATCTGGCCAGTATTTTTTTAAAAACATTAACTCGCTATAAGCTGCTCGATACAACATAAACCCCGAGATTCGCTGTTCACCACTAGTGCGTACTAGCATATCCATTTTTGGTACTTCGGGGTGATATAAATGCTGTTTTATGACCTCGGGCGTCAATGTATCGGGGTCAATACCACTTTTACAAATTTGCTTGCACGCTTCGGCAAGTTCCCATTCACCCCCGTAGTTAAAACAAAACGAAGCCACAGCTTTGGTATTATTTTTAGTTAGGTCTTCGCCTTCTTTAGTCATTTTGATAATATCTGGGGCTAATCCATCATTGTGACCCAAAATATTAACTCGCACATTTTTTTCGTGCAGACGCTTGACTTCTTTGGTGAATAAATCCCGGTATAAATCAATTAAATACTTAACTTCTTCTTTGCTGCGATCCCAATTTTCGGTTGAAAAAATAAAAGCCGTGACATACTTAACGCCACGTTCGTGTGTATAATCCATAATTTCTTTTAGTTTGTCGAAGCCAGTTTTATGGCCTAGAAACGTTGGTTTACCACGTTCTTTTGCCCAGCGGCGGTTACCGTCTACGATAAAACCAACGTGCTGGGGCACTATTGTATCTGCCATTTAGCTAAACCTTCATTATCTCGGCTTCTTTGTCTTTAAAAGCCGTGTCTATATTAGATTGAAATTCACGCATCAAATCATCAATTTGCTTTTCAAAGCGACGTTTTTCATCGTCACCAACCTCTTGTAGCTGTTTGATATCTTTGAACGCATCTTGACGAATATTACGTAGGGTAATTTTAGATTCTTCGACTTTTTCGGCCGTTTGCTTGACAATTTGCCGGCGGCGCTCTTCGGTGAGCGGTGGTATAGGTACGCGAATTACACGGCCGTCGTCGCTAGGATTTAGCCCTAGGGTTTGATCGGTGCGGATACCAGCCGAAATGGCAGCAATATTGCTAGGATCGAACGGTGTGACTAATATCATGCTGGCTTCGGGTGCGGTTATGGTGGCAGTTTGGTTAAGCGGTAATTGAGTGCCATAAACCGAAACTTTGACGCCCCCTAGCATACCAGGGTTAGCCCGGCCAGTACGAATTTTGGCCAGCTCACCACTAAAATGATCCAGCGCACTGGCCATTTTTAGCTTAATATCTTGCAAATCAAACATAATTCTCCTAAGTTCTACAGCTACTCATTGTACCAGGTTTTGCCGCCTTGCGACAGTCTTTACTTGCAAGTTTTTATCTGCTATAGTCGTTGGGTTATGAAAAAAGATATACATCCACAAGATTACCGCCTGGTCGTTTTTAGTGACGATTCGGTTGGTTTTGCCTTTTTAACTAAATCAACGGCCACAAGTACCGAAGTTATAAAGTGGGAAGACGGCAACGAGTACCCATTAGTTAAAATTCAACTTTCGAGTGCTAGCCACCCGTTCTTCACCGGCGAAGAGCGCATTATCGACACCGAAGGCCGCGTAGACAGGTTTAAAGCCCGCGCCGCCAAAGCCGCCGAACGCAAACAGGCTTTAACCAACAAAGCCAAGAAAACTACCGCTGTAAAGACGAAAAAAGAAACTGATAAGAAATAGATTTGCTAAATAAAGCGGCTCAATGAGCCACTTTATGATAATTACAGGTGATTGAGCTATTCATGGACATGCTCAGGTCTGTTGTGAAGGTTCAGTCTACTGATGGATTAGGAGCCAGTTCAGCCGAAACTGCAGTCTCAGGCTCATATGATACTAAGGCACTATCAGTGACAGTATCAACCTCCTCGACAGGAAACCCGTGGATAGGCTCTGTAATGTCACATGGAACATAGTAGCCCCACTTGACATTACCGTTCGTAAAAACGGCGTAGGGAAACAGTTTAAAGCGTTCCCTCTCGGCTTCAACGACAGCATATGCGTCACTATTTATTGTCCACTCTATGTCTTGGGCGTTATTATCAAACCCGAGTTCTCGAGCATCCTCGATAGCCTTATCAGCCGAGTGATATTTACCCGTTTCATAGAAAATCGTCTCACCTATCTTGTTCACATCACGTTCTGGCTGCCCTTCTGGCCTAAAAGCTGGTATAAACCCGCCCTCTCCGTCCTCACTGCGGTTTTGCAATTCTTCGGTTTTTGCTATCCTAGGCATTTTTATTTTTCCTCTTTGTTACTTTTATTTTTACTGGCATTTTTTGTTAGTAAAAGCAAAAAATGCGTACATGTACGCATTTTTTGTTAGTAAAAGCAAAAAATGCGTACATGTACGCATACTGTAATAAGTAAGTTACATGCTTATACTTTCAGTGTAGCACACTATTGTTAAAAAGTCAAGCTTAAGTGGTATGTTATACTATATAGTGCTTGTTCCCAAGGTCGAACCTTGGAAACGTTGAACATCAGCCAAAAAAGTAAAAGATGCCCTATTGACTCAGTACAGTGTCGCATGCATCTTTTAACATATTTATCGTAACAAAATAATTATTTAATTACAAGCACTATTTGCTTTTTCGTGACCAAAAGTATTCGCCTTATCTTAACAGAACCAGTGCGCAAGAACTCGTTAATGCGGCCTTCGGCTTGTTTTGTTGTCATCTTTGTACGAGACAGTCCGATGATAATATTTTCTGATTGGTTATCAGCAGTACGCAAATTGTTCTGAATTGTTCGTTTGCTATTACCCCTTATATTTTTAATCTCCCACTGCTGGTTATAGCGTAGGACTACAACATCTGGAGTGGTGGTAGAGGCTCGCTTGATAAACCTTACGTCGCTCTTAAAATACTTAGCCATAAGCTCAGCGATGGATTCCTCATATTTATCCGGCCTTGGCTTTAAGCCAACAGGTTTTATGACGTTATACTCTTTTTTAACCATGAGCGTAATTATAACACACAGGTGCCGCCAAAGCCGCCGAACGCAAGGCCGCATTAACTAACAAGGCTAAAAAAACCACTGCCATAAAGACTAAAAAGCCGAAAAAGACGCCTAAAAGACAAAAGCCCCGTTGTTAATTGCTTAACATTGGGGCTTTTTAACGCTTAGCTTGTTTAAATGTCAGATGGATCGGATGTAATACCAAAGTATTTACTGATATCGCAATCATCAAAGTTTATGTCAAATCCCGGTTCCGGCTCTTGCTCTGGTTTAGGTTTAGTAACCTCAACATTTGGATCTTGCAGTTTTAATGACAAACCTATTTGCTCGAGTCGCCTTTTTACTATCTGGATACTCAATTCGCCGAACCCTCTCATTTCCAACAAATCATCTTCTGTAAGTTCTGTAAGACGACCAACTGTAGTGATGTTCTGCCTCAACAATAAAAAATTAAGACGAGTTGGGAAATCCAGGGAGCCGATAGGTGCATACATGTCGATATCGTCGCTATTAATAGTAGTCACTAAGGTATCAAGATAACTTACACCGTATAATTTGCATCCTCTAGCAAAATATGCAGCCAAATCGGAACCATCTTCATATTCTATAACTTGACCATCATCTAGTATTACCTCGTGTCCTTCTTTGTCCCAACTTTTAATACAAACCGTATTTACCGCCATTGTTCTGCGTTTTTTAAACGCCAAAAACATATTAATCACCTATCTTTCTTGTCGCTAAAAACTAAAATCTAACTCAAAGCTTATAAGCTAAGTGCTGTAAATGTACATATGACTATATATTAGCATTAAATCGATAATAAATCAACTATATCGTGGTTTCTTGGTAGTTTTCTATCTGTTATGCTACAATTATGGCATGGCTAAAATAAACTTAGATATTGAAAGCTTAGAGGACGAACAAGCGCAATTGGAGCAGTTTTTGGCACAACCTACGGCTTACCAAGACCTAGGATTCACCACTAAAAATAAACGTTTTAACGAAATCCAAGCTATTTTAGACTTAGCTTATGAACGAACAAAGTTAGAAAATCAACTGGTTGAATCGCAACAATTGGCAGCTGGCGGTGATGAATTAGCCGAGTTAGCTAAAGATGATGTGGCAAGAATTGAGGCCGACCTAGAACAGGTTGAAGCTAAACTTTCTTCCATGCTGATACCCAAAGATCCAAATGACGATAAGAATATCATCATGGAAATCCGGGCTGGTGCTGGCGGTGATGAAGCTAGCCTATTTGCGGCCGAATTATACCGCATGTATCTGCGCTACGCCGAAAATCATAGCCTAAAAACCGAGCTGATTAGTGAAAACAGTAATGACAGTGGCGGCTATAAAGAAGTTATTTTTGGAGTTTCTGGCGATAGTCCGTATGCTAAACTAAAATTTGAAGGTGGCGTGCACCGCGTGCAGCGCGTGCCGGTCACCGAAAGCGCCGGGCGGATTCACACTAGCACAGCTACCGTGGCAGTACTGCCCGAAGCTAGCGAAGCTGAAGTTAATATTGACCCCAAAGACTTACGAATTGACATTTACCGCAGCAGCGGCCACGGTGGGCAATCTGTTAACACCACCGACAGCGCCGTGCGCATTACTCACCTACCAACCGGCATTGTAGTAACCAACCAAGATGAAAAGTCGCAGATTAAGAATAAAGACAAAGCGATGAGTGTACTGCGTTCACGTTTGTTGCAAATGGAAATTGATAAAAAAGCTGCTAAAGAAACGGCCGAACGCCGAGCTTTGATTGGTTCGGGCGATCGCAGCGAGAAAATCCGCACTTATAACTTTCCGCAAGATCGCATTACCGACCACCGCATTAGTTATTCACGTAGCAATATTCCAGCGGCTATGAATGGCGAAATTGATGATATTATTTTAGAACTGCAAAAAGCCGAAGGCAGTTTGCAAGCACACGAAGCCGAGCAAAATTGACATGGACTCAGAAGCAATCGTTAGCATTCATAATCCACGCATTAAAGCGCTTACCAAGCTAAAAAAGCGCTCCGAGCGCGATGCGCAAGGTATTTTTTTGATTGAAGGTTACCGCCCGATTACTCGGGCGCTAGCAGCTGGTTTTAAATTTAGTGAGCTATATTACTGTCCAGAGTGGTTTTTGGGTGAAAATGAGCAAAAAGTCTTAAAAACAGCCCAAAAAGCTGGCGTCGAATTGATCCGTTTAGGCAAAGAGGCTTTTGTAAAAATTGCCTACCGTGAACGGCCAGAGGGTTTGTTGGCGATTGGTCAACAGTGGCATACTAAACTTATCGACCTTAAATTATCGACTGACCCATTTATTATTGTGGTTGAAGCCATAGAAAAGCCGGGTAATTTAGGGACTATTTTACGCTCGGCTGATGCCACTGGTGCTGAAGCCGTGATTGTGTGCAACGCCGTGACCGATCTGTTTAACCCCAATGTGGTACGGGCTTCGACCGGTGTGATGTTTACCACTCCGACCGTTATTACCGATAGTAAAAGTGCTCTTGATTTCCTGCACCAGCACGGCATTAAATCGCTAGCCGCCACGCCAGCTGCCAAAGAACTTTACACCGATGTTGACCTTACCCAGCCAGTGGCGATCGTGATGGGCAGCGAGCAATTCGGTTTAACCGATTTTTGGCTTAAAAACTGTGATTTGCCAGTTCGATTACCGATGGCTGGTATTGCTGACTCGCTGAACGTTAGCGCCGCTACTGTTGCAATTGCCTATGAAGTTGTGCGTCAACGAGGGCTATAAATGACTATTGACGACTGGGTTAGCCAGACCACTGTGCTGCTTAAAACTGCGGATATTCCAACTGCACGACTTGACGCAGAGCTATTGCTGGCGCACGTGCTGAATAAGCCGCGTACATTTTTACACGCCCATGGTGATGCTAAGATCCTGAAACAAGTTCGGGATGACGTTGAAAAATTACTAACTCGACGATTGGCACGAGAGCCGTTAGCCTATATAATTGGCTACAAAGAATTTTACGGTCGTAAATTTTTGGTTACACCAGATGTCTTAATTCCCCGCCCCGAAACCGAGAATATTGTGATTCTAGCTAAACCAGTTATAATGAATGGTGCATCTATTTTAGATGTTGGGACTGGCAGTGGTTGCATTGGTATCACACTTAAGTTAGAGCTGCCAAATGCCAATGTGACTCTGCTAGATATCAGCGCAAAAGCGCTAAATATAGCACGCAAAAATGCTAATACTTTAGAGGCCAAAGTAAATTTTGTCCAAAGTAATTTGTTACAAAATGTAGCCAAAAAATATGATTTGGTGGTAGCTAACCTGCCCTATGTTGACGTGACTTGGGCAACTTCGCCAGAAGTAGAATACGAACCAACCATAGCATTATACGCCAAAGATAACGGTTTAAGTTGTATAAAAAAGTTGTTCAAGCAGTTGCCTACGCATCTACACAATGGCAGTTATTTAGTACTAGAAGCCGACACCAAACAACATGATAATATCGTGCAATTGGCCAAAAATTACGGCCTAAAACTAGTCAAAATAGCTGACTTTTGCTTGCTATTTAGCCGCCAATGTTAATCAGTGTACCCGAAAAGAAGATTAAAATTATTAAAATCGCCGTAACCGAAAATCCGACTGGCAGTATACAATCTTGGAGTTTGAGTTTATTGTGTTTTTCTTTATAAGCCCGATAAATACTAACGGCTGCAAAGCCCAATAACACAGCCACTATAGCTAGCTGTGGAATCCTTAACGTCGTGCCAGGCACGCTGTAAGCTATTAACCAATGGTATGAAATCCAGCTAAATTCGGCTAAAACAAGTCCCACAATCAGGCTGATAAAGTGCGCGTCAGCAACATCATCCCCCACTAGCACGTGACTAGCGGTTACGTAACCTATAGCAAAACTAAGTGCTAATAATACGCTAGAGTGTAAACCATAGACCAATGATACCGATGCGCTCAGCCCCAAGAACAAGGCCACACCAGCTTGAATCTCTATAGCGAAAGGTTTATCACTCGGCTTAACAATTAGCAACCATACGGCATACAAAGCAGCCAGAACCGACTGTGTCAACCAGGCGTTGCTACCCGCCAGGTAGATTAACAGTGCAAAACTAATACCAACGATAATATCTAAGGTGTTAGATTGTAAATTTGCCCACCAAAACCTTGGCCTAACAGCCAGCATGCGCCATTTACTAAGTAACACTAAAATACAGGCTAGTACTGGTGAATTAGTTAGTGCTACCAGGCCAAATACAGCGGCGGCTAATAATAGATTCAACAATACGTATACTGCTTGGCTTAAGATACTTTTACTACGAGCAATATTTATGAATTTAGCCATGAAGAGCCTTCTTGCTTGATACCACGATTATAAAGTCCGCTTGCCGGTTTGTAAAACTGGCCGGTAATGATTTGGCGGGTTTAACCTGCGTTTTATAGTATTCTTCTAGTTTTTGGCGGGTGGCAGTTTTTTTGGTATTTAGCTGATAAATTGCAATATTGCCACTAATTTGTTCGTTGGTGCTGGCCACATTGCCGGCCACCAAACCTAGACCTGTTAGTTCATCGGCCATCGATTGCGCCAAACCGTCAATATCTGAACCGTTATAAATATCTACCTTGGCTGCTTCTTTAACAACTGGGTCAGTGCTTAGTTGTTGTTTTAGAAAAGCCCGGATCCCAGAAAAGTCCAAATTACCAGCAGTCGGATAAACTGCGCTTTGGCCGTCAATTGGACCGGTTGCAAGTAGTGGGTTGTCTTGGTCGTACATACTAATCGAGTTAATATCATCAAGTTTTAGACCTTTAGCTATGTCAGCAAACGCGCGTACTTCACTGGTATTAATATCCGTATGCAAATTATTGCCCATTACCTGCATTAAGCCAAGTGCTTTGCCAATATCAGTGGCCAAGTTCAATTTGGTTGCTTTGCTAAACAATGCTTTTAGAATTTTTTGTTGATTTTTTTCGCGATCAAAATTAGAATTTGCTAAACCATAACCACCCTCAGAGTTACGAGCCCTGGCCAATGCCAAAGCACGATCACCATTTAGGTGCACGACCTCACCATTCTTGTAATTTACACCAGTCGCTACATCGTAAATGCCCCTTGGGTCATCACTTTCAATCTTGACATCTACCCCGCCGATCGCGTCTACGGCAGCGATAACCGACGCAAAATTAAGATGAGCGTAATACTGGATATCAATGCCGGTTACCTCTTTAATTTTAGACTTTAGTGCCTGAGCACCGACTTTCTCGTTAGCTCCATCATCAGAGGCGCAAAAGTAAACTGCGTTCAGTTTACCCTGGTAACCCGCTACACAAGCTTGATCGTATTGCACCCATAGATCACGCGGTAGACTGATCATGCTAGCCGTATTACCCTTGCCGTAAATACTCAAAACCATAATAGAATCTGTTAAATTAGCGCCATCGTGTGCCCCAAATGATCCATCTTCGGCTGTACCAAAAATTACTATATTAGTACGACCATTAGCATCAGTTTTAAGCGCAGTATGATGCATCAGGCCAAATAGCCCACCTTCGAATATATTACCCGTATCGTGTATCGCCCGATAAGCTAAATAACCCACAAAAGCCAGCAAAACAACACCGATGAGTAACATAAAACGTTTAAAAAATCGGCCTAAACGCGAACCTTTGGCTTTGTGCGCTTTTTTATGCCTACGCCGACGTTTATTTTGCGGCTCATCTACATCTGTTAGATTAATAGCATTTAGTGAATCTTCGATATCTTTATTAGGGCGTCCAACTTTTTTAGGGCTATCCCCTGCATTAATCGGCTTAGATTTAGATCGCCTAGGTATAAATCCATCTATACTAGTGTTTTGTCGTTTCATAACGCACGTACCATACTATCAAAAAACGCCCAATACATAAAGTGCTAGTGTCATGATTTTTAATGTGTGATAAGATAGAAGGATGGACATAAAGGCTGGATTTATGCAGCGTCACCCTGGTTTAAAAGACGCTATGGGGTTAATCGGCTTTGCTTTAGCCGTTGTTTTAGGTACGGTTATATTAAATACCTTCGTTTTTCGTAGTTACAACGTCGTGGGCGGCAGTATGCAAAACACATTACATACCGATGATCGTATTATTGTGAATCGTCTATCAGTCACTATAGCTCACCTAGAAAACAAGGAATACCAGCCAGAACGTGGCCAAATTATTGTTTTTGTTAACCCCAAGAATGGTTCAACCGAAAATGAACAATATCTTATCAAACGGGTAATCGCCTTTGCTGGCGAACGAGTAGTGGTCGAAGATGGTAAACTCACGGTTTACAATAAAGACCACCCCAATGGTTTTGATCCAGATGTCGCCTTTCATGGTGAACCTAAATCTTATACGTCAGGTAACACGGATTTAATTGTGCCCGAAGGCGAGGTATTTGTAGCCGGTGATAACCGCGAAGGTTCTAATTCGTTTGATTCCAGAAACGGCCTTGGCACCATACCGCTATACGATATAATCGGTCCAGCCAGCGTACGAATTTTCCCATTTAATAAAATAAGATTATTTTAAAATTAAATCTGTAATACGTTTAAAATCGGCCTCGTCGTCAAACTTTATCGTGATGCGGCCACGGCCTTTTGTGGTAGAGCTAACACTAATTTTAGCCTTTAAACGGTTTTCTAGACTTTTGGTTTCTGTGCCATAGGCCGTAATACTTTTGACAACATTCAATTTTGGTGTATTAAAGCCAGATTTTTTTAGGTTAACTACGAATTGTTCAACTTTACGGGCACTCCAACCTTCTTTTAAAATGGTTGGCAATATTTGTTCGATAATTTTATGATCTACATTTATTAATGGCTTGGCCTGTCCTTCACTTAAATTACCGGCCACAATCGCCTGTTTAACAGCTTCGGGTAAGCGCAACAAACGGATAGTGTTAGTTATCGCTGTGGCCGATTTATCACCAGCCTTTTTACCGATTTCTTCGGGCGACATGTTAAATTGATCACGTAATTTAGTATAAGCTGTAGCAACTTCTAAGACGTTTAAATCTTTACGTTGAACATTTTCGATTAATGATATTTCTAGTTTGTGTTGACTGCTAAGGGTGCGCACAATTGCCGGTATAGTGGTTTTGCCGGCTAGTTTACTAGCCCGATAACGCCGTTCACCAGCGACAATCGTGTATTTTTCACCACTTTTAGCAACCACAATTGGCTGCAACACACCATAAGTTTTAATAGAATCAGCCAGTTTTTCTAAGGCTGGTTGGTCAAAATGTTTACGTGGTTGATTAGCATCGGGCTGAATATGGTCTAGTTTTAATTCGACTAACTTACTTACCTTGCTATCTTGGTGTGAAGTTGGGTCAAAACTATCGTCTAACAGTTCTGTAGGGATTAAAGATTCGAAACTGCGACCCAGGCCATGTTTTTTATTGTTCAACACGTTTTACGATCTCCTTAGTTAATGCTTTATAGGCTTTGGCACCCTTGCTAAACCTGTCGTATACCCCTACTGGTACACCGTGGCTAGGGGCTTCGGCTAAACGAACGTTTCTGGGTACAAATGTTTCAAATACCTTACTGCCAAAGAATTTTTGGATTTCTTCTAGTACTTGCACGCTGAGTGTCGTACGAGCATCCACCATAGTTGGCACCACGCCCAATAGATCTAAATCTGGGTTCATGGCCTTTTTGACTAGTTTCATGCTTTCTAGCAGCTGTGAAACGCCTTCTAGAGCATAAAATTCGGTTTGCACTGGCAGCAAAATGTAATCGGCAGCGATTAGCCCGTTGACAGTTAGCAGCCCAAGTGATGGTGGATTATCGACAATAATATAATCGAATGTTCCCCGCGCCGCGATAGTGGCATCTTTTAGACGTGTAAAACGCCCTTTTACTTTAGATAATTCAACTTCGGCATTAGCCAAGTACGCCGTAGTTGGCGCTAGGCTTAAGTTTTTAAACTTTGTGATTTGAATAATTTTTTCTAGTTTGGCATCATCGAGCATGACATCTGTCATGGTTTTTTTTAGCTCTTGTTTGTCAAAAGCTAAGCCGCTGGTTGCGTTACCCTGCGGGTCAAGATCAATCAATAGCGTTTTTTTGCCCATTTTAGCTAAACAAAAAGCTACATTAATAGCCGTGGTGGTTTTGCCCACCCCGCCTTTTTGATTGGTCACAGCTATCACCGTACTCATAACTATAAGAATTATAGCATTTACAGAGTAAAAGACAAAGCTTACTGGCGAACTTTTATGAGTAAAAGTGTAAAGATTAACCTATATCAATACTCCCAGAGCATATTGCCCCCAACCCCCTAAAGGGGGAATGCTCTGGTAGCATCGATATAGGTTAATCTAATTATTTAATAGATGCTATTTCAATCTTAGAATACTTTTGCCGATGTCCAGTTTCGGTGTGCACACGCTTTTTGCTTTTATAGCGAATCACGCGTAGTTTGTCGCCTTTGACTTCTAGCTCGATAACCTTGGCTGTAACTACTACGCCTTTAACAGTAGGCGTACCAACAGTGGTTTTATCACCGTCGATCACTAGCAAAGCGTCAAGTTTGAGCTCTTTAGTTCCTTCCTGGAGGCGGTCCACCAGTAGGGTCTCTTTTTCGGCTACAAGATATTGCTTGCCACCGGTTTTAATGACTGCTTTTTTCATAACCTGAGTATTGTAGCAGATGTTACCACCTAGTACAAGCAACTATGGATCTTGGCTACTTGTAAAGCTGATCTTTTAGCGCTACTAATTGCTTTTTGATAGTTTTCTTGATCTTTTTAAGATTAACCTTGCTACTACCACTACCAACTTCGACTTTTCGTAGTTCGGTGCGGCTCTTGTACCAGTAAACACCGCCAATTGTGATTGCCAAAACTGCCATCACTGACAATACTATTTCGGCTGGGCCGGTGTGCGGCAATTCAACTGGAGCATCGACACATAGTGGATCGCCCTGTGGTACGCCAGGTTTACATTCTGGGCGACAACTTGGATCATCCGCCCACAGATCAGTTTTACCGTCAATGGCACATTTTTCACGGCAATTAGGATCAGTTGCAGCTATGCCTTCTTTGCCAGGCAAAGCGCACAGTTCGCTAACAGTAATCGGTTTAACACAGGTTTCGCTGGTAGCAGTCTGAGCAGCACCATCGGCTGTAACCGATATAGTTGCAACGATGGTGTAGTCACCAGCCTTAGGCGCATCAAAGGTATAAGCGCCAGTTTCACTAGTAGCAGCGCTAACGGTTATTGGATCACCAATGGCTACACCATTAGCATCTTTGATGACGTAAGTCACGCCGTTATAAACTGCTCCGTTTTGGGCTGTATAATTGATCGCTAAATCATGTTTAGTAACTGAATCTGTCTGTTTGGTAACTGTCAATAGATCACAAGTGTAGATTGGGGCTGGTTCGATCGAGAACTTGCCAACACAGTTGACCGACGAGTCAACGACGCTGTTATCTGGCGACATGAATTTGACATTGGCTTCAACTGTATAACTCCCGGCCTGAGCTCGTGTATATTGGCTAACGCCCGCCCAACCACTAGCATCAGCACCGGCGTTAGAGGTAATCACATCAACTACATTACCATTTTCGTCCCGTACGGTGTAAACCACACCTTGGTAAGTATAACCACCCTGCGCGGTTGGTTTGGCAGCAAATTGGACTTTTGTGCGGCTTAGCAGTTGCACCTGCAAATCTGAACACTGATAAATACATTGCTTATTGACCACCACAATAGCCGAATCTTTACTTTCGGTCGGCACTTCGGTAGTTTTGACAAACACGCTGTTAGTTAAAGAGTTTTGATTACATTGAGCTAAAGCATCATTAACTGGAGCTTTGGCCTTAAAGATCACCGAAGCTGTTGCGCCCTTGGTCGCGATAGTACCAATATTTACACCAGTGCTAGTTGTAATACCATCTTTGCCCGACACGTAAACCAAGCCATTTTGCAGTTGGTCACGCACCATGACATTAGTCAGCGGTACATTGCCGGTGTTGGTCACGGTGATACGATATTCAACTTCATCGCCAGGGTTAACCTGAACACTTTTAGCCCAAGTTGTAGTGCCAGATTTACGGACTTCTTTGACTACCGTAAAACTAGGCGTACAAGTTTTGCTAACTGTGACTGTTGCTTGGTTAGTTTTTTTAGTGCCAGACGGGTCGCCAGTAGTTTGGGCGGTGTTGTTAAAGGTGTTAACGCCACATTGCGCCAAACTGTCATTCAATGGCGCCTGAGCTTTAAATTTGATAGAAGTCGTTGAGCCCTTGGCTGGCTTGCCAATATTTAGACCAGTTTTTAGATCATTAATATTACCGCTTTTACCATTAACAGTTAGGCTAGAAATGTTGATTAAACCACCATTAAAGACCGACGCGTCTATAATACTAACATCGGTTGGCGAAATGTCACCTTGGTTCATATAATCTATCTTGAAGTAGGCAATATCACCTGGCTTAATCGTGATGTTGTTTTGCCAATTACTACCATCGGTACTAACTTTTTTGTTGATAGTTGAATTGTAGCTAGGTGGGATTGGCGCAAAAATCAGAGTGATTTCCATCGATGCTGAACCGTTAACGCCTGCCCAACCTTTGCCAGATTGGCCATTCCATTTCCAGGTGGTATCTGTCCAATTGTAATAAGCCGTACCGCCAGTTTTGCTTTTTGGTGTAACTGGTGTCGGTTCGGCTGCTAGTGCCCCGGTCGAGACATTAATTGCACCCTTGTAGATGTAACCAGCTGGTGCAGTTACGTACAATTCTGGGCGATAATACCAACAATTCATCCCAGCACTGTGGCTACCAATTGTGACTTTGCCAGTCGCATCAGTCGTACCGCTTTTGGTGCGGGTACAGCCGGTTGGATCAGACGGTTTGCGTTGGATAGTTTTAAGCGAGACACCTTTAAGCGCCGAACCCGAGGCCGAATTAACTTTAGCGTTAATCACAAATGGGATTTCATGGTTGTACATACCATCGTAATCAGTCGCACAGCTAGCAGCATAAGTATCACTTACAAAAGCTTTTGGTAGTTGCGCTAACCAATTAGTAAACGTGCTAGCAACATTATTGATGGCCTGGTTGTTTGTTGCATCGGCAATTTTAAAACCAACGTATTCATGATTCAGCGTATCCAAAAAGTTATCCCAGGAGTCAAATTCACCAACTTTGGCCTCTAGGCGCATAATAGTAAATTCACCATTTTGGCCAACTAGCACATTAGTATAATCACCAACCTGGTTTAAATTAGCTAGACTATCGTTTAGACTAACTTGCTGGCCAGGATCAGCTGGATATTTAGTTTTTGTCAAATCATTAAAACAGCCGCTCGTACAATCGTACTGCATAGCAAAAATCACTGGGCCTTTGTAAGCTAGATCTAATTCTCGATCATCGTCGGCCACATAATTAGGATTAACACGGTTAACATCGGCATGTGTGGCAATTTGCTGTTGTGATTGCTTTTGTTCAAACAATGGCAAAATGTCCCTGGTTAGTTTTGCTTTGGCCGCGGCATAAGCCTTGGTGGCATCAGCTTGTGACATTTGGGCAAAATAAGGCGTATCAAACGGAATACTCATCAAAAAGACGTTTTTAGCAGCAATCAAACAACTAGCCAATTTATTCTGGTAGGCTGTATTTTCAGCTCGCACTAGCCGAAAATCGCTGCCAGTACCAAGTTGCGTCATAGCTGTCACGTTGGCGGCTGACATTATATCTTGATTACTGACTGTGACATTACATTTATTGCTAGTATTGTACAGTTTTAGCCCAGCGTTCATAACTAGGTCGTTGCGAGCAATTGTTTTAATACCACCCTTACCAAAACTAGTACCGGGATGGGCTTGCAGGAAATTCTTCATGTCTGTAGCGTTAGTGTTGATCTGCCGCTGGGTGATAGTTGTATCACCGATTATGATGTCTTTATTACTAAGTGCATTTGCTACCAGCACGACTAGTAATATCACTGCCACAACTACGGCCGCCAAAATAGCGATGGCCTTTGGCTGCAAGCGCTTGCGATGTTGTATCTGATTGTCCATGTTTTGCCTTTTGTTTTTGTTTTTTAATAACTCTGTCTCAATACTAGCACATCGGTGTAAAAAAGTCAAGCTTTTAATTTTGTGGATTGTTTATTTTTTTATAAACTTCGATTTTATGGTTTTTATGGAGTGTTTAACTGTAGCTTCAAAATTATCTAGTTTACCACCAACAGTAACCTTCTTTACCGCTTCGTTACTGCGATACCAGTAGATCACACCAACGGTAATGGCTAGCACTGCAACTATTGATAGGACGATTTCGGCTGGGCCGGTGTGCGGCAATTCATCTGGAGCAACAGGGGCAGCCAGAGCTTCATCGCACCGTGCATCACCTTCTGGTACACCGGGTTTACATTCGTTAGGGGCACATTCTACGTCGATTACTACATTGGCTGTGTCGCTTTTAGCACCATTATCAGTTTCGATCGAACCGGTATTAGTTAAAGTGTTTTTACCACACCGCAAGTCTTTAGCAGCTGGCAAGGTGGCGGTAAAACGGACATAGGCGTTAGCGCCAGCGGCATAATTACCAATGTTGATACCTTTAGTAGTTATCAAATTGTTGCTGGCAACTCTTAGACCGTTACCGTCGGGATTAGCGGCATTCCTTAAAGTTGTAGTACTGTTTTTGTAAGTTACACCAATTGGCAATTGGTCTTTGGCTATAACGTTATTTTGCTGTGCCGTACCAGTGTTTTTGTAGCCAATTTGGTAATCAACTTGTTCGCCTGGTTTAGCGTTTACAATCTTGACCCAATCGGTACTACCGTGTAGGCGAACTTTCTTTTCTACGGTAAAACCTGGGTCTTTTTCGGTTGTAACTTTTACCCGTATCGTCAAAATGCCTGAATACTGATAACAGCCTGGCACGTTGCCATCCATTTTTTCATAACCGATCAACGCACCGCTGCTAACTACACTATCTGGTATAACAAAGCCAGTGCTGGGGTTAACGTTGTTAAAGTAACGTGCCGAACCGGTGATATATGCAATGTGGATTCTGGTACTAGTGCCTTTAAACGTTACCTGATCCCATATTTGGGCTGGTGTCGCGTTACTGGCCGAAAGATAACCGTTGACGTCTATTGAGTTTGCCCAGGTATTTGGCAAGCTAATCTGGGCTTTGGTATCTTTGGCGACTAAGTTCAGGTTAGCAGCCGCGTTATTGTGTACGTACAAACGCACGGTGTATTCGCCATCCTGGCTAACATTGACTACGTCACGCCAGCTAGATGTACTTTCATTTGCGCCCTTAGCAATCAAAAAGTTTCGTTCATCACCATAGTTAGGGTTGTCAGTCATAGAGTTAAACGTTACTTTATTGGCAGGTTTTTCAATCGTATAAGTCGTTCGGTCTGGCCCCCAAGCAAATGCCGCCACACTGATAATCATGGCTAAAGCCATCACAATTGTGCCAGCAATAAAGCCTAGGGTTTTATTAGATATTTTGAGGTGTTTCATGTTTTGTCTTGTTTAATCTTTATTTTTTATCTATTATCTATTCCATGCTAGCACAGATAAGCTGGAAAGTCAATACCCTTTATGCTTTTTACCACCTGTGTCAACCGTAACAGCATGATTATGATCTGGTATGGTGACCAGTTATACTTTTTATGATATGTTCTAGCCTAAGTCTATGCTTTGTCGCCCTGATAGGACTCTTTATCCCGACGAAATGTCATTGTAAAAGCTGTTAAAACGTCACGAGCTTTTTCTATGGTTGGACGGTTTTTGTTCGTCTCTAAGGCCTGCGATGGTTGTGAGAATAATTCTTGTAATTGCTGTTTATTATCAAAATCTTGATCTGGCGAAACTGCTTTTAGTTGCAATGCTTCTTTTACATCTGAGCCTATTGGACCCATAGCTGTTTCAAAGGCCTTGACCTGAATTTCAGTGACACTAACTTTTCTATTAGTGCCAGCGTCTGTTTCAGCTGATTCAAAAACTTTATCAATATCCCCCCTGGCTTTTTCAATAGCTGCTTCGATTTTTCTTGGATCGGCAATAACTTCTATGGCCGCTTCAGGCAGTTTGAACTGATCAGATTCGGCCTCTGAGCCAGGTTGCTCGGGAAGATTCTCGGCAGAAGATTTAAATTCTGGTGGTTTTTCGTATTTTTCTGGATCTGCTAACATTTTTTTGTTTTTTAATTTAACTCCCTTCCATACTAGCACAGATATCCTAAAAAGTCAATAGTGCGCTACCTCTGTAAAATGGTTTTTGCTAAATACCGGCTACTGCCGTATATAATACCTGCCCAACATAAGTGCCCGACTTTTGAATCGGGCTAGCATAAACGCCAAAATAAACTTTTGCAGTCCATGGGAATGGATACGAACCATTAAATCCTGTCGTAAGAGTCGAAATGTCTCCATCGCTTAAATCAGGCGCCACAGCTGCCCAGGTGTGTGTCGAGGCCGACACGTTAGTTTCGGTAGTCATATCATCAAAATTGTTCCAACCTTCTCCATTGTTGCCAAATGCCCACCCCCACCAACTAGTACCACCCATATTGTTATTGGCCTGCGTAAAACCACAAGGGTTGATTTGCCAACACTGGCTACTTAGTGATGAAATAGTTGTGGTTGAATCTTGAGTGTTAACCAGACTAGAATTGCTGGCATTTACTAACGACATCGACAAAGATACGCCAGATGTGCCATCGTAATCTACGGTGACATTACCATAATTAGAGCTAAACTTACCAGGTTGAACATCTATCGGGACTGTTGAATCAGCACTAAGAGTTATAGTTGGGGCATTTACAGTTAAAGTGGCCGGTGCGGTAGTGCGTAACACGGCACTACCGGTGTTAGGTGTGCCACTGAGCAGTGGCGTTTTAATCGCCAACCGATACCAATAACCATTCCAAGCATAAGGTATATTAGTTAAGCTCAGTGCGGTAGTACCAGAACCCGAAATACCAGCCCCATCAGTTAGATTAGACCAATTAGATCCACTATCGATACTAACCTGCCATTGGTAAGTTGGGGTATAGGTTGGACTTAAGGCTGGATTGGCTAAGCTAACAATGGAGCTAAAACTAGTGCTGCTACCGATAGAAACAGTTTGGTTGGTTGGATTAGTCGCGTTAGTGACTGGTATCGTAGAATACAAATGGTTAGCCACACTGCTTAAAGCTTGCGTATAAGTTGGATATAGTGGGCGTTGATCAGCAAAGACGGTGGTAGTAGCACCGGCGGTAATGTTGCTGTATGGTGTACCAAGCCGTTGGTTGTTAGCACCAAGGGTATTGTCAGCTGGCAACCAAGCGGTGGCTGTAATGTCTGATGGCCAAGTGACACCATTGGTAGTAAACCAGGCTTGTTGATCGGGTGTTAGAGTGTGTAGAGTGTACGGTACGCTTGGTGTGGCCGTGCTAAAGTCTACATTACTGTTG
>Ga0123354_10000838_pt1 | contig 33945 bp, 17 predicted proteins | sample TergutLab28metaG_2_FD_97872 | JGI IMG/M metagenome (GOLD analysis project Ga0123354, IMG submission 97872) | Labiotermes labralis P4 segment gut microbial communities from Petit-Saut dam, French Guiana - Lab288 P4 | ecosystem: Host-associated > Arthropoda: Insects > Digestive system > Gut ... | reverse complement strand
TCCGTGTAGTCTGGTATTTTTGTAGGAGTCTGCTGCCTCTATCTCCATCATGGTATAAGACGTTTATTTCATCCTTAAATTGCCAGCGATCTTAATATTTTACTGCTGTGAGGACTTCGAATACCAATTAACAGTTACTTAGTGTTCATAAAATGGAGAATATCACGTGTTTCTTACGACATTTTTGATGACAGTAGGTGGATATTACGATTTTTGGACTACAGGGCTCAAAAACACCTCTCATAAATCGTCCAAAACGTTGTACTTTGAAGTGTTTACAGACATCACGAAATTACGAAGGTATATTTTCAGAGAAAATAGGGCCGAGTCCTGGGTAATGTAGCATTTATGAAATGGTGATACCAGGACTGGACAGCCTTCATTGCTAATAGAAGTTTATTCGTCAAAACTGAACTTCATAGTTATGAAATACTGCAGTCATGTCATTACACGAAGTAGACCTACGACGTGGATCTGACTGGGAGAAATGAGCAAAACAACAAAAGGCTACATAATCGGTGTGAGTGCCGAGATTCGAATCGGTCACCAACGTGGTACATATCAGCAACTTGTTCGGTAGGCCATTCTGTTTCTGCTAATGTGTCCATGCATACCAGTAGGCACGCTGGTGCTAGTTAGCTGTATGTTTTCTTTTCTTTGCTCCGACAACGTCAGTTCTGGTGAATGTCACTTACGTTTACTTTATATACACTCTTAGTTAGACCTTTAAGCACGCGGGTGGGTTTCCTCCACAGCTGCAAGAAACTATTAATAACGTGGGACAGGCGGTGATGCTGTTCATAGTAAGTAACTTGAATGGTATCTCTTATGACAGTTAAGATTTAATTATATACACAGTACATCAGCATTTTGGTTTATAAGTTGCTGTTACCAAAAGAAACACTTTTATTGTGCTGAAGAGCTCGCCTGTCCGCTTCCAAACACATTTCTTGCTTTTCGTATTGAAAGAATATAAGTACCTCTTAATACCATGACTGACTGACTACACTTTCATGACACGTAACAAACAGAACAAGAAATGACAATAAACAAAGATAAAACATAAATACATTTAAATAAAAGATTCTGTGATGAAGGATTTGTGACTGTGTTTGTATAGTGGCATGTCTGTCTGTCTGTCTCACTGAAGTCCGGATTACGCCCTTGCCTTCTAAGGGTCACTGTAAACATCTGTAAATGCGTTAGAATGCTACTGAAATAATACCAGCTGACATTACATAAACTGACAAATATGGAAAATGGAATATTAGAGATAAACAACACCGGAGCATATAAATCACAGATGTTCAAAATACGGTTAACTGAAAGAGCAAACATGTTAGAACAGACAAACGATGAAACAGGGAGTGATCAATCTTGTTTCACGTAGCGACACAGTTCAGTCAGTACAGTCGCTATGCTACAGGCTGGAAACTAAGAGTTCAAGTATGATACCCGACTCGGACATGAGATTTCTCTCGTCTCCAAATGGTCCATATCGGGTCTTGAGACCTCCTAGTCTCCTATGCAATGACTGTTGGGGGGGGGGGGTCTTTCTCAAAGCGGTCTTAGCGTAAAGCTTACCATTCACATCCGTCTTGCGCCGAAATGAAGAATTAGTGGAGCTATACCTCCTCCCCATACTGTGTCATTACTTCGGACACAGAAATAACGTCAAGTTTCAGATTTTTTTCCTAATGTTAGACCATATTTTACGGTTACATTAATATTAGACACAATGTGGTCTTACGGTTTATGAAGACGTTTATCCCCGTAGGTCAGACCAGTGTTTTGGAGGAACAACCTGCTTCCTTCTTCAGGGTGGTTTTCATCCTCACAAGGATACTGATGGGTTCGTACCATCATACTGCTTACCATGAAGGTGGAGGCAGTGGGTTTGTACCTAACCTCAGTGCTAACATACCCGACTATGCTGTATCATAACGCAGAATACACGTACCATAATCATGGATATCAAATCTTACAATATCGGTCTTTACACAGTTCAGAGGCACACTTAAGTTCCCTGTTTGTACTGGCACAGCTTCTGCTTCCAGTTTAGCAGACACGTCATTACAGTTTCGCATTACCGTCAAAGTTGGATCTGTTAATATAAAAAAGAAGTAGCCTGTCATATTGAGTTTGTAGGTACGGCTATCACAGGCTCTTTGTTATTTATCGCCATCAAACGGCAAGCAAATAGAGATTACATATAGCAGCCACGTTGTTTTGTATTCCACAAAATGTAATTGTAACAAGCCATTACAGGAGTAAAATAATTGTGACAGAACTTAATAAGGGGTGGATGCAATATTGTTCAATATTACGGTTATTTAAAGGTATAAATGAACAGACCAATGAAGTGGTTTAACTAACACATTACTGCGGCAGGTAAGGCATAAGCTTTGCTACAGAACTACATGAAACAAAATAGACCAAAAATAAATAATGATGATATACAGGGTCATTATTTTATGTAAGAGCTATCGTCTGTGGCTTGCAGCCGCTACACCGCCGCGAGCTTAGCGATCACTGAGTGGTTGACATTCCAAGCCAACACAAGTGGCAATCGAGACTGTCAGATTAAATAAAAATGAAGATTGTCAGATTAAATAACAGTCGCGTATAAAAAGATTATAGGATTTGCATGATGCTAACCGTTAGGACTGCTGTCTCCTAGGATGTAATGACATGTAGTTCGGTTAACTACTTAGCTACAAATTGTTATCGGACTGCGCGGAAATTTTGAGGACTGCAGGGAAAGTCAGTGGACTGCAAGGAAAGTTAGGGGACTGCACAGAAAGTCAGCGGACTGCACAGAAGGTCAGCGGATTGCACGGAAAGTCAGCGGACTGCAGGGAAAGTCGGCGGACTGCAGGTAAAGTTATGGGCCTGGACGGAAAGTCAGCGGACTACACGGAAAGGCAGCTGATTGTACGGAAATTTAGGGGACTGCACGGAAAGTCAGAGGACTGCTCGGAAAACCGGCGGACTGCAGGGAAATTCAGCGGATTGCACGGAAAGTTAGGGGACTGGACGGAAAGTCAGCGGAATGCAAGGGAAGTCAGCGGACTGCACGGAAAGTCAGCGGACTGCAGGGCATTGCACGGCAATGACTGTGATTTTCAAGCTATGAGACCTGAAATACTAACAGACGTAGCTGCAAAACGGAATAAAGGCTGTTTATAAGGACAGGTCAGCGTAGGATGCACAACAGGCGGTTGGAGAGGAGTGGTATTTGATTAAAATATGAAGATGGACCTAAGTTAATATGGTTATCAATCAACCTTCAAGTAATCCGTCTGGTGTAAATTTAAAATTCGAATGTATTAGTCATCTGCATTGACCCAGAGCCTAATATTCTAAGAAGCTGAGAGATGAAGACAGGCAAGAAGACCAGTACTCGGAAAGTTTCTTTGAAATTTTTAAGAACTTAATACCCTTTAACTTTACCACAGTGTGTGTGCGTGTGCGTGTGCGTGTATGCCACACCAAACAAAACGGCACATTTCCTGCTTCAACGTTTGAGTGTAAATAAAACAAGAATAGCTTGCAGTAGTTAGTTTGCCTTGGCTTCTGACTGGTTTCTGTATTTGGTGATGTCATGGAATGGGCTGTCGGTGGTTCAAGTGTGACAGCCTTCCCGCAATATTCTAATAATTACTGTCGTGGAAAAGCAATAAGTATTACATATCCTGATCGTGTGTTTGTAGCCCTATTTATCCAGCATGCAGAGCGCATGTACCGTATTACATTGTCATACATGGCGTGTCCGGTGCCAACATGTTTTTTCCAAATTATCTCATAAATGGCACGATTTTCGAAAAAGGTTATTAACACAAAATGTGTCTTTCGATTTTCTCTACAACGTTTGCCTGAAATGTTTCTCATTCTGAGAATAATTCAGCGAGATACTGTCAAAATGTACATCGGTCTTCATGTACATAGGTACCTGTTATTCTTGTCAGATTGTAATGAAACTTGAATTTCCTCGACATATTAAAAACCCCCTCAAATATAAAACTTTATAAAACTCCGTCAAGTGGGAGTGGAGTTGTTCTGTGCAGACTGATGAACGGACGGACAGACATGACGAAGCTAATAGTCGGTTTTCCCAATTTTGCCAACACGGCTAAAATGTATCGTACTCTCGGCCATGATTTCCAAGCGCACAGGAGCATCGTCACAGTAATGCAATAAGTAGCAACATACAAATTCGTAAACAAATGATAAGTACATACAGTATAATTGCATTATTTTAAAGGTCTCAGACCGCGATACCATTCGATTCTCTACGGACAGGAAACACCACCTGTCTACGTTACTGTGACGAATGTGTAATGGGGTCTCTTCTCCATATGTAGAAAGAAGAATGATTGTGGTCAAATACTTTTATCGAGCTTTGATGTCAAGAATGTGTGGAGCTTATCGTCTTCTCCTCCATACGTCTTTTATGTCTTGAAGCTTAAACGTAAGATTAATTTTGTTTTATATTTACTTGTAACTCAAAACTGCAGTGTAAATTTTTGCTTTTAAATTAATAGAACATTTTTTTCAATGAGCGACTTTCAAGTCTTTTGCTTCTTTTCATAAGAAGACAGGTGTAACATTAAGCAGACATGAATTAATGTATTCAGTTGTCCTTATGGTCAGTAAAACCAGAAGGAAGCAAACGCCACTTTCACTTGTTCCTGCTGCATATATTTCAACAGGATGTGGCAGAGAGAAAAATATAAAAGAAGACAGAAATTTCTGCTTTGTTTGTATAGAATGATTCACAAGAAAATTTTGGATTTGTAGAATTTGATTTTCAAATGTGGATTTGCAACAGATTCTTTCATCAAATCTCTAACTTCCCCCCTCCTCTTCAAGTCCTTAAATAATTAACTTAGGTTTCACAAAAATGTGCTCCACAGCAGGACTTCCGGGCGACGCTCCAATATACAAATAGATGAATATTAATTTCGCATACTCCTAGAACAATCACTGTTAATGTATTATGTTAAGAGAAACAGGTAACTGCTTAAACTTTGCAAGCACAGTTGTTGCTACGCCTAGTGTGTGCTTTAACATTACTTTGAAAACACCCAATGTAGTTATGTACTTCATATTCTTCTCAAATCAACAACGACTATTTCCTTCAAAATGGTTAACCGGTTGGTCTTTGTAATGAATACTATGGGAATTAAGATTCTCATTTCTGGATATCTTGTGCATTAAATTCGTCCTTCATGGATCTAATATCTGACATTTTTACGATATTTATTCCAAAAACTGCACTACAATTCGATACAAAAATATACTATCATATTAGCAGAGCCTGCTACATGTTTCGGCATTTTTCGGCCATCTTTAGGAAGGTATTCGACAAGGAAACAGGAAAACACAACACTGGCCAAAATTATGTCATGGATGTGGAACTGCGCAGTTGAACTGAAAATGGCACTAGTAAATTGTATTTAAGAACAGCCCCCCACCCGTAGGATCAGGGTATAACCCGAAGTTTTTTGAAACTCATTCGCAAACCAAACCAATCACAATAAAATTTACAAATCCACCGGAAAACCTAACGATTTAATTCGATTAAGCCTACGCTATATTCTATTATGTTAAATTTTTATTTTTAGTCCTTTTGGTTCTCTCGAAATTAATCCGTAAAAAACATCTAACTGTCCTGTTTTATAACGTGAAACTCCAACACCACGAATTTCACAGCCCTCCACTGGACACAAATCTGAACCACTCCCATCTACCTGACACCTCCACAGCTTGTTACTTAAGATGCACGTTAATTTTCCCACCCCCTTGGTTGTCGTTGGTTTTTTCCTAAGAAGGAATGTGTGTTGTCCAGTACGGATTCTAATTCAGTACTGAAGTTGCGGCATCCGACAATCTTCAGTCGCTTTCAGTGGGTTAGCTTATCACCAGTACAGGTACACACAGCTCTAGATGTTATCAATTCTATTCACTGCTACACGTTCCGGCTCTAATTGCGAGCCATTAACAGGCCTTCTATAAACGTTGAGAAGGAAAGCTTATATAATGCATAGGGAGACAGCCTATTTCACATTAAAAATACGTTATGATTTATAAAGCCGTTTTAATGTGTGTGTGTGTGTAGGTTTGTATGCATAAAAATTACAATGGTTTTATACATCCGTAATGTATTTTAATGTGAAAGGGGAAATCTTCTTAGGAAGTATATAATTTTTTCCGTTTCAGCTTTTATAGAAGGCCTGATAATGGCTCGCAGAGCCGAAACATGCAGCAGTGAATAAACTGATACAAACTAGTGCTGTGTGTGGCTGATCGCATAAATATATTTGAGATTTGTTAACACCAAAGGAGATATATCATCTTAATAAAAGGATATTAGTGAAGGTGTGCACTCACCGTTGACGTATAGAAAGGCGCCTGATCGGCCCCCAGAGCTGGAAAGTACGCCGCCATGCCGTCCGTGTAAGGCGCACTGTACATTGACAGAGCCGGGATTCCAGCAGCTCCAGCCGCTGCTACGCCGGCGCTGGCCAGACGCTGGTAACTGAACAAGTCGTACTGGCAGGAGCAAACGGTCTGCCCTGTCAAGGGGTCCGTGAACAGAGGACGTCCTGTATCACAGCATCGGGTAGGACCGGAAGCGGCGCCGTTATTGGGCGGACTGCCCCCTGAACTTAATGGACTTCGCACCGCCGCGGGTTGCGGGCAATTGTTGGAGACAGCCGTGGTACTGCTGCACGGGTTGACCCCCGTGGGGACCACAGCCGCTGAAGAAGGTGGTGGAGAGCTCTCTGCCGTCGACACCGACAACTGAAATCAGGACCGTGCATATTATGGCCACTGTGACTTGCTGCTGCCCTACTGGAGTATATATATATATATATATATATATATGTGTGTGTGTGTGTGTGTGCGTGCGTGCCCGTGGGAAGGCTGTGTAGGATGTCGTTGCCCAGTTACTCAGGTTAACGAAACCTTCGGGAAATAGATGTAATTCAGATATGAAGGGTAAAACACAGAAAGTATTCACAAGCTCTGGACGAAGCAGCCTACGATTTAAGGCGATAAACTACGGATATAGTTGTTATTTCTCAGGTATATTCCAATGTGAGCGGAAATTGTGCCGTCTGTTTCGTGTGATTGTTTTACAAAAATTTCTGTATAAGTCCGTAACAATTATTTTTTACCTTGTAATTGGTGAAAATAAAATTATTCCTATGCAGCAATTTAGTAAAATCTGCGATCAAGAGAGCAGCCAGCATAGTATCGTAAAAATCGTTTTTGTGTTTTTTCTATTTTGGTTCCTTAGACCTACACATGCTCCCGAAGACGTCATACAGATATCCACTTATGATTATTAAAGTAAAGCCAGTGAAAGTATTTCTGAAGTCTGTTGACATTTAGGGCTTGAGAGGCCGGTGTTAATGAACAAGTGCTCTTGGTAGAATGGAAATAGTAGAATGTTAAAATTGCATAATGACCAGAAATGTGGGATTAGTATCGTTATTTTCATTTCAGGTTTATGTTACGCCTGTCCTCATGTCAACACAGCACCTGAATCAGCGACTCGATGACTAATAGCGGCATTTAGTGCACTAACCGCACAGCAATGTTGCGCGATTTATCACTCCACGCAGCATTGCTGAATTTAATTAATATGGAGCACTATTTGATAAGCGTTGAATGAATTTTGTTGTTGGTTGTTACCAATAAGTGCGGTCCTACATATAATGGTTACCGAACTAGGAAATAATATGGAGTGGTGCTTTCAAAGGTTATTGCACACTACACTGATTTTGCAAGCGGGAGAGGGGGGAGGAAGGAGGGGGAGGAGAGGGGTGCTTTTCGAAGTCATGAAATAGGGCGAAGGGCACAGTAGCTTGCGCCGTGCAAAATTGATTTCTGTTGTTAAGAGACGCCAAAGAGTCAGGGTAGGCCGCGAGTAAAAATCTGAGTGTTTGTGTTTTTATGTGTACTGACAGGAAACTCTTTGCAGAAGCGTCTAGATGAATCCGCTTCCCCCCCCCCTACTTGTTTCTCTCTCAAAGCAAAGAGTCTTTAATCCTATATGCTGTACAGCTGATTTCGCTTTTATTCTCCAGCAACTCTGTTTATTCTGACAGCGAATACACAGCAGTAACAGCAGTACGAAACCTAGTAAGTAATTCCGTTGAAGGAGGTACCCTCCAGCACGCATTTGGCTCTCGAAGATTCATCGCAGTGTACACGAAAGCCGTAACTGGCCCTGGTAACCACAGCGTCTTGACATTTCCACTGCCAAGTTCTGATCTGCTACAATGGTGGCAGCCGGCATAGCGCAGAGGTTTTTGGTTGGAAAACTGAAGAGTCGTGGTCCGAATCATGCATGGACATGACATTTTTCTCCTTTCATATCTGTTCAAAAGAGCTCTGGGTCCCATTCAGCCTCTTCTGCAATGAGTACAGGAGACTCCTCAGTCAGGAATAAAGTGGTAGGACCATAAAGCTGACCACTCACCTTCATCTAGGTTAAAGGTTAAGAATGAGTGCAGCTAACCTCCACACCTCAATATGGCTTCATGGTTGTGCACAGAGTTGATTTGATAAGCATGAAATATATAAAGTTAATACATAAAAAATAAGCCGTGTGTGTCCGCCAATCTAGCTGTCAGTGCACACACGTCTATAGTATCTGTATAAATGCTTAACACATTTCCACGAAATTTGATTTGCAAGGCTGTAGTAAAAGTACGTGGTGATTCTGAGTTTGGTCATTGTTGGTTGAATATGGACTCACACATCCAGCTGTAATTCGTTTCGTTCTTCGGAAGTAAAGCTGCCGGGGCTTGAAACTGTCCTCTCACTTCCGTCTAATCACGGTAAAATGCTCATTATTTACACCTGTATTCCTCATACGCTTACATGCCTTCTGTTTCAAAAAGAACATGTCCAATGAGTGTTAGGCCTCCTTAAGATTCCGAAAGTAAAGCGACCGGAGCGTGAAGCTGATAAATCACCTTACTACAATGCCTAATTTAGGAATACGTCAACATTTACGACCGAGGCGGCGCTCTACCTCTAGGTGTGCGGAAAGAGCGACCCCAACAAGATATAAGTATCACCTTCAGAAACTTTCCCCCTATGCCCCCACCCCACCCCACCCCTTTCTTCAGAATCTCTAATCTGACCACACCTCTAACACCCGCTTTTCTGTTACTGCTATAGGTACTAAATCTTAACAAAGCTGTCATGGCCCCCTTTTATCACAGTTTAATTTATAATTGATGAACGACTAATTCTACACGGTTGGCCACGCCCATGATTTCCCTACGCGACTCACAAGTGCTACCCTCGCCACGTATTTCCATCATAATAATTTCTTCAATGCAAATGCAACCGGTGTAACGTCTATATTTTCCTTGTTTCCCAGCCACGCCATCTGCTCTACTTTTTATCCACATGTTTTTTATTAAACCTGGCCTTACTAACGACCTTCCTGTAATATGCGTGCTAATCTTCACATCGCTGTTAGTAAACTTCATAAAAAGTTACACTGGGCGTACTGTCAGAAGTACATGCATAGGTACACGTTGTGTCTAGGACAGCGTTTCCCAAACTATGTTCCGCGGAACACCGTGTTTCGCGAGATGTGAATAGGTGTTCCGTAAAAAAATGGAGACACTAAAAAAAGAAATCACAGGTTTTTATTAAATTTCAACTTAGCATATTTGGTCATAGTTTAAGATACCGTTCATATAAGAATGTTTATAGGAACTTTTCATTTAGTTACTAACAGATCTCGTTGAGCTGACTTTAGCGTGAGACATGACAGACCAAAAAACATGTGTGTTCCGTCAATATTTACTAAGTTACAAAGTGCTCTTTGTCCAAAAATATTTGGGAAACGCTGGTCTAGGAGGATATACGTGTACTTTACCGAAAGGAAAAAAAGCCCGAACAAGGAGCTCCAAACATAATTCTAAAGTCCAACATTTCTTCAGCAGAGATCTGCAGTCCTATGTATCTGCAGTTCTATGTATCTGGAGTTCTATGTATCTGCAGTACCATGTATCTGTAGTCCTACGTATCTGCAGTCCTATGTATCTGTAGCCCTATGTATCTGCAGTCCTATGTATCTGTAGTCCTATGTATCTGCAGTCCTATGTATCAGCAGTCCTATGTATCTGCAGTTCTATGTATCTGCAGTACCATGTATCTGTAGTCCTACGTATCTGCAGTCCTATGTATCTGTAGCCCTATGTATCTGTAGTCCTACGTATCTGCAGTCCTATGTATCTGTAGCCCTATGTATCTGCAGTCCTATGTATCTGTAGTCCTATGTATCTGCAGTCCTATGTATCTGCAGTCCTATGTATCTACGAGTAACAGTCCTCTGTATCTGCAGTCCTACTTATCCGTAGTCTTATGTATCTGTAGTCCTATATATCTGCAGTCCTACGTATCTGCAGTTCTATGTATTTAGTGTTCTTCCCTTTCCGCTGATCTGCCTTTGAACCCATTTCTTAAGTAGACACTATACAGTCTGACGTAAAACTGCATCTCCGCCATGCTTGTAATTATTGACTTTGAAACAATAATCGATATGTAATAGACGACCTCATTGGCCGCGCAGTCTAAGCCGTGGGTCTACGGCCGCTCGCTTGCTGGGATTGTGGGTTCGAATCCCGCCAGGGGCATGGATGTCTGTCCCTTGTGAGTGTTGTGTAATGTCAAGCACAAGTCTCTGCGATGGGCTGATCACCCGTCCAGAGAAGTCCTACCGTCTGTAATGCGTTGTTTTGTGTGATCTAGAAACCACAAGAATGAGGAGGCCATGGCCCGCGTTGGACCGCAGAGCCACAGGGAGAAAAAAATGTGTAATATGTACGGTATGTTTATAGTTTGCGTCCACATTTCTTAATTCTCACGTTAATGGCTACGGAAGTATATTGTAATTATAATCAACTGACCGAGAGCTGAAGGAAATGGTTGTAGGGATGCTGTGTTGTCTTTTACATTTTATAAATATTACTGTCTATCCCCCTCCCCCTCCCACACACACAAAATGTCTATTACAAAACATAATTTTGGTACGTCACTGTAGAAAGCAAGCCAGCATCACAATTTCGTGCGTATATCATGTTATGTATTATTGACTGCAGGAAATACCTCGTGTAAGGTACATATTTGGAATTGGTCTCAAACTGATAAGTCATATTAGCTTTCGTAAAAATCTGTCCACTGTTTTAAAAGACGAAATTGTGTTCATGGAGACTAACTGCTTAAAATGAACTGCTCACTGATAACAGACAAAATCAGTCATGATTTGTCGTCATTCGTTATGAGTCTTGAGGTATTGACACTGCTTATTCAGTGACGTCCAAAACAGTTCTTACACTGTGTAAACTAAGTAGTTCTGTCACCATACAGCAATCACAAACATAACGCTTTGCTGTAAATTCCTGTCTCCTAAATAAATACCAGTAAAGTCAGTGTAGTGGTAAAGATGTAGATTTTTATGTGAGAGGTACCGGCTTCAAAAGGGATGGGCGTTACCAGCGATGCAGAAACTCTTCCGATTTTTGCAGGCGAATTCCAGCACAATATCAGTGCTGTCTGGTGTCGCAGTAATATTATGAATATTTGGGACATGCTGTCGTCACCCAAGCTAACGGCAGTCTCTACAAACTGAATGTGGTTTTCCTCGGACTTTCCCACGCGACTACTCAGTCAAACAAACCACTACTAGCGTCTCCGTCTACGTCATCACGTAACCACCTTACTGGACGCTGTTTTGCCACATCGTTCCACTAGCAGCACTTTTAAAGCCTAGCGGTTACTTTACTTACCGTCAGGTTTAACATCCAAAACTCTACACGATTCTCACCTGTGTTTATGTGCTTTACGTGTATCTCAGTACAAACAGTGACTTCTACCTTATAAAAAAATTAACGGAGTGACTTTGTATAACCGAGGAGTTTTCACTGCGCGGTACGAACTGAGTCCATATAGGGTTAATTATCTGAACGTAGTCAATTAGTCGCATTCAGTAGTGGACCACCCATTATATATATATATACATACACATACACACACACACACACACACATATATATATATATATATATCTGCCTCGAAAGATCTTGGTCGTACTGTTGCTTGCATCAGACACGCAGCAGCAATAACAGCGCTGATGCTACCTGCCATTTAAACAGTATCAGAATAGCGACTCCCTGAAGATGCTACAAATGCAGACAGCTCCACTGGACTCCATGTGACTCATGTAGAGTGACAGACGTACAGTGGTACCAACGGGGCTACTTTGTAGCAGCTCAGGTTCGTGTCGTCTCCTCTGGACTCCATTCGGTCCGCGTGCCAGCAGGATTACTTCTGCTTCTGCAACACAAGGGCATGTAGCCCAATTTACAAGACACAGCTGCTCTCCTCTCCCTTCTCTTCCTCTTCCTCTTCCTCCTCCTCCGTCATCGTCTTCGTGTTCTACTCTGACGTGTCATGTGCCACATCTTAACTACCTTCTTCTTATCAGTCTAGCTGTTTTCATTATCATCACAATCTCTTAATTTATTATCATTTTATATTTAAATCAACTTATTATAAAGCGTCTTCTTTCGTGTACTAGACTATTATTCCTTTCTTTCAAACAAACACCTTTTCTCTTTTACCTCAGCCTATTTCCTCCTTTCCCTTCCTTCGTCTTTCGCCTGCATCATCACCATCATCATCATCATCATTTGGCATGATTTCGTTACCATGTAATATCCGTATTTGCTTCTACACATAGTGTTTTGCTCAATCGGCGCGAATAATTTGTGCTACGAAGTTACTTTTTTGAGGCTTCTCTGACCTACAGGTCCTACCCCTAACCTAGAAATTGTAAAAATATTACAAAATGCACGGTACGTGTATTTATGTTCTGGAAATGAAATTCCTAGAATTCTATATTCACTACAGCGTTAATGACTGAATTTAGTAATTATTGCTACTACTTGTTCCCATACCTGCCATTACTCCTGTAGATGTATGTACTTGTGTCCAATTAACGTGTGTTTTGTAAGTCTCAGTTGAAGTCGTACACTGTAAAATAAAGTTCGGAGAGAAGCGGATGTTTACAAGTAACTTTATACTAAACTTTGTTTTAGGACTTTATACAACCTGGGCGTACCATCAGATCTTTTAAAACAGTAGCCTTAGAATAAGCTACGTGAAGACAAATATTAAGTACTGTAAAGCGTGTAGGGTCAGTTAAAAATCGGAAATTTTAACAAGTTGTGAGGAAATATGTGAGACTTTCAAGCAAGAATGAACAAAAGAACTGCAATCAAAGTTCGGCTGCAGATGGTGTTCATATAGATCTATTGTGAAGTTAATAGACCTACACCACTTTAATTGAAAATGCCTGATAGAAAGGTGGTTGAAAAGAAAATCTGGATTTCAGAAACAAAATGAAGAGAATGCCATATTCTTTCTCATATGACTAGCATGATGCTGGCCGTTTCGTCGGGAACACTTATAAATCCAAGCATTTTAAATGTATCTGTCCATGTTTTATTAAAAAAAAAAAACCATCACAGCTTAAATCCTCTGAAAGATACTTAATCCTGCAAATAAATAGACTTTTCTGGAAAATTCTATCGTTTCCAAAGGTTTGTTTTAATTAAAGTGGCAGCTTCTTATAAACGTCGTATGTCATGTTTTAATTTAGGTAAAAATTATTACTGAAACGCTTTAGGCTATTCACTATAAATTATCTTTAATATCACATATGTAATAATATAATTAGTTTTTGCTGCAGTGCCACGCGGAACATGTCTTACCGACATCTACGTGCAAAACAAATTTTTTTTCCATATAGATGCTTGACTGGAACACATTATTCTTTTTTTTTTTTTTTTAGAAACGCAAACAGTTACAACAAAAATTTTATAATGAAAACTGCACCGTCTTTATTTTATCGTTAATCGTTTCTGTGAGATATTTACTGTAGCACACGTAGTAACACTCTACTGTTCGGCGGTACAAAACAACGAATTCTTATTTTACAGCAAACCTGTACAAAACATTCACACATATTTACGTACACACACACAAACAAATTTATATGAAAGTTAAGAGATAATTCCAGTAATGAAAGCTTAAGTCCTCACAGCGATTTACTGTCGGGATGTGACGTCATGTAGCAAGGCATGTACATATATATACACCGACGTTTCAGAGAAGCCTGCTTCCACTGTCTTAATTGTAGTCCAGAAAGGGTCTACATTGAAGAAGGGAAAATATAGATACATTACATATCAACACGGTGTCCTAATCCGGAATACTTTCATCTTAAAGTGTCCCGAAGATGGTGCAGCTACCTCCTCCGAAACATCGGCAGCTAATTACCAACCAACAGGTCGTAATGGCCTACAGCAGAAAACTTGAATCATCAAGCAACGCTGTGAGAACTTCAAACCACCCAATTTCGACTTGGTTTATTACACGTTAGAAGTTCTACTGTGCCGGACACAGCCCTAAATTAAATTTTCCCAACAAACTTTGCCTGTAATAAATTTAATAAAAACCGGCCGAGTGACTTCGGAAATGAAAAATGTGGACAGTCAAACACGATCTGTTCTGTATGTTATCATTTTATGTTACTTGTACCGAGAGCGTGTATGTGCCAAGAATGTACGATATAAATTCGGTTTATATAGTCACATCTGACGCAGTTAAACATTACATGGATGTTTCCAACGACATAGAACACTGTTGCTACGAAGCAGACTAGCTGATCCTTATCCAGCCTGTTTATATTTCACGACCAGAAGGAAACACGACTTGAATTTCAACAAGCATTGATGCTATGGCGTACAGGCCTCTCATGTGCTTACAACTATTATTTGAGAATAAACATGCACACCTTGATGGTGAATTTGGTTACATTATGCAGTTTATCTCTATTGATGTGGGGATAAAATTTCATGCTCAGTCTGTCCAAATATGGTGATCTTTGTGACCCGTTTAAAACACACTAGAGCATACCCATTTGAAGACTACTGTCTGTTTTGTACACTCCGGAAAGTAAATCAGCATTACCTTGAAAGTTTTAAAATGTGGTGCTGGAGAAAGATGGGGAAGATCAGTTGGACCGAGTGTGTGCAAAACGAAGTATTAAGGAGAGTCAACGGGGAAAGGAACATCTTACACACAATAAAACGAAGGAAGACTAGCTGGACTGGTCATATATTGCGTAGGAACTTGCCTTCTAAAACACGTTATTGAAGGAAGGCGAAGGCAGGATTGAAGTGACGGGACGAGGAGGAAGAAGACGTAAGTAGCTACTGGTTGACCTTAAGAAACGAGAGGATACTGGAGATTGAAATAAAGAGCACCAGATTGTACTCTGTGGAAAATTGTCTTAATAAGAGTCTATCGACCTGTCCTAAAGAACTATGTGATGCCATTTGTGATGATTGTTTTGTAATGAACTGTCATCTCTGTACTATAAGTGAGGCAAAGTCATTGTCAGTCAACAAACATTATTTTCCAATTCTGTACGTCTATAAATTAAATCGTAACTGATTACACGTATTTCGGAACTTTATCCATAACTTGCTCTTGGAGAGAGATGCTACTGCGCATTCAACGCAAGATGTGTTAGCAAGTACCCTGAAACTTAAGGAAAATGTTACATGATCAGGCGTGTTGAAGTGTCAAAGGAAAAGTCTTGCAAGTCTCATCCCCGCCTACTGTACCATCCCACTGATCACCTACTGGTGAAATTGCCGTTACAATGAATATGCACGCTATGTTTAACTCCTAAAATAATTGTCATATATCAGTTCCGACTGAATGACAGGTCTATTTATATAGGTTTATTGCTCTCGGCTTGTTATCCCGTTCGGATGTATTCGTAATAAAAATCTCTCTGCTAATTGACGACAGAATGGGCAATTCTTGGGCTTCTGTATTTCATTTATACGATTTGGTATTTTGCAGGCAGCTGATTGTTAGCAACGATACTTGAGGGTCTTTCTTTAAATAAAATGCGATATCATTTTTCGAGTTTAAAGAAAAATTGAAACTGGACGGTGGATATCTGTACTTATTTTCACCCGAAGTTCTTCCAAAAGTCTCCGAATTGAAGAAGAATGGATACACAGGCCTACGAACAGAACTTGCTGCACGTTTTTAGTTTGTGTAAGGAAAGTGTGCACTTACCTGTGGAGTGAGATTCTTCATACTTAAAATACAGTCGATCTCGGTTAAAACGTCAGGGAAGGGACAGAATATTTTGTATTGCTATAAACGATTGTTGTTCTGATGGAGGATTATAATTTTATGGTTAACAGCCAAGATTTAATTGGTACCATAAGATACCTGACGCTATAGAAGAGGAATCGTAGTAACCTATGTCGTTATAACGGGGTTCCATTCTATATGCTATAGGCCTGTATATTTATGACATACGCATAACTGTAGCTTTCTACTTCATTTGTTGCGGTGTAGTTTTGAACATTTAGGAAGGTAATCTAATCGTTACTTTGTACTAATATGAAACTTATTTTCACGCCAAGGGAAATTAGGCATAAATGGGAGGATAATATTAAAAGGGATGTTGAGGAAATAAAGCGTCCGAATGCGCGCTTGATTCAGCTGATTTAAAAGAGGAGCTAATGGTAGAATCTAGTGAAAGTAACAATGCGTGGTCATCACCACTAGCATCAGCACACTGAGTGATCTGCCTTCAATTATACTACGAGTTACTTTATGATACGTAATTTTCGGTCACTCATGTTTTAAAAATTCTACGGATTTTCGCTCATGTAATTTCATATTAGGGTTCCTCGTTCGATGTCCGGCACGTGTAAATTTTTGTCTTTTCCAAACAGCCCAGACCGGCTTTTAGGTCACCCAACTTCCCGTTCACTGGGCGTGATGGTTCTCTCTCTTGAGGTAAACAACTGCGACGTGACCATGAACATGCACTTCCATCTGGTGCCAAGGTTAAGAATGAGTGGAGCTATACCTTCACTCACCCACATGCATTTTATGGTTTGCCTATGGTTAAATTAACTTTAATTGCATATTTCTCTTCTCTGTCCTCTTTGTCACTTGTGGGGGAACATTGTGCGCTAACGTTGGTATCCCTTACGCGCACGACACAACATTAAAATGTGTTATGAATTTGTAATGTTCGGCAGCAGCATGGAAGTTGTAAGCATTTTCGTGACAAGCTTTGTGAATAAGGCAGTGCCGTGTCTGAGGATTACTTGTCTGCCAATAAAGCAGCTGTGATCAGCCGAAGGTAGCAGCCACTTCCTGCCGTGGGCTGTTGTCCGGAAGAATTACAAATTCGAAATGTTATTACTACTGTGTGGGAATGGAGATGTGACATATAGTTACCGTTGTGCTGTAACTGGGGACATGAACATCATGTTTAATCCAACTGTCGTGAAATATAAGAAAAGTAAACTTCTTTTGCTGTTAATTCACTTCCTGCTACAGTGCAGCCATGTTGCAAGGAGATTTCGGCACATTAAAGTATTTCCTTCTTTCCACTCCTTCTGTTTTTTTAATTATTTCTCTTTCTTCGCCACTATTTATTATATTTTCTTTCTTTCTTTCTTCTGTCTCTTTCTTCGCACGTTTTCAACTTCTGTAACAATTCTTGCTCCGGTCGCATTTACCCACAACGAGTGTTCCTTCTGCCGGTCAAGTGGGATGGAAGGTACAGTGACAGAAAATCAGCGTTGTTATCATTTTATTATTATTATTATTGTCGTCTTTTACTGTTACTAGATATAAGTTAGAACAAGCGTTTTTGTGTGAAATTCCTATGCCAATATGCTTGAACACATTCAGTGGAATGATTAACGAAACCTTACCAGTACCAACAAATGCAGAGTTCAACTTTTATCATATTACATATATATATGTATTTTACGCCTACTTAGCTCCTACATGTTTCGACTTAACTGCCATCATCAGGGAGCTGACACCTATATTGCTAAACCCTACAGAGATAAGAAATCTTACAATGTTTATGCATACAAAATGTACAGATTATAGTAAACATTTACAATACCTAAGATGCTATGCAGAAACATTGTAAGCCTATCTTATCGCTGTATATTCCCTGATGATAGCAGTTAAGCCGAAACATGTAGGAGCGAGATGACCATCAGCTGCTTATGTCATCTGTAGAAGTATATATTCAGAAATATGATTTATTTTAATGATTATTAACTTATGTTAATTACAACTTACAGAGAATTAGTTGTTACAGTTGCTTATTGTTTATTGTTTTTGTAACTGGTCTCTTGCCTTTCAGCCAGCACGAACATAAAAGCCCACTGAAGTAAATTGTACTGAATTATTAGTTTGATTTTACTGATATAAAGACTGCAACTAATCAAACTTTTTTCCCTCGAAAGTTATTGTGGCAGGCTACTGTACAATGCATTAAATACGTCTATCACGTAGTTAGTTATAACCATTAGAATATTTTGTTCGTTTTAATTTTACTCTTAAATAAATTAATATAAATATTTTGCTTTTCTTGCTTTTTTTTTACCACTTCCTCTTATCTTCACTTGCTGTTTGTTGTCTCTTTGTACTTGTGCTGGTCACTACGCCGTTGAGTCAGCCAGTAAATAAATAAATAGGTTGTCTTGAAAATTTCATTCATAATAAACTGATAAAATACTTTCTCATATGGAACCAGAAGTTACGTTACTACCATCATAAAATTGTATCATCGTGCTTTATTCTGAGACAGCTGAATCTAGCACAATTCAGCAAACATTATTATTATTATTATTATTATTATTGGGACAAGTGTCGACGGGATAGCTGTAAACAAAAGTTTAAAATCGCTGCATTAAAGTGGCACTCTGGCAGTACCAAACACCTGCCCTGGGTGTTCCTAGAGGTTGCATTTAATTATCTGTGCACTGTCCTCCAAGCGTTGCTCGCTTGTTAATTGACATTATCCAACATCGCCCACAGGAAATGTCGATGTTCAGAGCATGATGTTCTGACGTACATTCATATGTAAACACACTTCTCTGTATTCTGTATCTGTTACTTCAATTCGCCCACCTGTATCAGCCAGGCAGCTCGATCAATAAGTTATTTGACTACGCTACAGGATTTGTGTCCATGTGGTGTGCAAATTATTTCTTTGCCCCCGCATTCTAAACGGTTCTCAGTCTCTCAGCATCGGGGGCAGTTATCCACGAGGTCAAGCGCGGATTAACAGACTGAAACCAAACCTCCGCCAGAAGTCCTGTGCCCATTGCGCGCCTGTAGTTTCGTCACTTGCCTTTAGACCGTTTTTGAAGCACAGTTTTTAAAGAGCAGGATATGATTTAAGTATTATTGCTAGATTATCATTTTAATTCCTGTCATAACTACAACTCAATTTACGTACTTTCATTACTTTTATCAGTTTAATTACAACATCCAGTTCCTCTGACTGTTTGCAGCAGAGGGTAGGTCCTAGTGACAACACCATTAAAGGACTTTTTATTCTGTTCGATGTTGCGTAACAGATTAGTTTGTAGGCACGGTTAAATAATTACCCTGACAAATAAGTATAAATGCGTATAAAATTTTTAATTACGATAATAACAATAATATTTATGTACAAAACTTTCATGAAAACACAACCGTGAAATTACCCCTGTTTGACATTGCATTGACATAAGGTATATTTAGTACATTATGTACGTACAAATGTACCAATATTTGTAAGAATATTCCTCTCTAAAGCTGCGTAACTTGTACGAATTTTTTTAATCCATTGAACAAACCACAGAACAAATTTTTTATTCGAACAAAACGAATGTTTTGAGTTTCGTCTTCTGGCAGTTAAGTTGTGAGAATGCGGCTGGATGTAATAGCTCTATTTAGTCTGTTATTCCAGTATTATTTGCCCGGCATGTGAAATAATGAGGCTTCTGTCCGTGGTGTCGTCCAGCGAGTTTCTTCGTACGCCATATTAGGCCTAGTGTTAATCTGATGTGCGCAGTGCCATAGTTGGCTTAGATTTTGTCAGTAGTGTGTCAAAGTGCTGTCATTATAGGTCCATTCTAAAAAAAAAAATACAGCTAATCAGCACGTTCCACTAATTTAACACGTAGTGACTCGTATTTGTGGCGAAGTTTAAAAGATAAAGTATATAAAACAAATTCCTACATTCTGGAAGAAATAGAAACAAACGAGCCGTGTGATTTCAACAATTTCCTGCTAAGATCTCCAAGACAATTAACGTCTTCCGCAGTTGTAATGAGTAGAATCGGTCATTTTATGCATATGCTGTAGCACTGGTGAATTTTTATTGCACTTTCTAAAGGTTATTGTCACTGCAATCGTTTGTCTAGCTCCCATCACCTCCCGGTCACGCGGCGCACGACGAAACGCTGACTGAAAGTCGTGCCATCGATTCAAAGTCAAGCAGGAAATGGTCCACAATGTATCTGCGTGTTTCGATGGTCTGTGATATTTGAGGGAACAGACTGCACAGCGTCATATCATTGAAGACAGTAACCTTCACTCTCATATACGGGTTGTACACTGATTGTTTCTCAGTCCGAATTGTTATATACATTTCCACTTTGTATGTACTAAGCATGCTTCATGCTCCGCATGTTTATTTGGATACTTTTTAATACAACTTCTCTTTCATTTTAACGGTCTAGTTGTCTGTCACAACGCCCCAGTAGGCCTGCCAACAGTCGCACACAGCGACACACAGGACGTGTTGCTCTGTATTTATTTTTAGTTCTGGTCTTCTTCATCAACAGCCGAGTCATATTAAGTTGCAGTCAAAACGCGGTGAAATGTAGATGCCTGGTGCTGACAAACCAGAAGCTGATAATTTCGTCGAAAAGGAGTATTTGGGACAGTTGGATCAGTACAGATTGTGAAATATTTGGTTGCTCCATTATTGTGTGTATCAGGTATGTATTGTATAGTCAGTTGGTGCATCTAGCGGTTGGGCAGTCAGTCAGCACATTAGTCACTTCTTTAAGTAGTATCGAATTATCTATTAGCCATATCCAGTTCATCCGTAAATTACTTCGCTAGTTAGTCATGTATTATTTCATTTATCCTATAAATAAATAAATAAACAGCTTATTTACTCACTGCTTTATTCATTCACACTTTAAAAAAAAGCGAATCTCTAGCCAATTATCGAACTGGTCTCATAACTTCGGGTCACAAATATTGAAATTTGTCTGTAAGCAATGTTTTTATTGCAGTAAATTATTCGATTGTATATAGCTTATTTTACAAAGACGTCAGTAAGTTTATTTACGTATGCCTCATTGAAGGACGCTGTCACTAATTCAGGGTATATAGAGCTATATGAATGAATGAGTAACTAGTTAGAATTTATCACCTGGACATTTTCATGGAGGGAATGACAGAAAAGTCACAAAATCCGTCAAAGAGAATAGATGGTTTGCGAATTTAGAAATAAACCGGGGACCTGCCGCTTAAAAGTTAAAAAGCTTTACCGCCTGCATCATACTGTACGTACAGTTTATGTATGTAAAAACGGCTATTTTCAAACAGCCGTGCGGCCTAGGTTGGATGATGCTGGCAGTACTCTGAATTCAAGTAGCTGCGAGAAGTGCGACTCTTCCCGCACAAATTACGCTTAGAATCGTGATGCATGGTGACTTTTCGAAGGACAAATTTACGCGAGGTCTTTCGTTTCACACCAGATAATCCTGATGATTGGAGTTACATTATATTCCACTTTAACTCGCGGACGGGAACACCTGCTGGCATGTCAAATGGAGACAACTTATTCACCTCGTCTAATACGCTTTATAGCCTGATAGATGCGTAATCCGCAACCGTCAAGCTTGAATGCAAGAACGCCACTTTGGGACATGGACAAACATGTGGCACGAGACAAGACATTTTCAGCAAGAAACCTACTCTCATCCAGGTTAATCCCATACAGTTCTCTCTTCCCATTCTGCAGATTTGTGTTTCAAATATTTTTCAGAGAATTGGATAACCTAACAATTTTCACACACCTCTCAGAAACCCTTCGCACACTCAAGAATTTTCCTCTATCATGTAATAATGTTTCATACTCGTCTTTCGTAACGACGACAATGAAATAAACGAGTTTGTAGGGTCTGGACAAAGCTGGGTGAATTAGAAAAGCACCCCATACTATAATTTTGCAGGAAAACCCAATATTCAGTGAAATACTAACGAAGGAAATGAACATTTATTTGAACTGATTGTTATTATGCAAGGCTCACTGAATTTCAAAATATATTTTCCGTAGGCTGATTTAAAGTATGAGTACAACTTAAATTAGTGGTGCACGAAATCCGCGTACCAGATCGCCCGGGCAACTAAATTTTATACAATGGCCCCTAAACTTTTTGGATCCTCTGCTTAGAATTTGCTTCATAACAACCTTCTGGCGCCGTGAATTTGAAGTGGATTCTACATTTTTAGATAATTTATGCACAAGTGACTTAAATATATATCATAATGTAGGCAAATTATTACAGCATGTGCTCGAAACATTCTTATACAAAACTATGTACATGTATGTGGCTGTACATGCACAAATGCGTACATAGAAGTTAAAATTACATCAATCATAAGATTTTAAGTTCTATGGAGGTGACCGAAGAATGCCGCGTTCTGGGATTCTGACGCTGTGACGTTTCAGACGATCCTGTGAAACCTCGGTGCAATTTTACACGTTATATAGCATCACAAGCAAAATGACAGCGATTTTCAATTTTACTAGCCTATGTCAAAAAAAATTGGCGACATAAGAATTGAAGATTACACACCAGAAAGAACTAAACTGATCAAGCCCACATTATCCTTTTACCAGTTACTAAGCATGTGTACGAAAAACACATTTTATGTTCGTGCACGATGCAGTGTATTGCACAAGTAAAATTTAAAAATATTCAATAGGTTTACTTTATGCTGGTATCTTTCACACACACACACACACACACACACACACACACACACATATATATATATATATATACAAACACATAAAATTCCATTGTTTGAGATTTTATGTTCTTGTTTATTTTTGTAGAAACATATATATACACGACTGGTGTATACACAGGTATAATTATTTAACCTTGTGTTATTTTACCTGCACAAGTATAAAAATTAAATCACGGACTGCCATTAAGAAAGAAGACTCTCTTGATCAGCAAACTGGACTTAAATTTAAGGAACAAATTAACGAAATGCTACATTTAGAGCATAGCTTTGTATGGTGCTGAAACTTGGACATTTCGGAAATTTGATTACAAACACCTTGAAAGTTTTGAAATGCCGTGCTGAAGAAGGATGGAGATCAGCTGGACCAAGCGTGTGAAGAATGAAGAAGTATTACAAAGAGTCAGGAGTATTACATAGAGTCAGACGCATTAAAAAAGTCTGAATTATGACAAAGTGTCAGAAGTATTTCATAGTTTCAGAAGAATTACAAAGAGTCACACGTATGACAAACAGTCAAAAAGGAAAGGAACATCGCACATATAATAAAACGAAGGCAGGCAAACTGGATTGGTCACATCTTGTGTATTACTTTCTTCCTAAAACACGTTGCTGAAGGAAGACAGAAGGGAGGAGAAAACGATGAAGAAGACGTAAGAAGCTACTGGATGAGCTTACAGAAACCAGAAAATTATGGAAATTGAGAGAGGAAGCAGTAGATCGCACTCTGTGGAGAACTCGCTTGGGAAGAGGCTATGGATCTGTCGTAAGACAAGAGTACGTAACGACCATATTTATATGCGTAAGTGTTTTGTTGATGTACAGGGTTGTATCCTTGTACACCTCTCTTTGTAATTAACTGATGCTCTTTGACAATGGAATTAAGATGGCTGAAACATGTAGGAGACTGGCAACAGACCACTATGGATTTCTCATATATAAAGTCTCTTGTATGGCTGTTTTAATTTTGCGACTTAATAAGGAAACGCACCGTAATATGTAAAACAATAAGACTCTAACGTTTATTCTTTGCATGAAAGTTATACAAAATATCATGTTCATTTCAAATACCTCAAACGTGTTTCTCAAATTATTCTAGAGTGTTGTCAGGAATGTACGACACGAACACTAACCCATAATCAGCAACGAAACAAAACACAGAACCTTAGTAAATAATAGGCTGTTGCTGCATGCGACCACAATTATAGCAGTGGGACCTTTCGTGTTTGTCAGGCTGCCTGCCATAAGGAAGAGCTTCTTGTTCTCAATTACATAATTTTACATGAAAATTGGCCACAACTGCCTTAGACGAAATATAGCCTATACACGTGAGGACTCGCGCACATGCAATGGAAATTAACAGGAAGACGCGTGCGCAGAAGTGTTGAGGGTTAAGAATACTCTTAGAAGTTTCGGAATAGAAAATAATGGAATTACATATTGAGGCTATTACATACAAAGGCTTTAGCACAACGTGCCTGAAACCAGTGCAAAATGAGAGATATTTTACACGTCTATCCGCGCATCTAATCACCGATACGTTAAGTTGTTTCAGTCGATAACCCTTCCACTCAACACAAGGGCTATTTTGACTTACGTTTTTGTGGTTTTTTTCCAGTCTAGGCCACGGCCGCTTCTGTCTTCATCCTTTCGACTATTTTTTAACAGTCGTGCAACTACTAGACAAGATAAAATGTTAGTAAGCGCATCATTAAATAAACTGCAAATAAACAAATAAATCTCAGAATCCATTACCAAATTCTTCGAAATTAATTATTGTAAATGGTGGTTGTTAGCAATACAGTTTGATCAACGTCCTTGAATTCTTAGTGAACGAAGTTTCCTAGCCCGTGTCGCGAAGCCAGTATGGAGAACACAGGCACAGCCCATAACATGGACTGCAGAACTGTCGTAAGTTTTTTAGTGCTGAAGTTTTTGCATTAACTAACACACGAGGGTTCTTAATCGATATACAAATTATATTTGCCTCAAGCTTTACTGCGATATAAGACTCAACGGCCTTCACTAATAAGTACTTGTTTACACTTACGCTTGGTCGTAATCGCGTTCTGTTGTGCTGACAGGGAAAGAGTGGTCAGTGTCCGAGAACTAACCGCTCTGTCTCTGGTAATCGTATGTTTACGCGAGTCCTACAGTGCATAGTCTGTCCTTAACTGGCTGTCATTTGATTGCCTATTCCGGATGTTTATCCTTCCAGAGCTTTTATTATAACTTAATGAACAAAGGCCTTATAACAGCGTCGACTATACCGCTTTTCTTTCTTTGCCTCATTCTTCCATTTTCATTCCTTATTTATCTCTTTTTTCTTTCCCTCTCTCTTTTCTCTCTTTATTCCTCTATTTGTTTTTCATTATAACCCTTCCTGCATTTCTCTACTTATTTATTCCTTTATATATTTCTATTCATTCCTTTCTTAAATTCTTTACAAAGGATTTTAAAAATTACACAAGAGGTCTCCAGTAGCACTATCCTTACTTTCATTTTAATAAAATTCCTTAAATTGGCTCAACTATTTTTAGGTGACAAGCATGTTAAGGTCCCTTTACCTGTATGCTTTGTTCTGGGTAATTCTCCGGAGTCTGAACTTTATATGCCACCGTTTCGGAACACACTGTTCCATCTTCACAGGCGGGTAGGTATTCTTCATACCTACCCGCCTGTGAATATGGAACAGTGTTCCGAAACGTCGGCATATAACATTCAGTCTCCGGGGAATTACCCAGAAGAAAGCATACAACATTCAGAACACGGCGAAAGGTTAAAATTAAGAAGTCCCTTTACCTTTCAAAGATGAAACATATCTATGTTGTATAAGGACTCAGTCCGTACCTCGCAGTAGGCACCTCTACCTCGGTTATTAAAACCAATCTTTTCATGTTGCATAAGACAAAATTTGCTGTTTGTTCCGAGATCCATACAAAACACACGCATTCCATGTGATCAGAATGTAGAATTATTGAATTTTCTTGTAGTACGTAAAGTTACCGGTAGGCTTTAAGAGGTTAAATAACTCATACCGTTTGTCAGATACTGTCGGACCGCTTTTCCTACACACCAAGCCCACTAAAGGTGCATTTACACACTGCTATCACAGACACTGCGAACTCCCTGTGAGTTGTCTGCAGTGGCTATGTGGGTTACTGTATGGTACACAACGCTAAATACAGTGCCGCCAGGAGTGTCTTAAATTCTGAAGAAAATTTCCGGATGCGTTTGTCACTCACACACACACACACACATGCGCGCGCGCGCGCGCGAAGAGAATTAACAAATAACTGAAACGGTTTTAATCATCATGTTCCATTTCATATACTTCAGAGAACACGCAAACGACACGTGCTAACCGACAAACTGGGCGACAATGGTACTAGACTGAAGACATTTCCATGAAAATGTTTTACCCGGTCTACACAGCAAAGGGCTATTTCCGCGACGTCAGCACGAAATGCAAGCATTTCGCTCTACTTTCACCCATACACGAAACGTGTGGTTCGCAAACTCTCGGACACAGAGCAAGAAACACAACGTAATGTTGTGAACTGGCACCTTCAGAAGGTAGGACCATATGCTGGAGAAATCCTTCCCACTTTGTCTCTGTTGGCGATGAAGCTTGTTGTCATTTCACTGTATTTCCTACTCGAACTCTCAAAATAACAGGCAGTATCTTTATCGTTGTACCGTGCATTCTGTAGTTTATTTAATTAAAACACCAACACACGACATGCTGCCACAGCACCAACTTAACATAACGAAGTAAATCACTGAGTGTTTTTAAACTATAACCTTAGCAAGGAACAATGTATGCTCCCTGAGGATGATCATGTGATCGAAACATGTAGGAGCGTTTTAAGTGTTTTAATGTAAATTTTAGATTTATTAAATAACATATATATGTGCATTGTTGGTGTGTTAATTAAATAAACAGGCAGTGGTTTGCAAAAATCCACAAAGTGTCGTCACATATTGTTATGTTTAAAGTGTGATGTGTTATGAGTGCAAATTGGGTTTATTAGGCCCCGACACTTTTCTGAGAACATAAATTCACACCTACCGATTGTAACACACATTCTGACGCCACTGGACACCTGTCCGGTTACAAGGCAGCATTTGTGTCTTTTAAACAAGGCAGCGCGCAAGAGTTACAATGAACACATTTTCCATCACGTTCTTTTAATAGAGTAAGGAAAGCCCTAATATTAACTACAAAGAATTATGACATGGATCTCCAACCCGCGAACCGTCATGTTGTATTATGCGGCCCGCGGCCACATTTGCAAATTATGTATCTGCTAAAAAAAATGTCACGATTATTTAGGCGGTTACGCATTAAACGTACTGTCATTTTTCCACGTGCGGTCCGCCACCAACCCCACAATATATCATGGGGTCCTTTGGTATAAAAAGATTAGACGCCGATGCATTAACTGAGACGTGTGGACCCGCACTCATAGTGAATTAGAAGAACGGCAGTCGCTGCACTGTCTGCCGTCACGCGAAACGATGGTACTGTAGAGAGACGCGTGCGGTGGGGGGAAGCCTGTGACAATTCGGCGAAAATATTGTAAGTGTAGCTGCAAAGCGGTTGCGAAATTTGTCCATTATCTTTCTCATATCTGTTCGTCTGTCCGTACGACGGAGCGCGATTTTCACCGGACTCATTGCAGTGACACAGTCTATGGAATCCTTACTAAAATCGGTCAAAACTCTGGGATTTCGGCTAAAAATAGATATAAAGAAGAAATTATTTCAAGAGTTACGTACGTGTAAAAGAACATGTCGCCATTGTTAGTCTTTGTAATTTAGACAGGCTGTGTTCCTTCTGAGAAATGATGTGAGGATGAAGAGCATTGCAATCGAGTAAGTTGAACTGTTTGTTGATCTGCCCGACTATGATGCCTCCATGTTGACGAGATATCAATTATGATCGAATATATATCTCAGATAAGGAGAAACCTTGCAGAGTGCACTGTGTAAAGAGCGCGATTAAAATAATCGCATTTCCAGTACTTTCACAGAAAAGTCACGAATTGAAATGCAGGAAAAATAACAAAGTTAACTCGCCGTGTTAGCCCTTCGGATATTTATAAAAATTCTTTTTTAAGATATTCTACTGTAAATCCATGTAGAACTGCTTCTGAAATAGCTTCCTGTAGCTGCTTTTACGCATGTATGCAAACAGGTTACAAAACTTTCTTCTTTCACAGTATTATGAGCAGAATTGTAAAAAGAATTTCATCGGCCCACATAAAACACAACTTTCAATGCCACTGTGATGAACTAGCGTGGAAGTGTTGCAACGTTAAATTTCAGCTGCTCGTGTTGCAACGAATTGTATCTTACGAGGAAAAGAATTTAAAATAGGAAGGGGGGGGGGCAGCAAATATCACTGTAAACGAGGAAATTGTCGGACCGCATTATGCAGGTCAATATCGGCCCGCTGAGGCGTTATGCGTGCCTGGAGTCACGCTAAGCCTCGATCTGAAAATCAGATGCTGTCCAGTGCCGTGGTTTATGCTTTTTGTCGATAATTTCCGTTGGCTTGTCAGTCAAATTTACTGAATAAATGACGCAAATGGGACAAGCTGCTGCAGGTCATGCAAATGAATTAATTTTTTAGCACTTCACGTGGTACATTTTAATTTAAGTTAGCATTATTGATTCTTCAATCTGTATGCTTATTCTACATCCCACACTTGTAAAATTACTTTTCTTTACGATCTGTTTTACTACATTTTTAACCTACTTTCCTTTCTTGACAAGGCAAGTAAGACCACTATGCTCTGTGTGTGTGTGTGTGCGCGCGCGCGCGCGCGTGCGTGGGAACATTCTCAGTATCTTCTTCAAGTATGGACAGTATATCACCGAAATTCATTGTAATACATGGAACTGAAGTGCGTGGATCCCAACTCACGGCGAAACTGAATGAAGGCGAAGGCCGCGTTGCCTGCCGTGACACGAAACTGTCTTGAAGGAAGAGTGATTCTAGTTGCCAGATAAAACAAAATATGTACCTGTGTTTGGACAGGCACACGCGTTTATCCCGGTCAGCTTTCCATGTTGCTTGGCCCTGTATTGTTCTTCGTTGAACCTATGGTGGTGACTGACAACTTACTAAGGCTTGATTACAGATTTTGGGCCTAACCCTCACACAAAATGTAAGTATTGTGGATGTCCGCAGCCGGACAAAGTACGGCATACAGTGTACTGATTTCAATTTATTTTTTACCTCAAACAAACCTACATTTATCGAAATTTTATGACACATACAAACTCGATTTAAAAATAAAACTGTGTGTTTACCCACCGTAACTTAGGAATTTGCCAGTGGCCTATTATCGGGATGTCCTGCCATCAATTGACATAGTATGCGCGGAAGACCAAGTTTATCCATAATTTTTTTTTAATATGACATGACAAGAGACCAAAACGGATTTTATTGCTCTCCCCCAAAACGTCCACACCTACTATGGGTCCTACCCGGTATCGTATTCAACAGGTACCGGGCTTCTTCCCAGGGGGCAGAGCTGCCGGGGCGTGAAGCTGACCGCTCATCTCCATTTCATGCCGAGTTTAACAACGAGTGTGACTATACTTCAACTTTCATTACATGCCTTCCTTGAGTGGAAGGGGACGGCTTTACGTTTACCTTTATTTGTGGATGGGAAGCTAAACAGGAAGTGCAAATGTGAATGGAACCGTTAGCGGATGCTCTGAGGACGGCGAGCGACCGACGGTTCAGTATAACGCTAAATGTGCCAGCCAACTGCAAAATAATAGCCACCTGTTCATATGCAAACCTGTGACACCAGTACTGCTTCTTTACAGTTCTGTTTTTTCAAATATCCTTAACTCTGGGGACATTGCAGTGTTTTATGTACGTTACAACTTATCTTGGTTAGGGTCCCCCCCCCCCAGCAGGCTTTGCTGTTAGTTACTTCATCCAGACGAAATCTGGGGCCAATCATACACCCAGGTCCTCTTTCCCGTCCGGTAAGACATTCGAAGTGTGCAGATGACTACTGGCTTCCATCTTCAAGAATAAATGAAACGTTTATCTGCACTTCCTGAGTGACGTGGTATTTACGTACAGAAACATTTGTTTGGGGTCCCTTGTAATTTTACAAGCACTTAAAATTTCCCTGCAGGTAAATTTAAGCGGTTCAGTACATTTATGCTGTGCCACAGCTAAGAGTGTTAGTCGTCGTTGCTTTATTATGTCCTAGAGTAGTCAGTATTGTGTGTAGAAAAAAGTGGAAATGAGACAGGTTTTTCTTCGAGCACTTCTGTTTCCCTGGCAACTACTATTCCGCCATTGCTCGACATTCATCAATCACTGGAGGCAGTGCAACAGAAACGTTTGTGGCCGTATCATCAATAGCCCCACACTCTCAATTAAAACAACTACAAACGAACCCATGTGCCTAATATTCTACTCTTGGGGAACCATGAGGAATTACTTGTGGCTCTTCAGCTTCAGCCATTCTTCTGCCCTGACCTAAAACAACAAATCCCCATTACAACAGCCACCGCTTCCAAGCTAGGTATCTCGTGCGTGGCATGGAAGAGGCTAATGAGGTTCTTTGTAAAACGTACTATGACTGCATCAGACAGTTCTGGCTGCTACGTGCATCGAAGGACTGGAAGGAAGCCGGTCCTCGACTTTACACAGTTAACCAGCCTTCACGTGTTTGTTGAATATTCGACATGCATCTGCACCAGTAAATGCTTTTTGTTCCGCAGCTGTCGCAAAATTCCAATTAAAACACGGAATGTGATAGAAAGAAACATAGTGGGAGAAAAAACATGTAGGAAAGTAGTAAAAAATAAAAAGTTCCAATGACTAGGTAAGCATGCTAATTAGAGAAGGCTGCCCAATAAAACAGGATTTTAATTGCTACAGAATACAAAAACGTGAAAAGAAAGAAACATGCATGTCGAGGACGAGATATGGATCCTGCTCCGCCTTAAAAACAGGGGGTGCACGACTGCCATTACCTATACATTCGTAAGCTGGCAACAAAATTGTGAAATTATTGTACAGCACCACAGAGAGGTGATAATATCACCTCACTAAACTTGATAATCCAGGCGTGTTTTTGTTTTACATTATTGGGGAAGGTCTGGAAGTAAGTAATAGTGTAATTATTTGTTTCTTCTATGTATTATTCTTTTCATTCGCAGATTAAACGATGTTATTCCGCCAGCATGTCCATACTGTGTTCAGAATTTCAAAAGACATCCTACTGTGTTTTCGTATAATTAAATATGTATTAACCGTTAACCTAACTTCATTTGTGGAACTTTTATAGAAAAATGTTTCGATCCTAAAGGGCCATCATTATCTATTTGTGATACGAGTAGCGTACACAACAGCTGCGACCGTCCTGAACTAAAGCTAATACACCACCTCCTGAGAAACTGAAGGACCATGCGGATAGCTATATAAACGAGATACATAAATGAGACACACACACCACAGAATATCCTGCCTTGCTCCATGTGACTACGCCACGACACCACACATCCATTATTTATTTGAACCTTAAATTTTGATTTATCACAGAAATAACAGGTATTACATGAAACAACAAAACTGAAATCTCAGCTACTGTACAGCCTGTTTGAGTGTCTTAACATGTATAGGGCCTGATGATTGCCCTCGAAACATGTTATTGTAAAAATTGCTACAAATGAAGTTGTGTTAAAGGTTTATACTTACTTAATTAGTGCTGCTGTATGTCGCTGGATGGAAAGGCTCGCCCCTTCTAGGGAGAACATTTCCTTTACAGGAAATGTCTCATATACACGGATACATATTGGTAACGGTAACAAGTCCTGCTAAGTTTGGTTATTTTACCGTCCCAAAAATCATGTTTTCAGGAGCTTCTTATTCTTGCTTTCGCTCTTCGTCCTCTGAGACGAAACGACCTGCTGCTGAAACGGTCTGGATTTTAAGTCCAGAACACTTGCTCTGCAATGTTTTGAATCGCTTTTGACATTCCTGTTAAGTCATTATGCAGATACAGCCTGTGTCTGACGCAGTGTCGTTAAACAGAATACGCTGGATTATCAGATGTCTGGAGGCGGAAGTGAATGACAATGAGTCACCACAATGTGTTGCTTCACCACCACACCCCTCTCCAAACGACGCATGTACCCACCAAGTGATGTCGCGCGCAAGTAACGGAATCATACAACATGTCCTTACATCGCTCCTGGTTCCAAGAACCACAGTGAGGTTCTGTACGGCTTGTGTTCGCCAAAAATGGGTTGCAAGGAACAAGACAAACAGTTGCTACAGTGTCATGTCCGGGGAGCCTTCCCCGCACTTCTCAATAATACCTACCTTAATGTGTCACCATATCAAACGGGAACTCCATGTCAACAACCACCATTTGCTACACCACTTTAATTTCACAGGTTCTAATGTTGCCACTTTTACAACGGGTTAACACCTGAAGGAGGAGGCACACGTTTATCCGAAACACACAACGTGAGGCGTTTTGTCTCAGAAGACAGCCGTTTCCATTACGAATCCTGTTCCTTTCTAGACAAGGGAGACTGTAAATACAGATATTGCATTGTTTTGTATTACTTTACTTTGTTTTATTCATCTTGAAAGTTTGGCATTACGGAACTGCGAACATCAGCAATGTAGTCTGCATCTACACAGCGCCTTACTTTGCAGAGTCTACCGTAGCACCGTATGTCGACAGCGGTTAACTGAAAGGTATGGCCCAGTGGCTGTTTCACGAACGGCACTCACGTGTTTAAAAGTTCTTAAGGAGCGATGAATGTAGACAGGCCTACTGATTAAACGGATACAAGAACTGTACACGGAAAAAGAGCGTGAAATTCTGTTACGAGATATCAGAAATACTTAACTAGAATAAAAGCAGAAAGAATAAGTGAGATTACATACAGATATTTCGTTTCAAAGGTTAACACAGTCACTTGACCATAACGTCATCGCCGAAGTGATAAGCGTCTGGACCCTTTGTTCCATTCTCTTCTCTCTAACATTTACATCCTCGCTTTCTTGTTACCTTCAGACTCTGGACTTACTTTTTCACTGCCTTCATGTATTTCGCTGCATTCTGTCTACGCAGAAAATCCATTTATTTCTGTTGTCAAAAAGCTTTCGACAGTACAGATTTTATTCGAAGTTACTTGGTTGCTTATGTCCTAGATTCATTACCAACGCGGGGAGTTATGTCGTATTTCTGATTCTCGTTCTTTCTTAATCATTTTCGTTTACTGCTCTCTTATTTATTTCACTTTTATATCTACTATATCCTCATACGCCACGTCTAAGTCCTACCATCTTCATACGGCAAAGAGTATGCAGGTAATACAGTTCTGTCATAACCTGAAGTGTGATAGAAAGATGAAGATGGGCGAATAAATATGCCTACATTTACAGACCTGTAATAAACAGTGCGGAATTTTTGAAAGTAAAATTAGGTGTGGTTTAATAACGCAAACCAGCGTGTTAACGGAACTGTGATTGAGAACTGTAGCATGTAGAGATGACGTTACATGTCAGTTTGAAGACCCTAGTAATGGAGTACAATAGAGACGCAGTCACAGATTGAGAGTCAAGTGAAGTCCTTCCTAAAATGTCACTGGCAGCCGAGACGTGCTACCTACAAAATTTAAATCATTATTTATTTATAAGCCTTATCTTTACATACACTGGCTAGTCAGGATTATAATATATTTTCATTTACATTAGACAGACAAAATTACGAAAATTGTACATTATACAGGGTGTTTCAAAAAGAGCTTTACAACTTTGAAAGCGTATATAAATTTATACAGAGGACATACACAACGTTTTGAACTGTCAAAATGTAGCAAAACACACCGAGTTTTACCTCGGATAGTTATGGTTCAATGTGACTTCCATTGGTAATGCGGCAGACGTCCCAC
>Ga0123354_10000834_pt1 | contig 33977 bp, 19 predicted proteins | sample TergutLab28metaG_2_FD_97872 | JGI IMG/M metagenome (GOLD analysis project Ga0123354, IMG submission 97872) | Labiotermes labralis P4 segment gut microbial communities from Petit-Saut dam, French Guiana - Lab288 P4 | ecosystem: Host-associated > Arthropoda: Insects > Digestive system > Gut ... | reverse complement strand
TTACGACGGCGCAAATGAAAAACAGGAAATGCAGCAAATCATAGTGAAACATTAAACCTCTACGAGGTATAAGGGGCGGTCGACGCCTGTTTTTCTATTGATATGGATGCCCTGACGGGCAAAAGGCTGTCTCAAAAGCCTGTCATCCAGCGCTTGACGCTGGATGACAGGCTTTTGAGACAGCCTTGTTACTCTTGTAATTCACCTCCGAAGGGCGTCTATTTCAATTGACTAAATTGTCATTTCTTTTATAGTTTCATTTCCCGGCAAGTCATAAGCGGAAGCAATTATTTTTCCGCCTTCAGAGAGAGGATTCGATACGGTTGCAATAAACCTCCACCAGTTGGTATTGCCTTCCTGCTTGGCAAATCCGGTTTCCACCGGTTCGCTTTTCTGGTTTTCAATCCGTACCTGAACCTTGCTTACACGAAAATCCTCTGTCGCGTATATACGGACAACGCTATCCGGTTCTCCCGTATAATTTGACAGGTCTATTTCCTCCACATTCGGAACATCATAAAAATCCTGCACAGCACGATTGTATGCATTTTGGCGCACCTTGCACTTGCTTTGGTAATCTTTTTTTAGTTCCGCATCATCAATTGCTTTTTTAGCGTAAACTACCGCTTTCTTGAAACGAAGTTTGACTGCCGTACGAAGTTCGTTATCCGCAAGTTTTTGATTTCGTACCGGAGCTTTGGCTAAAAAAGTATCGCCGCTCCACTGACGGAAAACAATTTGTTTTCCCAATTTACCACTCAATCCGGTGGTAATTACATTGTTCTTAATTTTTGTCATACATAAGATTTTTAGTTTTGTAATAATTAAAATTAATATTTTTTGCAATTATTTTGCAAATTTCAGACAAAAGTAATAACAAAATTATTGAATGAATGTTAATGAAATGTTATTTTTATGATAACAACAGGTTAAATATTTAATAAGCCTTTTATTTAGTCGATTAATTATCTAAAAAGCGTATTTTAATCTTCCTATATCTTCCCATATCTTTCCCATATTCTTCCCATATTCTTCCCATATCCCTCGCTTATCCCTCGCTTATCGCTCCTTTTTTGACCTTATGATTTTGATACAATAATGACGGACGCCTTTCAGGGGGTTGCGGGTTGATCCTGAATCAAGTTCAGGACGCAATGACAGGTTTTTTTCTGTAATGACGGGGGTAAAAAAATAAAAATATCCAATCAAAAATGGTAATTTTTTGTCAAAAATCAAAAGGCGGGGAACATTTGGTTAAAAAGAACAAATAATTGAAAAAAACGAATATCTTTTCTTTTGAGTTTATTCATATCTTTACCGGTAATTTTATATGTGTAACATAGAAAAAATTAATAATTATGAGAAAACGCTACTTATTCAGTTTTTTTATTCTGCTTTGCATAAGCTTTATCACAAATGGCTTATTTGCTCAAACGTCTGTTACCGTTCACGGCGTCGTAACCGATAAAAATAACGAACCTTTGGTTGGCGTAACCGTACAGGAAACGGCGACCAATGGTACGGTTACCGACGTTAACGGAGAATACCGTTTATCTGTCGCGCCTAATTCGAAACTACGTTTCACCTATCTTGGTTATAATCCGGTAGAGATAGCCGTCGGCTCCCGTCCGGAGCATAATGTCGCCATGACGGAAAGCGTATCGGAATTGGATGAAGTCGTTGTAATTGCTTATGGTACGCAACGCAAGAAGGATCTCACGGGCGCTGTTTCGGTGGTAGATACGAAAGCCATAGAGAAACAGCTGTTGCCGGGTATCGGGCAGGCTTTACAGGGGCTTGCAACCGGCGTGCATGTAACTTCTTCAGGCTTGCCGGGCGATGGAGCCGACATCGTTATCAGGGGCATTGGAAGCTTCAATAATTCATCTCCTCTGTATGTGATCGACGGTATGATACTTGAAAGTTCGCAGCGCGAATTTAATATGAATGACATCGAAAGCATTCAAATCTTGAAAGACGCTTCGGCGACGGCGTTATACGGCGCGCGCGCTGCAAATGGAGTTATCCTGATTACAACCAAAAAGGGCGAAAGCGGTCAAACAAAAATCCGGTTTACCGGTACGCTGGGAGCTTCGCAGATTGCCAAGCGTTACGACATGATGAACAGCCTGGAATTTTTACGGGTTAACCGGCTGGCTTATCAAAATGCAGACAAAGTGTGGCCCGGCGAACCTGCACAGGGACAAGTTCTGACCAATACCGACTGGCAGGATGAATTTTTCAAGACAGGCTTGACTAAAGATTACAACTTGAATGTTTCCGGAGGAAATCCCAATGGAAATTATATGATTTCTTTCGATTGTTACAATGAAGACGGCGTTGTTATGGGTCCTTTCCATGATCGCTTGACCGTCAGAAGCAATTCGGAAGCTAAAAAAGGCATTTTTACTATCGGCGAAAATTTCATGGCGGGACGTTCGGTTACCAAGACGTTGCAGGGAAATCCGTTTATCGATTTGGCGCGAATGCCGCCAATCATTCCGGTGCGCGACCCCAATAATCCCGATGAATATGGTTACGGTAGCGCCGCTTATCAAACTTACGCAACTAATCCTATCGGTATGCAGGAAACCCAGGACTGCCGGCAGAACAACCTCCGCCTGATTGGTTCCGCCTACCTGCAGTTGGAACCGGTCAAAGGCTTACAAATAAAATCAAATGTAGGGGTGGAATATTTCAACTGGTACGACAAAAACAAAATTATTTACAAACAACTCAGGTATTTGACGTCGAATCAGTATAATAATGAGCTTTATGAAGGCAACGGCGATATGCAGTCGTGGCTTTGGGAGAATACGGCTTTCTACAAAAAGAATATAGGAAAACATAACTTTGATGTTATGGCGGGTTATTCGGCGCAAAAATCGTCGCGGCGCGGCAATGGCGTTTCCGGATATAACATGATGAATGAGGGATTCTGGGTGCTTGATCAGGCTTCGTCGGATACCGGTTTTTCCGTATCCGGATCGGAAAGCGCTATCGCCATGACCTCTTTATTTGGCAGGATAAACTATTCGTTCGACGGCAAATATTTATTGCAAGCCAACGTACGGAGGGACGGTTCTTCTCTTTTCGGCAAAAACTACAGGTATGGAGTTTTTCCCGGAGTTTCAATCGGATGGCGTATCAGTCAGGAAAAATTTATGCAGGCGATAAATTGGATAAGCGATCTGAAACTTCGTGCAAGTTGGGGCGTTGCCGGAAATCAGGCTGCTATTCCCGCTTATCAATTTGCCGCGTATATAGACGCAGGAGACAGAGTAGCCATTTTTGGACAGGGAAGCCAATCCTTTTATCCGGGACAAATCCAAACGGGGATGGCGAATCCCGACTTGAGGTGGGAAAGCAGAACAACTTATAATATAGGTTTCGATTTCTCTTTATTCAATCAACGGCTTTACGGATCGTTTGAATTTTTCAACGCTCGTCTGAAAGACTTGTTAATTACTAAAAAGCAGTCATGGGCGACCGGCACCGACGTCGACCCATGGATCAACTACGGTAAAATCGACAACAAAGGATTGGAATTTCAAATAGGTTTTCGTGAAACCAAAAAAGATTTCACCTACGATGTTTCGCTCAACCTGTCGGGCGTCCGTAATAAACTGCTTGAACTGGATGGCGAAGACGCCTTCTATTTTGACGGTCTGAACGGAGCGAGTAATTCTGTATTGGGTCGCTCAATGGGAGAGTTTTACGTTCTTCGCACCGATGGTATTTTCCAAAACTGGGATGAAATATACGCCCATTCGGTAACGCGGACCAATGAAACTACCGGCGAACAGGAAGCCGTTTTGATCCAGCCCAACGCGAAGCCGGGAGACATTCGATATAAAGATTTGAACAACGACGGCGTCATATCTGAAGCCGATCGCCAATTCATAGGAAGCCCATTCCCGAAGCTCGAAGGCGGCTTGAATTTGTCTTGCGCCTATAAAGGATTCGACATCAATTTGTTTTTCTATGGCATGTATGGCAATATGATTTTTAACAATGCAAAATTCTGGATGGAACGTATGGACGAAACATCCAACATGCCCAAAAACTTGAATCCATGGAACGGCGAAGGCTCGTCGTATACTACGCCGCGACCATTTATAGGACAAACCGATAATATCATCGGCTATTCCGACCGGTGGATCGAAAAAGGCGATTATATCCGGCTTAAAAATATACAGATAGGTTATACGGTACCGGCAAGTTTTTTAAAGAAAACGAAGACGGTTGAAACTTTCCGCGTTTATATAGGCGCTCAGAATCTGCTTACTCTCACCGGCTATTCGGGATTGGATCCGGAAATTTCTGGCGGCTCTTTGTTTGCAAAAGGCTACGACGACGGGCATTTCCCGCCGGTACGCACGCTCGCCTGCGGTTTGCAAATATCATTCTAAATTGTTAATAAAAAATAGTTACAACATGAAAAAGATAAGATTTCTATTACTGACAGTTTGTTTGACTACATTCGTTTCCTGTGAAAATATATTAGACCAGAAAAACCCCAATAAACTGGATTCTTCCAATTTCTGGCAATCAGAAAAGGAATTATCCGAGGGACTGAATGCAGCTTATCGCGCGTTGCGCTTCAATGGGGAGTATCGCCGTTGGTTGCATATACTGTATATATCGCGCTCCGACGAAGGATACTCTACATCCCCCAATCCTACTTTTGTTTCTTATTCTAACTTTATTACTGAAAACAGCGACAACGCTGAAGCGGTTCTCTTCACTTGGCTGGATCATTATAAGGGAATTTTTTGGGCGAATCAAATCTTGGACAACGCGCCAAATGTGCCAATGGACGATGAGGAGTTACGTAACCGTATTATCGGACAAGCCTATTTCCTGCGGGGAACCGGATATTTTAACATTGCAGGCGTTTACGGGAGAGGTCCTATTTCCCTGACTGCCGTTGCGGAAAACAATCCTGTAATTTATGAGCAACCCGACATATACAAACAAGCGCAGAAAGATTTTGAGGAAGCGGAAAAACGCTTGCCTGTACAATGGGAAGACCCGAATGACTTGGGACGAATTACCAAAGGCGGCGCAATGGGTATGGAAGTAAAAGTAGCGGCGCAACTCCATGAATGGGACAAAGTGAAAACGCTGTGCGAAGCTATCTTTGCGTTGAAAAACAGCAATGGACAGCCGCTCTACCGCTTGGTTGCCGACTATCGCGACAATTTCACGGAAGCGAACGAAAACAATGAAGAATCGCTGTTTGAAGTGCAATTTATGTCAGGTCCGGTGAATGGCGTCGACCAGTTGAGCCAGGAACGGGCTAAATTTCTCGGATTGCCGGTAAATGGCTGTTCTTATGATGATGCTACTGCAAGCAATATAGTAAAAACCGATTTGGAACAGGAAAAAACCGTCGACGGTAAAACCGATCCACGGTTAAAAGTTACATTGTTTTATTATGATCCTAACAGCCTCAATGATTTGTTTTACGGGAAAACATGGACGCAATGGGGCTTGAACAATTCAAAAGTATATTGGAAAAAATATACTTGCTACGACACGAAAACTCAGGAGTCGCACGAAGACAACGGTATCAATATCAGGGTTGTGCGTCTTGCCGACATTTATCTGATGTATGCCGAAGCGCTAAACGAACTGGGCAACGCTGCCGGCGCCTACGAATATATCGACCGCGTCAGAGCGCGCGTAGGTTTGCCTAATTTGGAAAATTCCACTGTATTTACCGGTATTGGCAACGATCAGACTAAAATGCGCCGGCAAATCATGCACGAACGCAGTTGTGAATTGGCAGGCGAAAGTTGGCGATGGCTTGATTTGGAACGTTGGGGAATGTTCGATACGGAAGAAAATATTTCATGGCTCAAAAGCCGCGATTACGAATTTGATAACTTTGTTATTGGAAAAAGCAACCGCTTCCCGATCCCTTATCGTGAAATACATCTGGTGCCGGGATTGGAACAAAATCCGGGGTATGAATAATTGAATAATTGAATAATTGAATAATATTTAAATAGATGAAATATATTATGAAGAGAACGATAATAGTAAGTTTATGTATAGCGCCGTTTATTATGCTTTTTTTAGTGTTGGCTTGCAGTAATAAAGACAACGACGGCGTATTGGTATGGAACGATCCTCCTACCTCTGCCGACACGCTCTACCAAAATCCCCTGTTCGAACCGGATTTGGCTGATCCTTCTTTTATCCGGGCTGCCGACGGATGGTTTTATGCTTATGGAACCGAAAACGAATGGGCGCCCGGCATCAACAGGGTAACTCCGATCATACGTTCCAAAAACATGGTCAAATGGGAATTTGTGAATAATGCTTTTACCACTAAGCCTTCTTGGAAAAGCGAAGGTTGGATATGGGCGCCTCAAATCTTTCTTAACCCAAGAGATGGATATTATTATCTGTATTACAGTTTTTCCGCTTGGGGCGACGCCAATCCGGGCGTAGGCGTGGCAAAATCGCAATACCCTTACGGACCTTTCGATGATATGGGCAAAGTGCTTGATACGCAATCCAGCGGAGTACGCAACAGTATCGACCAGTTTTACATCGAAACCGGATCGGGACGAAATCGAAAATCCTACCTGTTCTGGGGAAGTTTTGAAGGTATTTACGGCATAGAAATGAGTACCGACATGAAAACCGCCACAGGCGAAAAATTTCAAATTGCCGGAAACAGTTTTGAAGGCAGCTATATTTATGAATATAACGGCAAATTCTACTATTTCGGTTCGTCGGGCGACTGCTGCGACGGCGCCGACAGTCAATACCATTTGTCGGTGGCTGTAGCCGACGACATCAAAGGTCCTTATAAAACGAAAGACGGGAAGGATATTATCAACAACGGACAGGAAGGAACCCTGTTTTTGCATGGCGATAAAAATACAGGATGGGTAGGACCCGGGCACGACGGTGAAATTATTAAAGATGATAGGGGACGCTATTTCATTCTCTATCACGCTATCGCTTTTAACAATCCCTTGTTGCCCAATGGCGCCACCCGTCGCCCGCTGATGATGGACGAAATTATATGGGAAAATGGATGGCCCGTCATAGAAAACAGCGTGCCGAGTTCGACTTTAAAACCGGCGCCGTATTTTGAGAATTGAGAATTGAGAATTGAGAATTGAGAATTAAGAATTGAGAATTGAGAATTGAGAATTGAGAATTAATAATAAACAATTAAATTTTTGGTATTATGAAATGGATTTTTACTTTATGTTTATTTTTAGGAGCGTTTAGCATGCAAGCGCAGTTTGTAGATTTTGGAGAAGAATATGGCATGTGGAAAGGCGACTTTGCTGTCGGCGACATTAACAACGATGGCCACTTGGATGTTATTTTCAGCGGTGAAGAAGACGGACCATGGCATGAAGTAGGCGCTATAATGCTGAACGACGGCAAGGGAAATTTCACCCCGCAAGAAGGAGATCGGGTCATACGTATTGGCAGAAGCGGCAATATCCAATTCGGCGATATTAACGGCGACGGCAATCTCGATGTTATTTTTGCAGGATGGGGTAGCGATGGCAGTTCCGCCGGTATTGCCCTTAATGATGGACATGGCGTTTTCACATTGGCAAATGAAGACCTTTATCCGGTGAATCATGCAGAAACCGTAGTCTCTTGCGGATTTGCCGATTTTAACATGGACGGTTTGATGGATTATTATTTCTTTGGCAATGGAGTAGGAAACTGCATTATTTATTTTCAACAGCCCGACGGCTCTTTTCAACCCTCTACGGAATCTTTCGGCGACAACGATTGGGTGGAACCGGAAGTAACCGTCATCGATTTTGACAACGATCATTATCCGGATATTTATATCACCTGTCATAGTAATGACTTGGGTCATAAGATATCAGCGTTGTTTAAAAACGATGGTTACGGCAGATTTACTTATTTTGCCGGCACAGATATAGGAGCGGAAGATATCAATTATTATCAAGCGAACGGGACGTCTTCCTGGGGTGATATTAATGGCGACGGTTATCCCGATTTACTGATAAACGGCGATCAACCCAATGGAGCGGATGGCGATGGACATTTTCGCGTATATAAAAACGTAAATGGGACTTCGCTCCAGTTACAACAGGAATACACATGGTTGCGCCAAGGTAGCGTAGGAAATGGAAGTTCCCTGGTAGACTGGGATAACGACGGCAAACTCGATTTCTTCATTGGCGGATGGAATGGCAGCAGGCAGGAAACAGCCTTGTATATGGGTACTAATCCTGCAAATTTCGAATTTAGTAAAGCCGACTTGGGAGATGTGCCGGGCGTTTCCGAAGAAGGTTACAGGATAGCTGATTTGAACAACGACGGTAAAGCAGACCTGCTGTTCTGCGGATTCGGCAGCATAAACCGCAGAGTCGCCGGATATATACTTAATCAATCTCCGGTAGCTTCCGTGCCTCCTGCCGCGCCAACCAACTTGAATGCGGCGGTTGATGAGAGCGACGAGGTAATGGTTTCCTTTTCATGGACAGCTCCGGCAAGCGAGGCGGGAAAACAGGGAACCACTTACAACCTGGCGCTGAAAAATACCACCACAGGCAAATGGTTCTACAATCCGATGGCAGTGGTAGGCGGCGAAAATAACGGTTGGAGAAAAATCGCAGGACGTATGGGGAACGTATTCTACAACAAATCATTTGAATTGTATGACCTGCCGGAAGGAAATTACGAATGGACGGTACAAGCCATCAACGGCGCTTACTTCGGAGGCGCTTTTGCCGACGTCCAAAAATTCACTATCGGAAATCCTACAAAGATCGACAATATTAATGCCTATAAACCGACGGTTTTCACTGCCGGAAATACCTTAACGGTAAAAGGAGAAGCAGGCGTCGCCCAATCTTTAAAAATATACGGAATCAGCGGCATAACTCTCGTTTCTCAAACATTCTCCGGTAATACGGAAGTCGAGTTGCCAACAGGCGCGTATGTTGTCGAATTGGTAAAAGCAAATTCCATTCCTTACCGGACAAAAATTTTGATTAAATAAAAATGGGTTTAAAAAATTCATTTTTGGTTACAGGCGGCATGTTACTGATTATATTTTGTTTGGCAGCATGCCGCCAAACATTTAAGAATCCTCTGCCGGTAGCTTTTGGCGACCCTTTCGTTCTAAAAGCGTCCGACGGTAAATTTTATATGTACGGCACGGGAGGAATACAAGACGGATTTCGCGCCTGCGTATCGTCCGATTTAGCCCATTGGAAAGAGTTGGGACGTATTTATCAAGGAAATACAGCCGATTCATGGGGTGTTGCAAATTTCTGGGCGCCGGAAGTTTATGAAGTCTATGGGAAATATTACATGCTGTTTAGCGCCGACTGGCGTGAAAATCCGGCTAACGAACTGGAAAATTTTCGTATCGGGGTCGCAGTCGCCGACAAACCTTCAGGACCTTTCATCGACTTGATGAACCGTCCCGTATTTGATCCCGGATACCCGATTATCGACGCCAACCTTTTATTTGAAAACGGACGGGTTTACCTGTATTATTCCCGTTGTTGTTACAAACATCCGGTTCAAAGTGAAATAGCCGATTGGGCGAAAGCGCGGGGCTGGTATGATGAAATTGAAGAAAGCTGGGTTTATGGCGTGGAGCTTAAATCCGATTTTTCCGGTATAATCGGCGATCCTGTATTATTGCTCCGCCCTCCGGTCGGCATGAGCGATAAACAGGCGGAGTGGGAAAGCCGTTCGGTCACTTCTCATGAAGTTAACCGCCGTTGGACGGAAGGTTCTTTTATCTTGAAAAATAAGGATACTTATTATATAATGTACTCCGCCAACTATTTCGGAGGAAAAAATTATGCAGTAGGGTATGCCGTATCGAAAAATCCGTTGGGTCCTTTTTTTAAAGCGGATAACAATCCTGTGTTGCAGAAAAATACCGACAAAGGGGGAATTGTAACCGGAACCGGACACAACATGGCGTTTAACGCCGGAGGGAAAATGTATTGCGTCTATCATGGCCGTACCGAAAAGACAGGAGAAGAAAGAATGGTATTTATCGACCCGATGGAAATATTACCCGACGGTAGTCTGAAGGTTTACGGACCCAATACTAAAATTCAAACCGTTTCAATAAAATAAAACGTTAAGAAAATAGTTATATTTACAGTGTCAATTATTACAATTTAATAAATACATAATTATTCAATATCATGAAGAAAATCGTACTTGTAGTTGGGATAGCGCTTCTGACGGTCAATATGATGGGACAATGGAGCCCCGCCGGCGATAAAATAAAAACCGAGTGGGCGAGTAAAGTTAATCCTGAAAATGTATTGCCGGAGTATCCGCGTCCTGTTTTGGAACGAACCGAGTGGAAGAATCTGAACGGATTATGGGATTACGCCATTTTACCTGCCGGACAAGCTGAACCGGGTAGTTTTGACGGGAAAATTCTGGTGCCTTTTGCCGTAGAATCAAGTCTATCCGGAGTTCAAAAGAAAGTAGGCGAAAACAATGAATTGTGGTATAAGCGAACTTTCACTATTCCCGCCAATTGGAAAGGAAAGAATATCCTGTTAAACTTCGGCGCGGTCGATTGGAAAGCGGAAATATTTATCAACGATATAAAAATCGGTATGCATACCGGCGGATACACTCCTTTCAGTTTCGATATTACGCCCTTTCTTAAATCCGGCGATCAAAAATTGGTAGTCAAAGTATGGGATGGTACGGATAAAGGATTTCAACCCCATGGTAAACAAGTGAGCAATCCTCAAAGTATCTGGTACACCTCGGTAACCGGTATTTGGCAAACCGTTTGGTTGGAACCGGTCGGTGAAAAGCGCATTACGACGGTCAAATCGGTTGCTGATATTGATAACAACCGGCTGTCGGTAGAAGTCCGGACGGAAAACGCCCAATTCTCCGACATTGTAGAAGTGAAAGCGCTTAGCGAAGGAAATGTAATTGCTTCGGCTAAAGCGGTTCCCGGTCAAACGCTCACTTTGAATATTCCGAATGCAAAACTGTGGTCGCCCGAATCTCCTTTTTTATATGACATGGAGATTAATTTATACGCCAATGGCAAAATCGTAGATAAGGTAAAAAGTTATTGCGCCATGCGTAAAATTTCCACAAAAAGGGACGAAAACGGAATAGTTCGTATCCAATTGAATAACAAAGATTATTTTATGTTTGGACCTTTGGATCAGGGTTGGTGGCCTGACGGACTTTATACGGCTCCTACCGACGAGGCGCTGGCATTTGATATTCAAAAAATAAAAGATTTCGGATTTAACATGATCCGGAAACACGTAAAGGTAGAACCTGCGCGCTGGTATACCCATTGCGACCAAATAGGAATCCTTGTTTGGCAAGACATGCCGAGCGGCGGACGGTCGCCTCAATGGCAAACCCAGAGCTATTTCGACGGTACGGAATTGAAACGGTCGCCGGAATCGGAAGCCAACTATCGAAAAGAATGGAAAGAGATTATAGATTTTGCTTCCGTATATCCTTCCGTGGTTGTGTGGATACCTTTCAACGAAGCATGGGGACAATTTAAAACGCCGGAAATCGCCGAATGGACGAAAACCTACGATCCTTCCCGCTTAGTTAATCCGGCGAGTGGAGGAAATTTCTACCATACGGGCGATATACTCGACATACATAATTATCCGGGACCGGAAATGTATCTCTATGATGCGGAAAGAGCTACTGTTTTGGGCGAATACGGAGGTATCGGCTTACCATTGGAAGGACATCTCTGGCAAACCGACCGGAATTGGGGTTATGTTCAATTCAAAAATTCAAAGGAAGTAACGGACGAATATATCAAATTTGCGGAACAACTGAAAAAGATGATCAAATCCGGATTTTCGGCGGCGGTTTATACGCAGGTAACCGATGTGGAAGGAGAAGTCAACGGATTGATGACCTACGACCGTAAAGTGGTTAAAATGGAAGAAGACCGGATCAGGAAAGTAAATCGGGAGATTTGCAATTCGTTGGAGTAGAAGTTACATCTCTCTAAATGCGTTTGTCCTGTATTCAATGCATTGTCCTTTCTAAAAAAAATTGTATCTTTGTATTTTTCAAAAAATACTTATGATCATTCCATTAATTATTTTAGGCGTATCTGTTATCTTTTTTATAAGCGGAAAAATACGTTCCGATTTAGTTGCCTTGTGCGCACTCCTCCTTTTGATGCTGTTTGGAGTATTAACGCCGCACGAAGCGCTTTCGGGTTTTTCTAACTCGATAGTTATTATGATGGTGGGGCTGTTTATTGTAGGAGGCGGTATCTTCAATACAGGCTTAGCCAACGTAATCAGCAGAAAAATATTGACCATGGCAGGCAACAGCAGTACAAAACTGTTTGTATTGGTTATGCTCGTTACTTCTGCGATTGGCGGTTTTGTGAGCAACACCGGAACGGTAGCCTTAATGCTTCCGATTGTGGTAAGCTTGGCTATGGCTGCAAATACAAGTCCAAGTCGTTTTTTGATGCCTTTGGCTTTTGCCAGTAGCATGGGCGGCATGATGACTTTAATCGGAACGCCTCCCAACCTTGTAATCGACAACACGCTTAGAGAGGCGGGACTTAAAGGTCTCTCGTTTTTTTCGTTTCTTCCGGTCGGTTTGATTTGCGTAGCGCTGGGCATTATCGCTCTCGGATTTCTCAGTAAATTATTTCTTACAAAGGGCAAGGGCGAAGATAATACCAAAAAATTGAAATCGTTGAAAGATTTGGCAAATGAATACCAACTTTCACATAACCTGTTCCGCATACGAGCCGTACCAGGTTCGTCTTTAGTCGGGAAAAAACTACAGGAATTAGAATTATCCATACGATACAATCTCAATGTGTTGGAGATAAGACGCCGTTCCAATAGCCAGAATCCGTTTTTGAAATCTATTAATCAGAAATTGGCCGGTCCCAATACCGTGATTGAAGAAAATGATGTATTGTATCTTTCCGGTTCATTCGAACAAGTGCAGATATTTGCATCCGACAGCAAAGCCGATATTATTGATATGCATGAATCGGAAGAAGAAGCGCCCGCCTTTTTGGGCAAGCTGCGGTTCGACGAGATTGGGATTGCAGAAGTCGTCGTTCTCTCTAATTCGAGATTGGTGAATCAACCGGTAAAAAAGTCGGGGTTCAGGGAAAGATACAAGGTGAATATTTTGGGTATCCAGCGTCACAAGCGCTACATTTTACACGAAATCAAGGACGAAAAAATACAGTCGGGCGACGTGTTGTTGATACAGGGGGAATGGAGCGATATTGCACAACTTACAGAGGAAATAACCGAATGGGTAGTCATCGGACAACCCTTGGCGGAAGCGTCGAAAATTACGCTTGATCATAAAGCGCCCATAGCGGCAATCATTATGGTTGGGATGGTTTTATTGATGGCGTTTAATATTGTGCCTGCAGTTGTCGCCGTGCTTTTAGCGGCGGTAGGGATGGTATTTACCGGCTGTTTTCGCAATGTCGAAGAAGCTTATAAAACCATCAATTGGGAAAGTATCGTATTGATCGGCGCCATGTTGCCGATGTCTTTAGCCATTGAAAAAACCGGCGCTTCCGCCGCAATCTCCAAAGGTTTGGTGGAAGGACTGGGAAGCTATGGTCCCCTCGCTTTGATGGCGGGAATTTATTTTGCTACTTCGTTGCTTACGCTCTTTATTAGCAATACTGCAACGGCTGTCCTTTTCGCGCCTATTGCATTACAGGCGGCGCAAAAAATTGGCGTAAGTCCTTATCCTTTTCTGTTTGCTGTGACGGTAGCCGCCAGTATGAGTTTTGCCAGTCCGTTCTCAACGCCGCCCAACGCCTTGGTCATGTCGGCGGGACGATATACTTTCATGGACTACGTCAAAGTAGGTCTACCATTGCAGATTCTTTTCGGTATCGTGATGATATTGATACTTCCTTTACTGTGGGCGTTTTAGACTGCTAAAACCCATTCGCCTTCAGTCTCAATCCCGCCTTTTCGTCCAATCCGAACATCAGGTTGAAGTTCTGGACGGCTTGTCCGGAAGCGCCTTTCAACAGATTATCAATCATGGAAATAACCAGCAACCGGTTGCCGTATTTTTCGGGATAGAGGATACATTTGTTGGTATTCGTCGCTTGTTTCAAATCGGGATTCCTGTCTGTGACAAAAGTAAATGCCGCATCGCGGTAGAAATCCGAATAGAGTTTTTTTATTTCTCCGGAAGATAAATCGCAGGCAGTATAAGCGTTTGCGAAAATTCCGCGCGTGAAATTTCCCCGTACCGGAATAAAATGAAGCGGCGACGACCATCCGGGTTGCAGTTGCAGCAGCGATTCCGTGATTTCTTTCAGGTGTTGATGCTCAAAAGGTTTGTAAATGGAAATATTATCGTCGCGCCAACTGAAATGCGTGGTTGCTTCGGGTTTCACTCCTGCGCCGGTCGAACCTGTAATGGCATTAACATGTATCTCGTCTTTTAGTAAACCGGCAGCAGCCAAAGGTAATAAAGCCAACTGGATAGCAGTTGCAAAACAGCCGGGGTTGGCAATGCGCGAAGCCGTTTGGATAGCCGGTTTATTCAGTTCGGGCAAACCGTAAACAAATCCGCCGGCGGTATCCTTATGCCGGAAATCAGTCGATAAATCAATAATTTTCAAAGATTCGGGAAGCGAATGGGTTTCCATAAATTTCCGGCTATCGCCATGCGCCGAGCAAAGGAAAAGAGCGTCGACGGCATCAAGGGGAAACGTATCGGAAAAAAACAAATCCGTTTCTCCGATAAGCCCTTCGTGAACATCGGCAATCCGCTTTCCTGCGTTGCTTGTACTGTGCACGAAACTGATTTCTACATTCGGATGATTGATTAACAAACGAATCAATTCCCCCGCCGTGTATCCTGCGCCGCCGATGATTCCTGCTTTAAGTTTCATATCAGGGGATTGCGGGTCAAGCCCGCAAAGACAACCGTTATTTTCCATTTCTTTTTTGAACGGCATGGTAAATTTTCGTCGGAACAGCCGTAATTTTTGTAAAGCCTTTAGCGTCTTCTGCCGTCCATGCTTTATTGATTTCGCCGTATTCTCCGAAATCGGTCTTCATCAAATCGAAATCGCTTTCTACGCCAACGAGGGTATATCCATAAGGACGGAGGCGGATAATCACCGTTCCGGTCACGTTGCGTTGCGAACTTTCGAGAAAAGCCTCGATATCGCGCATCACAGGTTCAAGGTATTGCGCTTCGTGCAGGAACATACCATACCAGTTTCCGACCTGGTCTTTCCAATACTGTTGCCATTTGGTCTGCGTATGCTTTTCAAGCATCTTATGTCCGTTGATAATGAGCATGGGAGCGGCGGCTTCAAATCCCACGCGTCCTTTGATGCCGATGATTGTATCGCCGATATGCATATCGCGACCAATGGCGTAGCGTGAACCGATGCGTTCGATTTCCTGAATAGCTTTCACTTTGTCGGAATACGGTTTGCCGTTGACGGCGGTTATTTCGCCTTCCGTGAAAGTAATGGTTAAGTTTTCTTCGCCTTTTTCCTGCAACTGGGAAGGATAAGCTTCTTCGGGTAAAGTCTGCCCGGAATGTAATGTTTCTTTACCGCCGATACTTGTTCCCCAGAGTCCTTTATTGATGGAATAAACCATTTTGGTAAAATCGGCTTCGTAGCCATGTTCTTTCAAATAATTGATTTCGTATTCGCGGGAAAGGTTCATGTCGCGCGTAGGGGTGATGATTCCGATTTCCGGAGCCAGTACATTGAAAGTCAAATCGAAGCGAACCTGGTCATTCCCTGCGCCCGTACTTCCATGCGCTACGTAATCGGCGCCAATTTCCTTAGCGTAATTTATGATAGCAAGGGCTTGAAAGATTCTTTCCGAGCTGACGGAAATGGGATAAGTCCCATTACGCAGCACATTTCCGAATATCATATACTTGATGCTCTTTTCGTAATATTCATGCATGATATCGATGCTGATATGTTTTTTAACGCCCAAGCGGTAAGCGCGTTCTTCGATGCGTTTCAAATCGTTCGCCGTAAACCCGCCGGTATTTGCCAAAGCGGTGTAAACATCGTATCCTTTTTCTTTTGATAAATACATGGCGCAAAAAGAGGTATCCAATCCTCCGCTGAATGCCAGAACTACTTTTTCCTTTTTCATTTTATTTGTATTTTTATTCTTCTTTCTTCTTTTTCGGATCATATAGCATTGCCGTACAAATGCAATAGCGGCGATTTGTTCGCTGCAAAATATCGTAATTGACGCAACCCTGACAGCCGCGCCAAAAAGCTTCATCGTCTGTCAGGTCGGCAAACGTTACCGGCACATATCCCAGTTCGGTGTTGATTTTCATCACGGCGGCGCCCGACGTCAATCCGAAAAGCTTGGCGTCGGGATATTTTTCCCGCGACAAATGGAATGATTTTTCTTTGATTTTCCGAGCCAGCCCGTGACTGCGAAACTTTTCGACGACAATTAACCCGGAATTAGCGACATATTTTTTATTACTCCAGCTTTCGATATAGCAGAAACCCGCAAATTCATTATCGATTAAAGCAATAATGGCTTTCCCTTCACGCATTTTCTGTTCGAGATATTCGGGCGTACGCTTGGCGATTCCCGTTCCGCGTACTTTTGTTGCATCTTCTATCGTTTGCAATATGACAGGAACGAACCGGAGATGCTCTTCGCCGGCAATTAAAATATCAACTTGATTTTCAACCATTATTTGAGAAACTCTTATTTTGAGGTTCTAAGTTTTTAACTCTCTCCCGTGAATCCGGGAATAATCTTTACCAGCGCATCTAAAATATCTTGTTTGGTTACGTTTTCCCGAGGGACAATCAATATGGCGTCTTCATTCGAGATAGCGCACATAATAGCGGTGGAAGCATGACGATTGATATCCAAAGCAATCTCGCTTGCAAAACCGTGACGGGTTTTGATAACGCCAAATTGATAAGAAAACTCAAAAGACTGGAACCCGCGCCTTGACAGGGGCGGCGTTTTTTCCTTGATGATAAACCGGTTTGAATGAAGGGCGCCCTGCGTGGGAGCCATATAAATGTAGTTTCCTCTATCATCCGGCATCTTGCTGATTTTTAGTTGTTTGATGTCTCGAGACAAAGTGGTTTGGGTAATAGGAAACCCTCTTTCGTGTAAAAGCTTCAATAATTTACCCTGACTATTGGGAGCGTGTGCGTTTACTAACTCCAATATAATTGCTAATCGCCTGTTTTTAGTTATCATTTTGTATAAATATGCTAAATTTGACTGCAAAATTATTCTTTTTTTTTAATAAATCGCATGGTTTTTACAAATATTTTTTCAAATGAGACTTTAACGTTACTTTTTTAGCGATTTCTTGAATAATCATTTTTATTTTTGTAGTTTTGTAGCTGAATTTTATTGTTAGCGGACAGGGCACCAACACGCTAACCGTCCAAAAAACAAGCGGTACCACTTCACAAAGCGCTTTGATTTCGGTAAGCGGTACATATAATTTAACTTCGGTAAGCGGCGCACCCATGAGCGTTCCATTAAATATATCTCGAATTGTGTCGGTAGGAGCTCATTTAGTTACTTCATTAACAGGCTCATCCTGCACCACTCCGAGCACTTATACGACTGCCTCTATAAAGGTTCAATAATTTAAACAAATTCTTTAATATAGGAATGTACGACAAAATTTCATAAAATCGGATAGATAGCATGGAATTTTGTCGTACTTTTACCTCGTTTTCACGGGTTGCAAAGGACGAAACAGGATAACGCTACATTCCGATTCAAGCCGGCAGTTTTCTGACTGACGACGAGATCAATTCTATTGCTGAATCCTTGGCGAATCAGGGTCGAAATGCTGAAGAATACCGGTTGCGCCGTCAATCACTTGCAACCTGCCGTTGGTTTTAACAATATAAACCTGATCATACAATTCGCCATTTTCGGCGTAAGCCTTGAGTGAAAGTGTATCAGGGCTAATATCAACGGTTTGATAAAATCGCGTTCCATTTCCGAAGCGGTCGTATCTTTTATCAAAATAAATCCGGTAGTCTTTGGGTGAAGCTTGGCTAATCAAGTATACCGGCGCGGTGGATTTATTGTTTTTATCTTTGGTTATCATGCGGGCATAGCAATGCTCGTGTCCCTGTAACACGAGATCGACGCCGTATTCGCGCAGTAAAGGGTCGAACAGATGGCGGATAAAGAAATGCCGGAGTTTCCCTCGAACCGAATATACCGGCTGATGCAAAACCACAATTTTCCATCGGGCGTCCTGCGCTTTTTGCAATGCCTGTTTAAGCCAACGTCGTTGTGACAAAAGCGTCCATGTATCACGGTTGGAATCCAGTAAAATTATAGCGGTATTATCGTAACGCGTTTCGAAAACGGTATTTCCGTTGTCGCGGCTTTCGACAAAGTATGGAAAATTGTAAACGAAACGTTCTTCGAGTTTACTGACAATTCCTTTCAGGTATTCGTGATTGCCCGGACAGGCTATGATGGGCGTGACTTGCGCAATGGAATCCATGGAGGTGAAATACTCATTCCAGTATTGATCGTTCGGACGTTCTACCACGTCTCCGCCAAGTACCCAAAAAGCTGCGTCTTTTTCATTCCGGCTTATCGAAGTAAAGACGTTTTTAACCATCCCGCCGATGGTATCCTGGATGTCGCCTATATAAACAAAACGAAACCTGTTGGCTTTGGCGCTGATATGGAAATGGCGCCAATCCGATTGCTTGCCGCCGGCGCTGACGCTGTAGCTGTATTCGCCTTCCGTCAAACCGGTCAGTTTTGCATAATACGAAACCGTGACGCCTCCTTGCGTGTGGAAAATTTTCCCTGTGGCTGCAATGGCAATGGTGTCGGCGGTTGTCGATTTTACGAATAGCAGTTGAGAATCAACCAACGTGTCGCCGCATTGCCAGCTCGCGATTCGTGAAAATTGTCCCTCGTTGCCTAATGTAAGCTGGATTCGACAGGGAAAGTTGCTGCTTGCATAGGGCGCCTCTACGGAATTACCAAACCATACAGTCCGGTTTTTGTTGTAAAAAAAGGCGGCAAGGCAAAGCAAAATGAATGCCGCAAGCAGTTTACCAATTAATATTTTGTTATTATTATACTTTTTCCTCATCATTTTTTACATAAAATTTGGCTGTAAAATTACAAATAATTGTCGAATGGTTAAGCAAAAGCTTCTACCGTTTTTCAGTGGATCCCGCGTCAAGCGCGGGATGACATTCCGTCAGGAATGCTTTGTTCGGTAGAAAAAATGAGGTACGGCAAACAGTCAAGTTAAAAACAGGAAATATTGTTCTTTTATTAAATAATACTTACCTTTGACGAATAAATAAAGGATAAAAATTTATACAGATGAAAACGATTTTTATGAAAGGAGCATTAGCCGGTATTTTCTGTTCCTTATTTTTATTCGGTTCTTTTACCGATAATCAAGCAGTAAAAGACGAAACGCTTACCATTGTCGCCACGGTAACGGTAAAACCGGAATTCAAAGAAGAAGTGTTGAAAGCCGTCAAAACAGTAGTGGGCGCTACCCGGAAAGAACCGGATTGCATTTCTTACAAGCTGTTTGAAGACGTAAGTAATCCGTTGAAATTTGTTTTTATTGAAACATGGAAATCGCAGGCAGCCATTGATTCGCACAACAAAAGCGCTCATCTCAACGCTTTTGTGAAAGCCATCGAAGGAAAAACCACCTTGGAAGTGCAAACGTTAAAGCAAAAATTTTAAAAGTATTCTTTTAAGATTGGGAGTATGCTATCTTCGTCGGAAAAAATTACCGCTCTTCGACTTCATGGACATTTTCTTTCATCGCCGCTGTCGGGTGCGCCGGGTAAACTGATTGAGGAAATGGGCGCCGTGCAGGCGCAAGATTTCGCCATGGCTAAATGGGCGTTGGGAATACGTCTTTCGGGATGCGGCAATCAAGAGATAATGGAAGCATACAATCGGGGAGAAATTTTGCGCACGCATATTTTACGTCCCACCTGGCATTTTGTCTCTCCGGTCAATATTCGATGGATGCTATTGTTATCCGCCGAAAAAATCAAATCTTCCTCCAAATCGAGGGACCGGGATTTGGGTATTACGGAAGAACTTTACGGGAGAACGAATCGAATTATCCGAAAAGCTTTGGAAGGAAATAAATGTCTTACCAAAGATGCATTGGCTGCAGAAATCGAAAAAGCGAAGATAAAAACCGAAAGCGCTTACATGACGCATTATATGATGCGGGCGGAAGTAGAAGGTATTGTATGCAGCGGCGCATTAGAAGGCGCCTCCCAGACTTACGCCTTGCTTGAAGAACGGGTTCCCGCCTGTCCTGTTTTGTCAAAAGAAGAGGCGCTGGCGCGGCTTGTCCGGATTTATTTCACAACGCGTTGTCCGGCTACTTTACAAGATTTTTGCTGGTGGTCGAATCTCTCTTTAACTGAGGCTAAAAGGGGATTAAGCGCTGTGAAACCGGAGCTTTTCCCGGAGAAAATCGCCGGACAGACCTATTGGTTTGCTCACGCTTGCAACCCGAAGGATGATGCGTCGAACAGGGTCTTTTTATTACCGGCTTTTGACGAATACATTATCAGCTATCGGGATCGCAGTGCGGCGCTGTTGGAAGAGGAGATGCAAAGCAAAGCGATTTCGAGTAACGGCGTATTTCGTCCAACGGTCGTAGCAAACGGAAAAGTCGTTGGACTTTGGAAAAAAGCGGCTTCCGGACGCCGGTTTACGACGGTTGATTTTTTCAGTCAACCGGATGAATCTATTAGCAAAGCCTTAGACTATGCAATCCGGAATTATACCGCGTTTTGGAAAACATAGTAGCGGGTTTCATTTACAATGCTTGCCGTTTTTTACAAAAAAGCGCCTGTGAATTTAAGATGCACTCATAAATTTTACTACAATGAAAAAAATACTTTTCTTTATGTCTTGTTTAGCGTTACTTGGCAGTTGCACTTCAGCCGATAAAACCGACGGTCGTTGGTTTTTATTAATTGGTTCCTATTCGGATGGAACCACGCCGGGTATTTCCGTTTATGACTTTAACGGCAACACCGGAGATTATACGTATTTGAGCGATATCAAGCAAATCGTGAATCCTTCTTATTTAGTTATTTCAGGAGATGAGCAAATGGTTTATTCGGTCAACGAAACGCCGGAAGGAGGCGTAAGCGCTTTCCGTTTTGATAAAAGCCGGGCTGTTTTACAATTTGTAAACGCTCAACCGGCGGAAGGCGCAGGTCCTTGCTATATCAATATGGATAAAGGAGAAAATTTTATTGTAACGGCGAATTACAACGGCGGAAACGCTTCGGTTTTCCCGTTGGATACCGATAGAAGCATTAAACCCATGTCCATGAATATCAACCTGAATATTCCGGATACTCCGGTTTCGCATATTCATACCGCTTTTTTCACTCCCGACGAAAAAAGATTGCTGGTTACCGATTTGGGAAAAGATTTAATATATACTTTCAAAATAAATCCGGCGGCGACAGATTCTTTTCTGGTATTGCCTCCGGAAAATATTACTAAAGTGGAATCCGGTTCCGGACCCCGACATCTTGCTTTTCATCCAAACGGGAAATATTTGTATTGTATCAATGAGTTATCCGGAAAACTTACCGCTTTTGAATATAAGGACGGAAAATTAGACGCATTTCAAACCGTATTCTCCGACACAACGCAAACGCCAGACAAGAAAGGCAGCGCCGATATCCATCTGACTTCCGACGGAAAATTTCTTTATTCCTCCAATCGTTTGCGAAACGACGGTATTGCCATTTTCTCCGTCGATCCGGACGACGGGCGATTGACGAAAACCGGTTACCAACCCACCGGAATTCATCCGCGAAATTTCATTATTTCTCCCAATGATAAATTTTTGTTGTGCGCCAATCTCGTCTCAAATAGCGTCCAAATATTTGAAATAGATCATCAAACCGGCTTGCTGCACGATACGGGAAAAATAATAAATCTGAATAAACCCGTGTGTTTGAAGTGGGTGAAACGATAATTCTTACCGGCGGGTTAGCAAAACCCTCTTTGCCTCATCGCTTCAAACGTCAGCACAGCCGTAGAAACCGAAACGTTTAGGGAATCAATTTTTCCACGCATTGGAATTTTTATTCGCGTATCGGCATGTTCAATCCAGAAGGGAGTCAGTCCATCGGCTTCTGTTCCCATAATCAAAGCGGCGGCTTGAGTAAAATCCGTATTTTGATATTCTTGCGAAGCTTGCAGTTCGGCTGCAAAAATCCGTATCCGGTTTTCTTTCAAAAAGCTAAAAGTATCGGACTGCGTTGAAACCGCCACCGGAACCGTGAAGATGCATCCGACGCTCGACCGGATGACATTGGGATTGTAAACATCCGTAAGCGGATCGCAAATAATCACGGCGTCGACTTTGGCAGCGTCGGCGGTACGGAGGATTGCTCCCAAATTTCCCGGCTTTTCTACGGCTTCCAAAACAATAATGAAAGGATTATCGGGCAAGCCCAAATTGGTCAAACAGTGCACTTTCGGTCTGGCTAACGCTAAAATGCCGTCGGAGTGTTCGCGATAGGCGATTTTTTCAAAAACAGCCGGTGAAACTTCAAAAAGCAGGGAAGACGGGATTTCCTGTTGTATTTCGGGATAACCGGTTTTAGCGAATAATTCAGGACAGATAAAGACCGAATCCAGCGAATATGAACCGGATAAAGCAAGACGTATCTCACGCGCTCCTTCAATGACAAAGAGATTCTGCTCCTTCCGTTCTTTCGATTTGGCGAAGAGTTTTTGAATGTTTTTTATCCGGCTATTTTGCGTACTTTGGATTTTTTCCATACAACATTGTATCATGAGCAAAGGTACTGGTTTTTATTCTAACCAATTCTTCAATTCATATAAAATCCGGTAAAAAGTTAAATATTTTTATTTTTTTTTATTTTTTATATAAAAAATTTGGATAATTTAAATATTGTGTCTACTTTTGGCATTTAGAATAAAAAAATGATACAAGTCATTTCGGCTTTAATAATTTATAACAATGAAAGATAATCTTGGATTGTACAATAGTTTAGTGGAAAAGAAATATTTTATCATATAATTTTAATTAATTTGAATATGAAACACAAATTACGTCTATTAATCTTTTTGGTGATGACTTTGTTTGTAGGAAGCACGGTCGTCGCTCAAATTAGTGAAAAAGGGGTTCCGGCAAGTTTTGCATTCGACAATTCGAATCTGACAAAGTCGGCAAAAGCTCCTTTTGTAACGCCCATCCAATTCGATGTGGCAAAGCTGAAAGCGGAAGACAAAACGTTTGAAGCGAACAACATGCCTTTACGTACTGCTATGATTATTCCCGTAGAATTGAACGTCAGAAATTCGGGGGAATGGACTACTTTAGCTAACGGTCAGCAGATTTGGACCTTGACCATCAATGCGCCGGGCGCTATCGCTACCATGCTTTATTACGATGAATTCACGATCCCGAAGGGTGGTAAATTATTCATCTATAACGACGATCGTTCGCATGTAATCGGAGCCTACACCGAAGCAACGAATCCTATAGTCAACGGCGCTTTTGCTACCGAATTTGTAGCAGGCGACATGATTACGCTGGAATACGACGCTCCGTTCACCGCGAATAGCGGAGCCAATACGTTCAACGCTAAGCCTGAGATTCCGACAATAAAAATTTCGGGCGTGGGCTATGGATATAATTACTTGGAAGTTTATCGAAAACCGGCGGATATGATGCTGCGGATCGGTGAATCGGCAAGTTGCGAAGTGAACATCCACTGTCCGGAAGGCGATAACTGGCAAGACCAGCAAAAAGGCGTCGCCAAATCAGTTACCCCGATAGGAAGTTCAAGCTGGTTATGTTCGGGAACGCTGGTAAATAATACCAGCCAGGACATGACGCCTTTCTATTTAACGGCAAGCCATTGCTTTTATGATACCGGCGGCGCAACATTAACCGCCGCTAACTGGAATCAAATCACATATTATTTTCACTACGAAAGTCCTACTTGCGAAATTGCCGCTCCTACCAATCAATTAACCGTAGTCGGCGCGCAAATGCTGGTGGAATCGCGTCTTGACGGCGGTTCGGACGGCGTTCTTTTAAAATTAAACTCTTCCATTCCCTTGTCATACGATTTATATTTCAACGGATGGGATCGCACCAACACTCCGGCAACCAGCGGCGTAGGTATTCACCACCCCGCAGGGGACATCAAGAAAATATCCACGTTTACGCAAGCGGCATCCTCCACTACGGCAAATATGTCGACGGGAGAACATGGCGAAGCAAACGCCCATTGGTTAGTTTATTTTGCTCAAACCGAAAACGGATGGGGACAAACCGAAGGCGGTTCTTCCGGTTCCCCGCTGTTTAATCAAAACGGTTTGGTTGTAGGAACATTAACCGGTGGAAATTCAAGCTGTACCCAGCTTAATGGACAAAATATTTACGGTAAAATGTATTATCATTGGATCGACGCCAATAAAGCGACGGCTGCAGGGGTTGATCTCAACAAAACGCTGAAAGATTATCTTGACCCGACCGGTACGGGAGTTGAAACCATGAATGGAACTTATACCGTTAATAATCAAGCGACAGCCGATTTCGAAGCAACCGCTACGAATATCTATGTTCTTGAATCGATCACCTATACCGATCATTCGATTGGAGCGAACCAGTGGCATTGGACATTCGAAGGCGGCACGCCTGCTACCTGGGAGGGTAGAATACCGCCCGCCATTACGTATAATTCCGCCGGCGATTTTACAACCACCTTGGTTGCTAACGACGGAACCGGACCTCAGGAAACAAAAACGATGAGCATCCATGTTGCTATTAAAGGTACGCCGGAAGTTCCGGTGGCTGACTTCGGACTTCCTGCAAGCGGATTCGTCGAGGGTTTTGATACGCAAAATACAGGCACAGCTTCACCTCCTTTTTCTTCGAATTGGGTGGTTCAAAATGGACCTACTCACGCAAGTCCAAATCAATGGTCCTATGGGAACAATTCCGCCGCTAATTTCAATACCGTTGACGCTTCCAGTCTGTATTCAGCTATGGTCAATTGGAATGCCGCTCATTCCGATTCCTGGTTAAAAACCGCCAGCAGCTATGCGATTGCAAACGGAGCGTCCATTGAATTCTATTCAGGCTATGCCGGAGGCTTCCTTGCTTCGGCAACCCTTAATTTCTTGATTTCAACAGACGACGGCGCTACCTGGACGCAGTTGTGGACGGCAGGCTCTACCAATACCGGCGTCGCTTTTTCATGGACAAGGCATAGTTTCGACTTGTCGAGTTATGCAGGTCAGCATGTAAAATTTGCCTGGCAGTATGTTGGAGACGATGGCGATTTGATGGGAATCGACGGAGTAAAATTCTCCGGAGGTTTAGCCTCTCAAACCACAATCAATGTAGGCGATTTCCTTACGCCGGTTGATCTATCGACCGGAACTCCCGTGTTGTGGAATTGGACATTAGATGGTGCAACTCCCTCTACGGCGACCGGACAAGCGCCCCGCGTACAATATTTGACAGCCGGAACGTATGACATTACGTTGCATGTGAAAAATACCATGGGAGAAGATACCAAGACTGTTTCCGGCGCCGTTACGGTTGTCGACCGGTTGACTGTTGTCAATTTTGCCAGCGCCTCCAAAGGTTATACGATGCAAGGAAACTTCGGTCAATATATCATTCCCAACGCAACGGTAAGTTTTACCGATAAAACGGGTAATTATCCTTTATCGTGGGATTGGACGTTCGACGGAGGCGATCCGGCGACTTCCACCGAACAAAATCCGCAGGACATTGCATATAGCGCTGAAGGTATGTACGACGTCTCGCTTAAGACAAGCAATACGGCAGGCGAACAAACAAAGACGGCAAGCGGATTGGTCAAAGTCGGGTTCAATGATCCGACCCGTATATGGAACTTCATGTATGGAGAAGCGCCCACTCTTTATAGTTATACCTCAGGGAGCTCTTTCCCTGTATTTGGATCGAATAATCTGGGAATGTCGCAATATTCGGAACGTTTCGACGCTTCCTTAGCAGGAGGGTCCGTCTCGAAAGTGGATATCAAATGGTTTAAAACCGCCAATTTCACAGGAAATATTACCGTATCCGTATATACCGACAACAACGGCATACCCGGCACGCTAATCACCGGCGCCAGCGCAACCGTTGCCACTGCGGCTGTTCCCACGGCGACAAGCATTTCAGGCTTGGCTTATTCTACGGTAACGTTTTCTACTCCGGTCAAAGTATCAGGCGCATTTCATATCGTAATCACCGGTTTGAGTAGTAATAATTCAACAGGCGTCAGGTATGTAAATATTGCTTCCGCTCCGAGCCGCGGAACTTTAGCGAAAAATACGGCTTTCATTTATTTCAGCAGCGCATGGCGACCGGCGTCCGGAGTTTTCACGGATTTGAACACCTCTATGGATGTGGTTCCGTATTTTGCCTATTCTTCCGATACAAATGCCGATTTTGACGGCACGGGAGGATATACGCAGGTGAGCAACTTTAATCCATATATTCCAACCAATGGAACTGTGAATTTCACGGATCTATCGAGCGGTATCCCGCCCAATTCGTGGAGTTGGACATTCGCCAACGGCGATCCTGCAACTTCAACCGATCAGAATCCGCAAGCGGCTTTCACAACCAATGGAACTCACAATGTTTCACTTGCTGTTACAAATAGTTTAGGCGGTACGGGTTCGGTAACGAAAACGGCATTTGTACTGTCGAATTACGATGCATACTACTCTATTTGGAATCTGTTGCGCGGAGAAGCGGCAACTACTTATTATAATTGGGCAACTGGAAATTATGTGAGCGGCACCAACTCTTTCGGGTTAACCGATTTTGCCGAACGCTTCGACGCTCCTATGACCGCAGGACATATTCAAAGTGTGGGAGTCTATTTCTATCGCGCAGGAACTCCAAGCGGCACCTTAACCATAAGCATCGCCAAAGATGAAGGCGGCGAACCCGGAACAATCTTGGCGACGCAGACAGTTAATGCTAATACGGTAACAGCCAGCGGTTTGAGAACTTATACTTTTACCCCTGCCGTTTTCGTCGATGGAGCTTATTTTATTGTAGTAAGCGGATTTTCAGGAACTGCCACGGGAGGCGTGCGCAACTTGGCGATTTGTTCAACGACTGATAGAGGAGCAGGCGGAAAAAGCACATTCTATTATGCGGACTCCAATGGATGGTATAATGTAGCCGACGACGCCGGATTATATCTATCTCTCAACATTCAGCCTTCATTTGCTTATTCAAGCGATATAACGGCAGGTTTCGGCGCTGAAAACGGTTATACCCGCCAATCGAATTATGGTCAGTTTATTCCGACTGACGCTTCTTTGAACTTTTTCGATCGATCGTTAGGCGTAGCAACCGAATGGAACTGGACATTCGACGGAGCGACTCCCGGTTCTTCCACCGATGCCAATCCGCAGAATATAACCTATAATTCAACCGGTGAATTTGGCGTAGATCTTGATGTGAAGGATCTTGCCGGCGTATCAAGCGACAGCAGCATCGACAATTATGTGAAAGTTGGTTACGACACGCCGGATAAAATATGGAACATGTTGCCGGGCGAGACGGGAGAAACCCTTCTTACTAACACTGGAGAGTTAATGACCGGATCGAATGATTATGGAGACAAAGCTTTTGGCGAACGTTTCGATACGCCTTTGGCTTCAGGATATATTTCTTCGGTAGACATTAATTTCCAACATTCGGCTACAAGCGGTTCGTTGACCGTATCCATAGTAAAAGAAGCAAACGGCGAATTGGGAGAAGTCCTTGCAACAAAACTTATTTCTGTGGCTGATATTGCGGCAGACGGTTACACGACGGTGACGTTCGACAGTCCGGTTTATACCGATGGCGCTTTCTTTGTAATGGTAACCGGTTTTGATCTATTTCCCGCAGGCGTAGGCACAGGCGCAATCGCAATAAAATCTTCAGCCATGTTACCTGCAACAGCAAAAAATACCGCATTCGTTATTAATGCTTCTGACGAGTTTGCTCCTGTGTTGGAACTTTGGATGCTGAACAATTCCTTGTCGTTGAATATAGCGCCGAAGTTTACTTATTCTATTCCGACCTTCAGCGTCGACGGCGATTTGGCGGTCGACAGGAAAAACATCGATGCAACCGTGGGCGACGTTTCAGTTACTTCAAACGTACCTTGGGCGGCTACAACTACCGCCGACTGGGTAACGATAACGAATGGTTCGGGCGATACCGACGGCGAATTCACCTATACGGTATCGGATAATCCTTCATTCCGTCCGAGAGTGGCAAAAATTACCGTTGCTCCCGCAGGTTTGGATTTGTTGCAGCAAGTTATCGTAATTCGTCAGTCGAGCGCTTCCCCGACGAATCTCACCGCCGAATTTGATAATAATGGCGACGTTAGCGTGAACTGGGATGATATTACATTAGCGACAACAAGCGCTCAAAAGCCTGCCGTTAAAACTGACTCTCCCAAACATTTTAAAACGCTTGGCGAACCGGTGTCGGTTACTCCAAGCTTGTCGAAAGCAAAAACGTTGGCAAGAACCATGAATGTTCATTCGAAAACGGATAGAAAATTCGCATGGGAAGATGCTGATGGCGTTCGCGCAGTTGAACAACAGACTTCGGTTGTTCCGGCTCCGGCTGCAAAAAGCGCATTAATGTCCACTCCCGCCGAAACTGTTGTTCGTTGGGACAACGGCACAAACTATGACGCCTTAGGAATTAACGGTTCCCAATATCCGAATTACAAGATAGAAGTAGCTGTTCTCTTCACGCCGGCCGACTTGGCGACTAAAAGTTTACCCAAAGGTATAAGTTTGGTAAAAGAAGTGGAAGTCTATATAAAGGATTTGCCGCTCGATGGCATCACGCTTAAAATAAGACAAGGGAATATAACCTATAAGCAGAAAGTGGACAATACCGATCTGACTTCAGGGTCATTTAACACTATTACCTTGGACGAGCCGTTCGCGCTTGACAATGTTTCGGATACTTACATTGGTTATGAATTCAATGTCGATGGCGGAGCCAATCATGGAACCGGAATGTACACGGCAGGACTTGATTCAGGACCTGGAGTTGCAGGTAAAAGTGATTTGGTTTCAGAACAGGGAGGGGCTTTCTACAGTTTTGAAGATCTTACGGGATATTCATTAAACTGGAACATAGCTGCTGTTGTAGAAACGGGAACACTTGATAATTACGTACTTTATCGCGATGGAACTGCTATCGGTTCGCCGACTGATCCGTCTTATCTCGATGCTCGCGACAATCTTGTGGTAGGACACAATTGTTATCAGGTTAGCGCTGTTTTCGACGGTTTGGAATCAACCCTTTCGACAGAAAGTTGCGTTACCTTAGTCATTAATAATAACGATTTGTTTGACGTTCCGGTAGATTTAGTCAATTTCCCGGGTGCAGGCGGCAATCAGAATATTCCGGTTACCGTTACAGATCCGAACGATTACATCACCGAATTGGGCTTGACTTATCATGTTAACGCTCCGACTTGGATTAGTTATACGATGAGCGGCTCTACCCTCGTTTTCACAGCCGCTGCAAATCAGACGGGAGTTCTCCGTGAAGGTACCGTACAGGTTTGGTTGGGAACGGCAACCAGTACGTATGATGCGACAAATGGATATGAAATACCTGTCAGTCAAAAATCCGAGCTTCTTGCAAGTATGTTGAATTTCGATTTGACGAGCGTTGTATATAACGGATCGGCTCGACCGGTTAGCGTTACGCTAAACGCTGCATATTCGGGCTTGGGCGCTATCACAGCGCTGTACGACGGCGTGACTGCCGCTCCGGTAAATCCAGGAACTTACGAGGTTACTGTTAATGCTGCTGCAGGAACTAATTTTGATGCGGCAACCGGTCTCGTATTGGGCAATTACACTATTCTCGAAAACCCATTTACAATTGATATGTTGACTTACAGTTTGGAAAGTAAAACGTATAACGGCGCTGCTCAACCTATAAGTCTTGTTGTTAATGACGGTTATACTGGCTACGGCAATATCAAGGTACTGTACAACGGTTTCCCTGAACTTCCTGTAAATGCCGGGACATACGCGGTTTCCGTTGAAGTCGCAGCAGGCGCTGAATATGGACCAGCTACTATCGAATTAGGCGATTACATTATCACTCCTGCATCCATGCTTATTATTGCCGATGCTGCAAGTCGTCCTTATGGAACGCCTAATCCTGATTTGACAGTTACTTACAGAAGATTTGCAGGTAATGATTCACCTGCCGACCTGGGTGACTTGACAATATCGACAACTGCTGTCGAATCAAGTTTACCGGGAGATTATCCTATCGTCGTCAGTGGAGCTCAAAATCCGAATTATGATATCGCTTATGTGGAAGGCGTTCTCACCGTCACTAAGCTGAATCAGACCATCAGCGCTGAGGATATGGTTTTGGATTTAGGCGAAGCCGCCAATTTAGAAGCTACGGTTTCCAGCGGACTTGCATTAAGCTACACGAGCAGTGATCCGTCTATTGCCAAGGTAGGCGCCAACGGTCTTGTTACCGCAGTCGCAGCAGGCGAGGTAACGATCACGATAACGCAGAGCGGTAACGAAATCTACAATGCTGCTGAAGCGGTTGCAGTCACTGTAACTGTGAAAGTCATTACCGGACTGGACAATGTTGCAAATCCGTCAATAATGGTTTATCCTAACCCTGCTTCAAAATCGACTCCGGTTTATGTAAAAGCGGATTTGGATGCAACCAAGCTTTCGGGTGCAATAATAACTGTTTATAGTCCTTCAGGTTCGCTTGTGAAGAATGTGGAAGTAACAGGACAGTTGACAAAAGTAAATTTACCGTCTTCTGCCGGCACTTACATCTTTATGATGAAAGGAAAAGATGGCGCTGTAATTAAAACCATGGAAGTTATTGTAAAATAACCGCCTGAATTTTCCTAATCTAAGAAAGAAAAGAGGCTGTCTCGCTTTTGAGACAGCCTCTTTTTTGGGTGTGCCGTTCGCCAAGTTTTTCTATTGATATGGATGCCCTGACGGGCAAAAGGCTGTCTCAAAAGCCTTTTTATCGATTATGTCATTGCGTCCTGAACTTGATTCAGGATCACCCCGCAATCCCCTAAATATTAGTAGCTCTTTTTTAGGGGATCCCGCGTCAAGCGCGGGATGACAGGTTTATGAGACAGCCCCGTTCTCATCTGTAAATAACTTGAAAATATTTAAAAACCCATGCAACGTTTTTGATGAATTTTTCATCTTATATATAAAGTTTATTTTCATTTGATAAAAATAATTAGTATCTTTATGCTATAGATTCAAACGACAGTGTTATGAAACCTGTTTTGACAAAGAAGCCGCGAGAAGGCATTGAGTGATGGCTTCTGCGATAAGAAAAGCGGGAGCGCTGAAATCTATTTTATAAAAAAGCACAAATAACAAACTTAAAAATAAAAAACAATGAATATGAAAATTATAAAATATAGAACACAGTTGCAAATATTAATGAAGAGTTTAGTTTCTTCCCGGAGTATAAAGATACTATTACTTATGTTTCTTGTGTTATGTAATGTGAATTGCCAAAAAATGGAAAAAGGGAATATTCCTTTATTAGACAAGGTAGCATATTCACTCTGTGAAAATCAAAACGAATTAAGATCTTTGCAAGAAAGCGGTCCGTTACAAGAATATATCACCTATACAACTATCGATAGCCGCACTTTACGAATTAAACAAGGTTTAATCATCAATTGTTGTTGTGATAGTATTAGTGTAAAAATGTCATCAAATAATAATGAAATTATTGTTGATGTTTATGATTACGGAAATACATGTAATTGTATATGTTCAGGTCTTGTAAATTACGATATTGCCGATTTACAGGAAAAAACTACTTATTCTTTTATATTCAAGCGGAATAACAATATTCATTATACAGCAAGCATAAAGTTTATGAATGGATTGGATCAAACAATATTATTAAATGGAGAAAATTAATCATGAAACGAACATTTTTACTATTAAGTTTTATGCTTTTATTCTGTTCGATATTTGCTCAAATACCCAGAGAAGAAGCATTTGAAATAATTAAAAACACAGTATTAGGAAGTGATACTACTAAAGTAAGTGTTTATGTGAGTAAAAGAATGTTACCTGTAAATGCTAAAATTGCAACAATGAATGACAGTATTTTATCTCCGAATTTTTCTTCATGGATGTTCTTTATTGATGATGACCCTTTCCAAAATTGGGCACATCCAGTTAGATTTATATTCATTGGAAATTCAGGACAAGTTGTTATACAAAAGTATAATTTTCCGCCTCCTTTTGACGATATGGATATTCTTATTCGTAAAATCATCATAATTCCACCGGAATATATAATCCAGAAAAAATTATCTTCATCAATTCAGAGCCCTTTTATAAATACGTCTATTAGTCAACACAAATATGCTGTTATTATTAGTGGAGGATATAATAAAGACAACAATTATGAACGATATTGGAACGATTGTGCAGCCATATATTCTACATTGGTGAATGTCTATAGTTATGATAAATCGCACATTTATGTATTAATATCAGATGGCACAAACCCCGCTACAGACAGACTCCGATTGGATGGTACTTATGATTCATCACCGTTAGACCTTGATGGAGATGGCATTGCTGATATACAGTATTCTGCAACAAAAGCTAATATAACTTCTGTATTTAATTCATTGTCAAATATTTTGACCAGTGAAGATGACTTATTCATTTATACTATAGACCATGGTGGTTCTAATTCAGGGCAAAATGTATTTATGTATTTATGGGGAGAAACAATTCAAGATTATGAATTTGCAGCAGAAGTGAATAAGATAAAAGCGCGAACAATAAATATTGTTATGGGACAATGTAATAGTGGCGGATTTATTGACAATCTTTCTGCAAATAATAGAGTTATAGCGACAGCATGCACTGCCAATGAATCATCTGGTGCAATGCCTCCATATTATGATTATGATGAATTTGTGTATCATTGGACTTCAGCAGTTGCTGGGTATACCCCTTCCGGTGCTAAAGTTGATGCAGATACCAATAAAGATGGGTTTGTATCAATGGATGAAGCTTTTACTTATGCAAATACTCATGATACAAGACCTGAAACACCACAATATGCATCTCAACCTACAAGTGTAGGGCAGGTATTGAGTCTTTGGGGTTATCCCGCCATCTCCGGTCCCACCTCCATCTGCCCCGGTTCAACTGTTACTTTCACTGTGTCCAATGCCCCGGCAAACTATACTTGGGGATGTAGCAGTAACCTTTTTCCCATATCCGGCAGCCAGGGAAAGTTCAATGTTTCTTCAACTCCAGGTACAGGGTGGGTTAGCATCAATTATGGAGATGCAAGTATTACGTATAATTTTAGTATCTATACGCAGAGTTCTATTAGTGGACCATTAGGGCTTATAGGAGCCGGAACAACGCGTTATTATGCAACTTCCAACTGCGGACCTGTCAGTTATTCGTGGAGATTAGTTAGATACGGTGAAGATTTGTCCCCAGTTGAGGTTTATTTTTCGCCAGTTAATAGTTATGTCGATGTAACGGCAACTTCTGCGCCTGGGCAGACAAAAAGTTATATTTTGGAAATGTGGTCAGAGAATACGATAGTTGCCTATCAGGGAATTACAGTACAAAATGCTACATTGAAATTAGGAACCGGATCATCCGGACCCGGAGATATTGTTTTGAATATTTATCCCAACCCCGCTTCCGATATTCTGAACGTCGAAATAAACGAAGAAGTTGCCAATGCCCAGTCGACAACGACGCAAACCGCCGTCCAATCCGCCGGCGCTGAACCGAGCTACAATCTTCGCCTCTACGACGCGCACGGCAATTTGAAGCAGC
>Ga0123354_10000833_pt1 | contig 33980 bp, 30 predicted proteins | sample TergutLab28metaG_2_FD_97872 | JGI IMG/M metagenome (GOLD analysis project Ga0123354, IMG submission 97872) | Labiotermes labralis P4 segment gut microbial communities from Petit-Saut dam, French Guiana - Lab288 P4 | ecosystem: Host-associated > Arthropoda: Insects > Digestive system > Gut ... | reverse complement strand
GATGACCGACTCTTCCACCAGCACCTGAGTCACCGGCGAAGCCTCCAGGCCGACGCTGACCAGTTGCACCAGCTCGTCCCGCGTCCGGGCAATCCCGCTGCCCAGCCCGCCCATCGTGAAGCTGGGTCGCAGCACCACCGGCAAGCCCAGATCGTCCCCCGCCGCCAGCGCCTCATCGACGCTGTGGCACAGATGCGACCTGGCCACCTCCGGGTCTCCGCCCTCGATCCCGTGGATGTTCTCGACGATCTGCTTGAATGCCTGCCGATCCTCACCCCGCTGGATGGCCTCGATTGACGCCCCGATCAGCTCGACGCCGAAGCGCTCAAGCACGCCGCGTTCATGCAGGGCGACGGCGGCGTTCAGCGCCGTCTGTCCGCCCAGGGTGGCCAGCAGCGCGTTCGGGCGCTCGGCCTCGATGACGCGCTCAAGCACGTCCGGGGTGATCGGCTCGATGTAGGTGGCGTCGGCGAACTCGGGGTCGGTCATGATTGTGGCCGGGTTTGAGTTGACAAGGATGACCCGGAAGCCCTCGGCCCGCAGCACCCGGCAGGCTTGGGTGCCGGAATAGTCGAACTCGGCGGCCTGGCCGATGACGATGGGCCCAGACCCGATGACCAAGATGGACGAGATGTCTGTGCGCTTAGGCATGGGCCTCCCCCATCAACGCCGCGAAGCGGTCGAACAGGTGCTCGGCGTCGTGCGGACCGGCGGCCGCCTCCGGGTGGTACTGCACGGAGAAGGCGGCCAGCTTGCCGTCTCGCCGCAGCTCCAAGCCCTCCACGACGTTGTCGTTGAGACAGATGTGGCTGACCCTGGCCTGACCGAAACCGCTTGTCATGTCTCCATCGGGTGTCACGGCGAAACCATGGTTGTGAGCCGTGATCGCCACCTGCCCGGTGGTCAGATCTTTGACGGGCTGGTTGATGCCACGGTGCCCGAAGGCCAACTTGTAGGTGCTCAAGCCGAGGGCCCGCGCGAACACCTGATGGCCAAGGCAGATGCCGAACATCGGGTAGCCGGCGTCCAGTACCCGCTGCGTCAACGCCATGATGTCATCGGCCGTCGACGGGTCGCCCGGGCCGTTGCTGAAGAACACCCCGTCTGGTTTCAAGGCCGCGATGTCCTTGATCGACGAGGTGGCCGGCAGGACGTGGACCTCCATGCCCCGGCGCGTCATCAGGCGCGGTGTGTTGGACTTGATCCCGAGGTCGATGGCCGCCACCTTGAAGCGAGGTTCCCCCACAGCCGCCACCAAATAGGGCTGCGCGGTGGTGACGTCACCCACCAGGTTGGCACCCGCCATCGGCGGGCTGGCCAGAACCTTTTCCAACAGCGCGTCCGCCGTGGTTTGCAGCGACGACACACCAACCCGCATGGCGCCCTTGTCGCGAAGATGCCTGGTCAGCTCCCTGGTGTCGATGCCGGCCGCCCCGACGATGCCCTGAGCCCTCAGTTCGTCTTCCAGGCTCCTCTTGGAACGCCAGTTGGAGGGCCGCGGTGACGGATCCCGCACGACGTAACCGGCCACCCAAATGCGGGCGGACTCGTCGTCCTCGTCATTCCAGCCGGTGTTGCCGATCTGCGGTGCCGTCGCCACCACCACCTGACGGTGATAGCTGGGGTCGGTCAGTGTCTCCTGGTAGCCCGTCATGGCGGTGTTGAAGACGGCCTCACCGACGGTTTCACCGATTGCCCCGAAAGCCACGCCCTCGAACGTGGTGCCGTCCTCCAGCACCAACATGGCGGGTTTGTCAGTCATCGACGTCCTTCCTAAAGTTCCGCGTCTGGGTTGGCGGCGATCGTGCCCAGCACCGACGAGAGGAACCCGGCGGAGGCGTCCGTCGAGTACTCGTCCGCCAAGGCGACGGCCTCCGCGATCACCACGGACGGCGCCGTGTCGGTGAACTTAAGCTCCCAGACGGCCAGACGGGCCAGGGTTCGATCAAGAACCGGCATGCGCTCCAGCGCCCAGTCACCCGTGAAGGACGCCGCCAACACCGCATCGATGTCGTCCTGGTTGGCCACCACCCCGGTCACCAACTCGCAGGTCAGCAGTCGGTGTGGCGGATCGGCCGAGTTCAGCACTTCAAGGGGGTCGCGTTCGGCCAACTCGGCGCTGTAAAGCACATCCACGGCGGCCTTCCGGGCCTTGGTCCGGGCCGAATGGTGCCGCTGGGTGCCATCGGAAATCACTTCGACCTTGACGGCATCCGGCAATGGCGGACGCTCACCCGCCGCCAGCGGGATTGTCGCCAAGTCGTCAGTTCCTGCCATCAGCCTTGGGCACGCCCCAAGTACTCACCGGTGCGGGTGTCGACCTTGACCTTCTCGCCGTTGGTGATGAACAGCGGCACCTGAATCACTTTGCCAGTCTCCAGTGTGGCCGGCTTGGTGCCGGCAGACGACCGGTCGCCCTGAAGCCCCGGCTCGGTGTAGGTGATCTCCAGCTCGACGGAGGTCGGCAGCTCCAGGTACAGGGGGGTGCCCTCGTGCAGGGCGACGTTGGCCATCGTGCCGTCCAGCATGTAATCCTTGGCGTCCCCCACTGTGGCGGCCGGAATGATCATCTGGTCGTAGGTGTCGGTGTCCATGAAGACGAAGCCGTCGCCGTCCTCGTAAAGGTACTGCATGTCGCGCTTGTCGACCTGGGCCATGTCGATCTTGGTGTCGGCCGGGAAGGTGCGGTCGACCACCTTGCCGGAGATGACGTGCTTGAGCTTGGTGCGCACGACCGTGTTGCCCTTGCCCGGTTTGTGATGCTGGAACCAGATGACCTGCCAGAGCTGGCCGTCTAAGTCAAGGACGGTGCCGTTTTTGATGTCGTTGGTCGTGGCCATATATGTGCCTTCTTGTTGGCGTTGCGGGGTCGTCGGGGTTGGTGCGTCAGTTCGCGGGGAATCATTCTACCCGACATGACCTCTACTATCCGGAGTTCACGGCCACGGCCGCAGCAATCAGCGAGATGATGACCGCGAGTATCCCTATTCCCGCGTAGACGATGACGGAAATCAAGGCGCCCTTGCCCGCCGACTTGGCCCTGAGCGGAGTCCTGTCGTTCCACACCAGGAACAAGATCAGCCCGACAATCGGGAAAAAGAAGCCCAGCACCGCGAACCCGCCCGAAGGGGCGTCCGGCTCCTGGTAGTAGACGGGCACCGGGACATAGTAGGCGCCGGGCTGTGGCCCGTAGGCGCCGGGCTGTTGCCCGTAAGGGCCGGCCGGCGCTGCGCCATAGGCCGGTTGGGGGGCATAACCTGCCGGATAGGGCTGTTGCGGGGCATAGCCCGTCGGATAAGCCGGCGGCTGGGTTGGATCGGCAGGTGTCAGGGGGTAGGTGGGGATCTGATCGCTGTTGCTCATGATGGTGCCTTTCCACACGCTTCGCGGACTATCCGAGTCTATCGCCTTGGCGCAGCGATCGGCGACGCCGACGGGTGTATGATATGTATGAAATACATGATTAGGAGGTCGTCATGACTACCAAACCCGAAGCGGGAAAGTTCCCCTGGCAGTACCTGCCCCGTCCGGGCCGGGTCTACGGGGCCAGCACCGTCACCGAGCGCGGCCAGATTTCGCTGCCGGCCGATGCGCGCCGCGAACTGGGAATCGACGCCGGTGACAAGCTGATGGTCTTCGGCAACAAGCTGAACGGTACCGTCATCCTGGTCAAGGCCGACGTTTTCGAGGGCTTCGCCGACTTCTTCACCACGAAGATCAACAAGCTGGGCGATTCCGCGCAGGCCTTCTGGGACGTTTTCACCGCGCCCGCCGACGCGGAGGCCAGCGACGAAGACGACGAGTCAGACGAAGCAGACAGCTAGACTCGTGGGGTGACCCCAGCCCGCGCCGTTCGCTACATCCGCACCTTCGCCTTGGCGCTGCGCTTCGTCGCGCAGCTTTGGTGGCTGCAGCGGCTCCGTCTTCTGCGCGGCAAGCGTCAGGCCGCCGTGGCAGCCCGCCTGTTCGACCGTCAGGCCCGCCAGTTCGTGGCCTTCGCCACCGACATGGGGGGGCTGATCATCAAGGTTGGGCAGTTCTTCAGCGTCCGCATCGACCTTCTGCCCAAAGAGTACATCGATGTTCTTTCGACGCTGCAAGACGCCATTCCGGCGGTTCCGACGCCCGAAATCGTCGCCGTCATCGAAAAGGAACTGGGCCAGCCCCTGAAGGATGTTTTCGCCACCTTCGACGACGTCCCAATCGCTGCCGCCTCCCTCGGGCAGGCCCACCGGGCCACGCTGCGGGACGGCACGCCGGTGGCCGTCAAGGTGTTGCGCCCAGGCATCGAGGACTTGGTGGCCACCGATCTGAACATCCTGAGCCACCTTCTTGACATGCTCGACAAGTTGTTCCGACTGCGCGAATTGATGGATGTCGAGGGTCTCAAAGCCGATTTCACGAAGACGTTCGGCGACGAACTGGACTACGTCAAGGAGGGCCACACCGCCGAGCAGTTTCAGCGCGACCTGATTTTCAACCCTCACGTCGACATCCCCAAGATCTACTGGCAGCATTCGTCGCGCCGCGTGTTGACGATGGAGTTCATGGACGGTGTGCGCATCGACAACCTGGCGGCCATCGACGACTGGGGCATCGACCGCCACGCGCTCGCCGAAAACCTGGCCGGCATCTTCTTTTCGATGGTGCTGACGAACGGACTCTTCCACGCCGACCCGCACCCCGGCAACGTGTTCGTGCGCTCCGACGGGGTGATCCAGCTGCTCGACTTCGGCATGGTCGGGGTTGTCGATCCGTCCGCCCGCGGCAACTACACCGCGCTGCTCGCCGCCCTGGTCGGACGGGATGCGGGCGGCATCGTCGACGCCCTGGCCGCCCTGAAGTTCCTCGGGCCCGGCGCTGACCGGGTGCGCATGGTCGAGTTGGTCGGCCCCCACATTGACGCCATCGTTGGTGACGTGACGGGCTTTTACTCGGGCACGTCCATTGTTGATGGGCTTGTCGGCGGCCAGGTTAAGCTCAGCGTCGGCCCCGACCAACTGGCCGAGATCCAACGCTTTGTCTTCACCCAGCCGATCATTCTGCCGGCCAACACGGCGTTCCTCGGCAAGGCGCTGGTGACGGTGATCGGCCTGTGCACGCGCCTTGACCCAGGCGTCGATCTTCTCGCCACCGCCAGGCCGTACGTCACCGGACCAGCCATCTGGCTTGAGACACTGAACCAGGCGAAGCAGGCACTCAAGAACGTCGTTCCGAACAGCCGGCGCATCCTGCGCGTGGCGGAGCGCCTGGGCAACGGCAGCTTCGAATCCGACATGGGCGCTCTGATCGAAAGCCGCATCGAAGACGCCCAGCGGCGCCAGACCAGAACACTCATCAAGGTGATCGCGCTGGTGGCGGCCGCCGTGGCCGTCCTTTTCCGGCGGCGATGACCCGGCAACCCGTCAATACAACACGGTGGCAAACTCCCCGACCACCTGAAGGCCCAGGCGGTCGTAGACCCGTCTGGCCCGCACGTTGTAGTCGTTGACGTACAGCGACACGACCGGCCACCGCCGGGCCGCCAGTTGCAGGGCTGACGCCATCAGAGGTTCGGACAGACCATTGCCGCGCAGGGCCGGATCCAGCCAGACTCCTTGCAGTTGGCAGACTTCCCCGTAGGCCGCGCCGACGTCGGTCTTGAACCAGGTGCGCTGCTGGTCGAACGCCCCAAACGCCCGTCCGTTGGTCACGAGGTAGCGAACATATTGGTGGTAGGAGTCCGACATGTCGAAGGGCGAATTGCCGACCTCTTCGGTGTACATGCGCACGGCCGCGGCGAAATAGCTGTCCAGATCGGCTGCGGTGGCCACCCGCAGACGAGGATCGGGCGTCACCGGCAGCGGGTCACCGGCCCGATACGCCATCACCGGCTGATGGGCCCGCAGGTCGCGCGCCTGGGCCCACGACGTCCCCCACCGTTGAACCAACCCGTCGTAGAGCGGGCGCACCAGGCGCGCCGGGCCGAGAATCGATTGAGTCCGCACCCGCTGGCCAAGCCGCTCGATGACCTCGCCAAAGGCGGCGGGGTCACCGATGGGCGCCAGGTTCGCCCCCGCATGCACGGCTGCCACGAGTTGACCCGATTGCACAACGCCGATCACCGGGCAGCCCAGCTTGCTGGCGTCTAACCCGAAGCGGTCAATCCGCGATGCCAAGAACAAAGTGTCAAGCGGCGCGGCGGCCAACAGCGGGTCGAGACGCGGCCGGTCGGCCTCAGTCAATGTGACAAGCACTCAGCCACCGGCGTTCGAGTCTTCGGCCTCATCGGCCAGGCGGCGCGCCTGGGCCAGTAGCTCGGCGACGATGTCCTCCTCCGGCACCGTCGTGACTACCTCGCCGTGGACGAAAATCTGGCCCTTCCCATTGCCGGCGGCCACCCCCAGGTCGGCTTCGCGGGCCTCCCCCAGCCCATTGACGACACAGCCCATGACGGCCACCCGCAGCGGCACCGTCAGACCCTTGAGGCCTTCGGTCACCTTGTCCGTCAAGGCGAAGGCGTCCACCTGGCAGCGCCCGCAAGTCGGGCAGCTGACGATCTCAAGCGTGCGAGCCCGCAGGTGCATCGACTCAAGCAGTTTCGTGCCAACCACGACTTCCTCGACGGGCGGCGCCGACAGTGACACGCGGATGGTGTCGCCGATGCCCTCAGCCAACAAGACACCGAAGGCCGCGCAGCTTTTGACGGTGCCCTGAAGCGTCGGCCCAGCCTCGGTGACGCCCAGGTGCAGCGGATAATCGCAGGCGTCTGACAGCTGACGGTAGGCCTCAATGGTGGTGACCACGTCATGGTGCTTGACGGAGATGGCGAAGTCATAAAAGCCCACGGCCTCGAACAGCCGTGCCTCGTTCAGCGCGCTTTCCACCAGTGCCTCCGGGGTGGCGGTGCCATACTTGGCCATCAGCCGGGCGTCCAGTGATCCGGCGTTGATGCCGATGCGCAGGCTGGTGCCGCTGGCCCGCGCGGCCGCCGCGATCTCGGCGACCTTGTCGTCAAAGGCCTTGATGTTGCCCGGGTTCACGCGCACCCCGGCGCAACCGGCGTCAATTGCGGCAAACACGTAGCGCGGCTGGAAGTGGATGTCGGCGATCAGCGGTATCGGGCACTTTTGAACCAATTGGGGCAAAGCATCCGCATCGGCCTGGGTCGGACACGCCACGCGCATGATGTCGCAACCGGCGGCCACGCACTCGGCGATCTGCTGCAACGTCGCGTCAACGTCATGGGTTGGTGTGGTCGTCATGGTTTGGACGGTGATCGGGGCGCCTCCCCCAACCGTCAGCTTGCCCAAGCCGACAGCCCGCGTGGGGCGACGGGGCCACGGCGCAGCATCGTTTGCCATGGATTCAAGTCTAGTCGGGGTCGGCGTCGCGTTCCTGCCAACACCAATAGGACCACCCCGGCGGCTCCGCCGCCACCCCTTTCAAGGAGGGGAATCAGGTCGGTTTTGCTAAGTACGCCGCCCGTGTCGACCGAAATCGAGTAGCCCGACTGGCCGGACGAGTTTTGCCCTGCGCCACCTTGCCCTGACGAACCGCCCGTCCCGCTCTGACCGCCCGAAGAGCCACCCCCGCCGCCTTGGCCGCTGCCACCCTGGCCGCTGCCGCCACCCTGGCCACTGCCGCCGCCCTGGCCGCTGCCACCACCCTGGCCGGCACCGGCGACACTGACCTGGGCGGTCGACATGCCCGACAGCGTCGGCGCGCTCACCCCGGCCCCCAGGCCAATTGCCAGGGCAGCGTTGGTCCATTGGCCGGTGTTGATGTCGGCTTGCGACGGCGTGTAGAAGGCCGTGCAGACGGTCGACTCCCCCGCCGCCAACGTCGTTTGCTGGCAGACGATGGCCGTCATGATGCCGGTGCCGGTGCGTCCCGCACTGGCCGGAGCCTGATAGACACCGATGCTCGAGATGGCAACATTGCCGGTGTTGGCGATCGTGAAGAGGTACTGCACTACGTCGGCGACGCTGCTGACCGTCGATGGCCGAGCCTCTTGCGACAGCGTCAGGCTCGGCGCGGGGACGATCAGATTGGTGACATCGATGATTTGCAACGCATCGAACGCCACATCATTGCCCACCGGGATGCTTTGGGCGTTGAACACCTGCAGCCCCAAGGACGCGTTGGTCGTTACCAACATCGGGTCAGACATCAGGATCAGGTTGTGGAACACCATTCCGCCCCAGTCCGACACACCGGTGGTGGCGTTTGTCGGCGCCAACAATGTGGATCGCGGGTCAGTGCAGACGTTGATCCCACCAGGCAACGTTCCATCGCCCGCGAGTGGCTGCGGAATTCCGTCGACCACCAGGAAGAGTGTCTCACTGGCGGCCGCCCACTGCGACGTGGAATTGGGGTCGCCTGGGCAGTGTATTTCTGTGAAGTCAGCCGCCACCGCGTAATAGTGCCCGGCCACTGCCGACACCACATCACTGGCCTCGAACTGGATGCCCGCCGCGCCGCTGGTGATCCCACCATTGGTCAGGTCCACCACCGCCGAGTTTTTTGTCGGAGCATTGGTGGCGTTGATCGCCCCCGTCATGCCCTGCATGCTTCCGAGAACGGTGGTCATGCGCTGCGCGAACCACAGGCCTGTCCGGGTGGTGCCGACGGCATCAAGCCCACCCCCGCCATCACACCCATCGCCCGGGCTTGAAGAGTTGAAGTTGAGAACCCAGCCGTTGCAATTGCCGTCGCCTGCCTGCCAGGTGCTGTCGGCGGAATAGCCGAACCCCGCCAGTGATGTGGGCACATTACCCGCGGTGAAGTCTTGCGTCTGGAAGTCCTCGCTCCAAACCACGGTGCCCGTCCCCGGGGCGGCGGTGGCTGGTGGGATCAGGGTCTGACCAGCAGCCACCAGGCACGCGGACGCGCCGAATGCCACCGCTCGCCACAGGCGGTCAAGCCCTTTCATAATGCCTACTGTAGCCGAGAAACCAGCCGGTGCCCTGCCTGCCGCGCCCAAGCATCGGCTCCCATCACCGCGTCAACGGTCAGACTTGAGACGGAACTGTGGGTCAGATGCTCGTCCAGAACTGCCGCGATGACGTCCGTTATGCGAAGAAAACCGATCTCGCCCGCGCAGAACGCGTCGACGGCCACCTCGTTGGCAGCATTGAACACGGCCGGGGCTGTGCCGCCGGCCAGCCCCGCCCGACGTGCCAGGTTGACGGCCGGAAAGGCCTCTTCGTCCAGTGGTTCGAACGTCCAGGTGGCCCCGGCCCGCCAGTCGCACGGACGGGCAACGCCGGCCAGCCGCTCGGGCCAGGCCAGTGCCAGCCCGATGGGCAGCTTCATGTCAGGCGGGCTGGCCTGCAGAATCGTTGCCCCGTCATTGAACTCCACCCCTGAGTGGACGACCGACTGCGGGTGCACCACCACCTCGATGTCGTCCAGCGCCACACCATACAACAGGCTGGCCTCCAACAACTCCAGACCCTTGTTGACCAGGGTGGCCGAGTTGATTGTGATCACGCGGCCCATGTTCCACGTCGGGTGGTGCATGGCCTGCTCGGGTGTCACGTCAGCCAGTTGGGCCCGCGTCAGGCCACGGAACGGGCCGCCCGACGCCGTCAAGATGACCTTGCGGGCCTCGCCCACCCGTCCCGACCGCAGGGCCTGGGCAATCGCCGAATGCTCGGAATCGACGGCCACCAACTGGCCGGGCGCCGCCGCTTCGGTGACGAGCGTTCCGCCGATGACCAGCGATTCCTTGTTGGCCAGCGCCAACGTCTTGCCTGCCTTCAGCGCGGCCAGCGTCGCCAGCAGACCGGCCGCGCCGGTGATGGCGTTGAGCACGACACCGGCCTCGTCCATGGCCGCCAGTGCCTCGTTGGCCCCCGGCCCCATGACCACCGGCCGCTGCTTCAAGACGTCCAGAGCCCGGGCGTCGGCGGCGGCCGAAGGCTCGACCGGCAAACCGACCAAGGCTGGCTGGAAGCGTTGCACCTGCTCGGCCAGCAGCTCAAGATGGCTGCCGCCCGCCGCCAGCCCGACGACACGAAAACGATCCGGGTTGGCCTCGATGACCTCAAGCGCCTGACGGCCTATCGACCCGGTCGACCCAAGCACCACAACATTACGTACCATCGATTGGTCCGTCCGGTTCAGCCTCGGCCACGTTGGCCATTGCGCCGATGGTCAGCAGCTTGGACGCCTCACCACCGGTCGTGCCGATGATCTGGCGCCAGTAGAGCGGCTGCTGAAAACGGGCCACCTCAGCCTTGGCCTTCTGGATGCGCTCGGCAATTCCCAGTCGCTCGCTGGGCGCCTCGTTACCCGGAATGGAGGCGAACCGCTCAATGGCCGCCAGGCCGGCCTCGGCCCGTCCCAAAGCGGCCGCCCTCTTGGCCATCAGCCGGTCCTTGTACCAGTCGGACGCCAGCACGGCCTCGCGATCGAACATTGCCCTGAACGCCGGGTCGTCAACTGTTTGGCCGTTGCCGGTTTGGCCGTTGGCCATGATCTCCAGCAGGGCCTTCAGCGGCGGTATGGCGCCGCTGATCGTGCCGTCGTCGAAGTACGCCTGGGCGACGCGCTCGTGGGTTGTCACCATCACTTGCATGGTGGCGACAAAGACGTCCGCGTCTTGCAGTTCTGGTGCCAGCATCTCGGGCGTGAACACCGCCTCCGGGTGCAGGAAGATGCGTCCGAAGTACTTGCGCGCGAAGTTGGTCGTCATGCGATAGCCGAGACGGCTGGATGGCACGGTCACGCCCCCGTGGGTGAAGTCGGCGATTTTCTCCAGGCTTCCCTCGGCGATCAGCCTCTTGGCGTCGCGCTCTTGCGGCGTCATGCGCGAAAAAAGTTCGGGCACCAGAAGCGAGACATCGTGCGCCACCCGCATGTGGGGCCCGATGTACCCGGCGCTGGAAATCCAACCGTCGTACCCGGTCAGAATGTACGACAACAGCGCGGCGTTCAAGTCGAACACGGCCGGCATCGAATTGAACGGCCCCTTTGTCATGGCGCCCTCGGACCCGGCCCCGGTGGTGGACGGGGAGGCCCCTGTCATCGACGAGATGAACTCCATGAACAGTTCGGGCAGTTCCATGAAATGCAGCGGGGAGAAGGCGCAAAGCGGCGGGATGCCGCCGTCCTCGGGGTTGTTGCGCCGTCCGGCCGTCACGATGTCGACGGGCACCGGCAGTGGATGGCTCAGCGGCACGCGGCGCGACAAATGGGATGCCAGGGTGGTGACCGCCGTCTCATTGGCGTGCACGATGTCGGGGCGACGCTGCAGATAGCGGGGGTTCTTTGACGGCTTGCCACCCACGAGTCGCGGGTTGGCCGAACTGACGATGTATTTGACTGGGTGCGCGGCCGAATCCAGCCCGGTGGCCGCGAAGGCCCCCAGCCGATCGGCCATCGGCGCGCTGAAGTCCCCGAAATCGGGCGCATCGTCGACCATGGCCTGCACATCGGCCTGGGTGAGCGGCTGGAAGTTCGACATGAACACACCGTCTTGCGACATGTCGAGTTCGGTCTGCTTGTCGTAGCCCCGGTAGATCGCGTCATCCGGACGCTGGAACAGCAACGCCTCGCAGTTGGTCAACAGCTTGTACGAGCGGGACTTGTCCAGGCCGACGAGTTCACCCGAAATGACGGTTGAGGCGCTGATGTCGTCCTCGGTTTGGACTTTCTGCGCCGGGAAGAAGTCGTGACGCAGCCCGAACAGGCGCCAGGCACCGTCGGCTTCGAAGCCGACCCGCAGCATGTTGACGGTGATCTTCTCGCCCTCCAAGCGCAAGTCGTTGCCCTTGCGCCCGTTGATCGTGCCGACCGTGAAGTGGCTGCGCCAATCGTCCCCCCACTCGGGGCGGTAGTAGCGCTTGATCACGTAAACCAGCTCGAGAATGTCCGGCGGGATGGCCCCCACCCAGGCGTTGTACTCGTCCGAATAGTCCGTCGAGGTGCTCAACAATTTGATGACCGAGCCATTGCTGCGGGCGTCGTCCAAGATGCCCCGGTGATCGACCCCGCAGCGGGCCGGGTCGGCGAAACGGCCGGAGTAGTCGCGGCCAATGATGGCGGCCACGGTGTCCATGTCCTCGTCAAAGTTGGCGACGTACACATTGCCGCCGACGAAGGCATCCGAAATGGACTTGGATATCTCCGACTTGCCGCCGCCGGACACGGTGCTCGGCTTGTGGCAGGTGACGACGTGCGCGTCGGTGCCGACCAGGGTCCACTTGCTGGGGTCGGTGACCAATTGGCTCATCCTCACCTGATAGCCGTTTGGCTCGACGTACACTCGCCCGGCCGTCAGCGGCAGCGACCCGCTCTCCCACGAAGCGGTGCGGGTCCGCAAGGAGTAAAGCGCCCCCGACGGCACCAGCACCACGTTCGACAACTCCGAATCCAGGGCATAGCCGCCCGGCTGCATGGTGAATCGGGCTGGGTCACGGGCCACCACCTCGCGCAAGCTGTACTCGTCGCCGGCCGGCTGGCCGAGGAACTCCTGGCCCAGATCGAAACTCGGGTATACGCGAGCCCCGCCGGCGTGTTCTTCTTCGGCGTTGCCGAACAGGTTGGCCGAGTACGAGATGTGCGACTTGACTTCCTTCTTGCAGTAGCCGTAATAGTTGTCGGCGATCACCGTGACGATGACGCCGCGCGCGTCCCGGGCGACGATCTTGAACGCCTGGCCGCCGTTGTAGAGCTCGTCTTCGGCCTCCCAGCACATCCCGTCGCGCTTCTGCCGCGGCGTGGCGTCAGCAATGTTGGGCAGACCGAGATCCTTCTTGCGCGTGGCCGTCAAGTGTGGCGCCAGAATGACGCAGCCGGTGTGGCCCGTCCAGCTTTCGGGCTTCAGGGACGAATCGTTTTCCGGCAGGTAGGGGTCACCGCCGTTTCCGAACACGCCCTCAACGAAGTCCAGGTTCGACACCAGTGAGCCGGGGGCGAAGAACCGCACCTCCATGCGGTGTTCCAGCACAAACCCCGGCACGGCCGGTTCGACGATCGGGCGCAGCAGCAGCGAGACGTAACAGCGCGCCGGCAAATCCTGGTTGGCCGTGTAGGGCAGCACCATGTCGGCGTCCGGTGGTTGAAATGCCAGGCCCAGCAGACGGGCGAAAACGGCCTTGGGCACGGCCAGCTTGTCATCGGGAATCGGCAACCCGCCCTCGGCCACGTGGAAGACGCCGGCGGTGGTGCGACGGTCGTTCAGCGGGTTGTGCAGCACACCGTTGGCCAGGCGATAGCTCGACAGGCGCGGGCTGACGACCTCATCGGAGTCGTACGGCAGCGACATGGCCCGGGCCAGTCCGGCCTCATCCAGCACGAACGTGCGCTTGGGCAGTTGCGGGGCCCCAACGTCGCCCAGGTATGAGTCGAGAAAGGCCTGAATGCGCTGGTCAGCGGCGCAATAGCGGTCGGCTAGGCGACGGTTGAGCTCGCGTTGGCGGGCCAGAATGGGGGCGGCCAGCAGGGCCGTTTCGCTGTCTTCGAAACCGGCCGGGCAGGGCAACCCGAGCTGGGCCAACCGGAGGTCGACATGGGGGTTTTGACTCATTGGCATACCATCCATTATCGACGCATTCGCACCGGCTCAAGCGCCAAGGTCGCCAGGCGGGACGGTCGCGGCGAGCTGGCCGCAAGCTCCGTCGATGTCGCTACCCCGGGTGTCGCGCACCGTCACGGGCACATGAGCGCGCTCCAGGCGAGCGACGAACCCCGCCTGGCTTGCCGGTGTTGAGGCAGTCCAGCGCGAGCCCGGTGTGGGGTTCAGCGGGATCACATTGACGTGTGCCCACGCCCAATCGCCGCGTCGGCGAAGCTCGCGCGCCAAGGCGTCGGCCCGCGCTGCCTGATCGTTGACGTCGCGGATCAGCGCGTATTCGATCGAGACGCGACGCTTCGTCACGCGGGCGTAATCCCAGGCAGCGTCCAACACTTCAGCCACCTTGAACCGCTTGTTGACGGGCACCAGTTCGTCGCGCAGGTCATCGTCGGGCGCATGCAGCGACAACGCCAGGGTGACGGGCAGCCCCTCGGCGGCCAGACGGCTCATCGCCGGCACCAGCCCCACCGTCGACACGGTCACACCGCGGGCCGAGATTCCCCAGCCGTCCGGCACCGGGTCAACGATCCGCCTGACGGCGCTCATCACCGCGTTGTAGTTCGCGAGCGGCTCCCCCATGCCCATGAAAACCACGTTGCCGACGCGGCCAGGCCCACCGGGCAGGCTGCCGGATGCCAGCGTCGCCTCGGCGTCCGCCAGCTGGGCCAGGATCTCGACGGCCGTCAGATTGCGCCGCAAACCGCCCTGCCCGGTGGCGCAGAAGGGGCAGCCCATGCCGCACCCGGCCTGTGACGAGATGCACAAGGTGTCACGGCGCGGATAGCGCATCAGGACGGATTCGATCACGGCACCGTCCACCAGCGCCCAAGCCCGCTTGACGGTTCGTCCCTTGTCGGCGGTCAGCTCGAAGGCCAGGGCCAATGGCGGGGCGAACCAGCGCCCCGACACGACCTCCCGCATGGCCAGCGGCAAGTCCGTGAAACTTCCCGGATCAAACTCGTGCCGCTCGAAGACGTGCCGCGAGATTTGGCCCGCCCGAAACGCCGGCAGACCCGCCGCCTCAACCTCGGCCACCCGCTGCGCGGGTGTCAGACCGAACCAGTGCGTCACCGCCCCACCATGATCCACAAGTTGAGCAAGGCCCAGGCCACCGGCGCGCAGAACAGCATCGAATCGACGCGGTCGATCACGCCACCGTGCCCGGGCAGCAGCTTGCCCATGTCCTTGACGCCGACGTCGCGCTTCATCGCCGACTCCACCAGATCCCCAACTGTCGCGCAAAGCCCCAGAACAACACCGAAAACCACGCCTTGCCACCAGGGGGCGTGCAGCACAAAGTGGATGAGAAGTGCCCCCGATACCCCGGCCCAGACGATTCCGCCGACGAAACCCTCCCACGTCTTGGCGGGACTGATGCGGGGGGTCATGCGGTGACGTCCCAGCCACGACCCCATGAAGTAGGCGCCCGTGTCGTTCAGCGCGATGCAGGCGATGAACACGGCCACCTCGGCCACCGGGTGGGCGGTGCGCGTCATCGCCACCACGAACGTGCCGAGCAGCGGCAGGTACGCGATGATGAGGGCGGTGAGGGCCGCGTCCACCATGAACCCCTCGACGGGGCGCCTGAGGCGCCACCCCCAGGCCACCAGCACCAGCACTGTGCAGCCCACCAGGCCGATGGGCAAAGGCGCGAAAGCGGGCGGCGCGAACCAGGAAAGGCCGTATTCGACCAGCAGCAAGGCGGCGCCACCGACCGCCACAACCTGCCAGACCGGATGCCAGCCCTTAAGCGATGCGGCATGCCCAAGTTCCTGCGAACCAACCACCACGAAGGCTCCCAGCACCACGATGAAACCCCAGCGGAACCAGATCACCGTCACCGACACAATGGCGATCAACACCAAGGCCACAACCACGCGCACGGCCAAGTCGCGAAACTTGGATGGCACCGCCGGGGAATCTGACGCCGGGGTCACACCGCCATCAATTCTTGCTCTTTGGCTTTCAACATGGCGTCGACCGCCTCAATGTGCTTCTTGGTTGCCGTATCGAGTTGCTTTTCGGCTCGGGCGGCGTCGTCCTCGCTGATCTGCTTGTCCTTTTCGAGACGCTTGATTGCCTCCATCGCATGGCGCCGGATGTTGCGCACGGCGACACGGCCGTCCTCTGCCTTGGTGCGGGCCGTCTTGACGTACTCCTTGCGTCGCTCCTCGGTGAGTTCCGGCAGGACGACGCGGATGGTGTTGCCGTCGTCGCTGGGCGCCACGCCCAGATCCGAGTCGCGGATCGCCCTCAGCATGGCCGGCAACGCCGTCCGGTCGAAGGGTGTTATCAGCATGGTGCGGGGCTCAGGCGAGTTGAAGGTGGCCAACTGCAGAAGCGACGTCGGCGACCCGTAGTAGTCAGCCTGAAGCTTCGAGAACATGTCCGGGGTTGCCCGCCCGGTGCGGATGGCCGCAAAATCTTGCCGGGCGTAGTCAACCGCACCCGCCATTTTCGACTCCGCCTCGCGGGTGATGTCGTCAATCATGATCTTCTTCTTCCACTTTGAATGACATTGACGATTGTCTCACGCCGACCGCACAATTGTCCCAATTGGATCACCGGCGGCCGCCCGGGCAATGTTGCCGTAGACGTCGAGATTGAAAAAAACCATCGGCAGGCGGTAATCCCTGGCCAGCGAGACGGCCGTGGCGTCGGCCACCTTGAGATCGCGGGCCAAGAACTCGTCAAAGCTCAGCTCGTCGAACTTATTCGCATCGGCGTGCTTGTTCGGATCGTGGTCGTAGACCCCGTCAACACCGTTCTTGCCCATCAGTATCACCTCGGCGCCCATTTCGAGTGCCCGCTGGGCAGCCACCGTGTCCGTCGAGAAATACGGCATGCCCGACCCGGCGCCGAAGATCACCAACCGGCCCTTTTCCAGGTGACGGATGGCCCGCAGCGGGATGTACGGCTCGGCCACCTGGCCCATCGCGATGGCGGTCTGCACTCTAGTGGGCAGCCCCGCCTTTTCGCAGAAGTCCTGCAAGGCCAGCGCGTTCATGACGGTGCCGAGCATGCCGATGTAGTCGGCCCGTCCGCGATCCATGCCGCCGGCCTGCAACTCGGCGCCGCGGAAGTAGTTGCCGCCGCCGACGACCACCGCCACCTGCACGCCCGATCTGACGACATCGGCGATCTGGGTGGCGATCGACGACACAACGCCGGGGTCAACCCCGAGCGAGCCGCCGCCGAATGCCTCACCGGAAAGTTTCAACAACACACGACGGTATGCCACGGCACTTCCTTTTCTGGGGGACGTCGATATGCGACCACTTTAGCAGCCACCGCCATGGTCAGGCCCCAGCGGCGAACCTTGCGAACCGGGTGATCTTGACGCCCGCCTTTTCGGCCTGCTGCCCGATTGTCTTGGACTCATCCGTCAGCGACTGCTGCTTGAGCAGCACGGCGTCCTTCAGGAAAGCGGCGACACGCCCGTCCACGATCTTCGGGATGAGCGCTTCCGGCTTGCCCTCTTCCTTGGCGGTCTCTTCGGCGATGCGGCGCTCGGTCGCCAGGACGTCCTCCGGCACGTCCGCCTCGGTGACGTACTGGGCGTGCATCGAGGCGATCTGCAAGGCCACGGCGTGCACGAAGTCCGAATCGCGGCCCTCGTACTCAACCATCACGCCCACCTGCGGTGGCAGATCCTGCGAGCGGCGGTGCAGGTAAACCTCGACCTGACCGTCAAACCAGGCCAAGTCCTGCAACTCGACCTTCTCGCCGATCTTGGCCACCAACTCGGCGATCGTGTCGTCGACCGTCTTGCCCTCTTCCAGCATCAACGCATTGCCGGCCACCGTGCCCTCAGCGTGGGCCTGATCGGCGGCCTGGGCGATGCGATCGGCCAGCGCGACGAACTCGGCGTTCTTGGCGACGAAATCGGTCTCGGCGGCCAGCTTGAGAAGCGCATGACCGTGCGCGGCGACAAGGCCGTTGCTGGCCTCGCGGTCGTTGCGGGCGGCGGCCTTGGTGGCGCCGGTGACGCGCAGGATCTCGACGGCGCGTTCGAAATCGCCGTCCGCCTCGGTCAGTGCCTTCTTGGCGTCCATCATTCCCGCGCCGGTGCTGTCCCGCAGCTTCTTGACGTCAGCAGCAGAGATTGCCATTTTGGTTTGCCTTTCTTGTCGATGCTTGGGTGATCAGTCTTGCTCAGCGGTGGGTTCGGCGACGATCTCAACCAGCTCGACCACCTCAACCGGCTCTTCCGCCGCCTCTGGCTCTTCCGCCGGCACGGAAACGGGTTCAGCGGGCGACTCAGCCACCAGCAACTCACGCTCCCAATCGGGCATTGGCTCGGCCTCAACCTCGGCAGCGCCGCCCGTCGAGCGGGCCACCAGGCCGTCGGCCACCGCGTCCGCCATCAGCTTGGTCAGCAGGGCGGTCGCCCGGATGGCGTCGTCATTACCCGGAATCGGGAAGTCGACCTCGTCCGGATCGCAGTTGGTGTCGAGTATGGCGACCACCGGGATGCCCAGCTTGCGGGCCTCATCGATCGCCAGATGCTCCTTGATGGTGTCGACCACCCAGATGGCCTGCGGCAGGCGGGCCATGTCCTTGATACCGCCGAGCGACAGCGCCAGCTTGTCCTTTTCGCGGCGCATGCCCAGAAGTTCTTTCTTCGTCAAGCCGCCGGGTGAAACCGTCTCAAGGTCCATCGCCTCCAACTCCTTGAGGCGTTGGGTGCGCTTGGAAATGGTGGCAAAGTTCGTCAACATGCCGCCCAGCCAGCGCTGATCCACGTAGGGCATGCCGACGCGGGTCGCCTGCTCGGCGATCGCCTCCTGGGCCTGCTTCTTCGTGCCGACGAACAGCACCTGGCCGCCCCTCGCCACGACCGACTTGATGAACGCGGAAGCCTCTTCAATGTATTGGATGGACTGACGCACATCGATGATGTAGATGCCGTTGCGGTCGTTGAAGATGAACCGCTTCATCTTGGGGTTCCACCGACGGGTCTGATGTCCAAAGTGAACGCCGTTGTCAAGCAACTGGCGTACGGTGACGGCGGCCATGGCCGTTCCTTTCCAGCAGGCCAAGCCTGCGCTCTTTCGCACAGCTCGCGCCGTGCTCGGTTGTTGGCCAGGACGATCTGTGCTGGCCCCTGGCATGCCGCCTGTGACCGCCCCTGAAAGGCTCAGAGGACCTCGGCGACCGGTTGAAAAGGCATGCGCGTAGTCAGTTCCGAAAAACTGCGAAAGGATATTCTACCAGCAACGCCACCAAAGCGCGATGCGTCAGGACAACCAGCGGGCCTCGTGGTCGGCGATGATTGTGCGCGCATCGTCGTAGTTGAGGGCCACCGGCAACTCGGGGAACTCGTCCAACACCCGCTGCGGCGGGCAGTAGAGGATGCCGACCGACGCCGCCTTCAACATTGCGGTGTCGTTGTAGGAGTCGCCCATGGCCACGGTGTCGAATCCCAACGCCCCAAAGGCCATAACGGAGGCCCGCTTCTGATCGGGCAGGCGCAGGCGATAGCCCGTCAACCGTCCGGCGTCGTCGACGACCAGGTTGTGGCAAAAGATCGTCGGATTGCCCAGTTGGCGCATCAAAGGGACGGCGAACTCCGCAAAGGTGTCGGACAGGATCACCACCTGGTGATGGACACGCAGCCAATCCAGAAACTCGACGGCCCCCGGGTACGGATGCATCGTGGCGATGACGTCGGTCACATCGGGTAGGCTCAGGCCATTGGCCGCCATGACGTCGAAGCGGTGACGCATCAACTGGTCGTAATCGGCCAGATCACGGGTCGTCAGCCGCAGTTCGTCGATGCCGGTGCGTTCCGCCACGTTGATCCAGATCTCGGGCACCAACACACCCTCAAGATCGAGCGCCGCCAGCCAGGGTCTCATTCCATTCCCTCCACCCGCAGCACGCGAGGCGTGCCGCCAACTACCGAACTGGCGATCAGATCGGCGACGCAGGCTTGCTGGTCGGCCTCGGCTGCGGTGTGCGTTTGCAGGTGCAACTCAGCCGACCACGGCGAATGGTCATCCAGGATGGACGACCGCATCTGCCGCACGTTGGCGACCGACACTTGGTGGTCGGCAAAGACCTTGGCGACGGTGGCCAACACGCCCGGGGCGTCCACCACCTGGAACCGCAGATGGTAGCGGGTCATCGCCTCGCCGATGGGCGCCACCGGGCGGATCTCGTCAATCATCTGACCAGGTCCGGAAACGCCGTGGACGCGGTTACGGGCCACCGCCACAACATCGCCGATGACGGCTGAGGCCGTGGGCACGCCGCCGGCGCCGGGACCCAGGAACATCAGGCGCCCAGCCTGGTTGGAAAGGACGAACACGGCATTTGTCCGGGCCATGGACGCCCGCCAGCGGATGCTCGATCGGCACCATCGCCGGATACACGCGTGCCGAAATCGCGCCGCCGGGCAGCAGCTCGCACACGGCCAGAAGCCTGACAACGCAGCTTGCCTCAGCGGCCGCCGCAATGTCCTGTGGCGTCAGTTCCGTGATGCCTTCGCAATACACCTGGTCGGCGGTGACGGGCGAGTGGAAGGCCAGGCTGGCCAGAATCGCTGCCTTGTTGGCGGCATCATGACCTTCGACGTCAGCCGTCGGGTTGGCCTCGGCGAAGCCGGCCGCCTGGGCCTGCGCCAAGGCGTCGGCAAAGGTGGTGCCGTCCCGGGTCATCTTGTCGAGGATGAAATTGGTTGTCCCGTTCACAATGCCCATGACGGTGGTGATCTCGTCGCCCACCAGCGACTCCCGCAACCCCCGGATGATCGGAATCGCCCCGGCCACCGCCGCCTCGAAATACAGATCGACACCCTGCCTGTCTGCCGCCGCAAACAACTGCCGGGACTGCGCCCCCAAGAGCGCCTTGTTGGCCGTCACGACCGACGCGCCGCCTTCGATAGCCGACCTGATCAGCGAGCCGGCTGGCTCAATCCCGCCCATCAGTTCGATGACGATGTCCGGGCCCGCCGCCACCAGTGCGGCCGCGTCGGAGGTGAAGTTGACACGCTCGTAGCCCGGGCGGGGGGTTTGTGGGTCCAACACGGCCACGCCGATCAGTTCAAGCGGGCGGCCGATGCGGATAGCCAGCTCGTCGGCCTGCGTGGTGAGCAGCCGGAGCACCTGAGAGCCCACGATGCCGCTGCCCAAAAGAGCCACCTTGAGCGGAGTGTTTTCTGTCACGCCATCACCTGCCAACATCTAGTCTCATTACGTCGTCGATCGTCTCTCGGCGCAGCAGCACCGTGGCGACCCCGTCCTTGACCGACACAACGGGCGGACGGGCACTGCCATTGTAGTTGCTGGCCATGGAGCGCTGATAGGCACCGCTCGCGGGGACGGCGATCAGATCGCCCGGTTTGACATCACCGGGCAGGTAGACGTGGGGAACCAGGATGTCGCCCGTTTCGCAGTGTTTGCCCACCACCCGGCACAACTGCGGCGGCGCCTCTGAGGCCCGGTTGGCCAGGATCGCCGTGTACTCCGCCTGATACATCGCCGGGCGCGGGTTGTCGCTCAAGCCCCCGTCGACGGCCACATAGGTGCGTCGGCCCCCGGCCAGATCGACCGGCTTCACCACGCCCACCGTGTACAGGGCGATGCCGGCCGGGCCGACGATCGCCCGTCCCGGCTCGACCGAGCAGGCCGGCACCTTGAGCCCGGCCGCCGCACAGGCCTGCGCCATCGCCGCCCGCAAGACCGGCGCCGCGGCCTCAGGTGCCAGGGGTCGGTCAGCTGGCGTGTAGGCGACGCCGAAGCCGCCGCCCAGGTCACATTCGGGCAGCTCGCGCCCAGTGGCGTCCCGATAGGCGGCCAACAGACCGACCAGCCGACCAATTGCCAGCTCATAACCGTTTGTCTGCATTATCTGCGAGCCCAGATGGCAGTGCACGCCGCGCAGCTCCACACCGGGCAGGCTGGCCAGTCGCCTCATCGCCGCCAAGGCCACTCCCCCGGCCAGGGCGAAGCCGAATTTCTGATCGGCCACCGCCGTTTGGATGCTGGCGTGGGTGTGGACCTCAACGTCCGGCGTGACCCGCACAAGCACCGGCACCGGCGTCGATCCAATCGGGTGGGCCTCGATGATGCGGGCCAGACGGTCGATTTCGTCCCCGGCGTCGATGACGATGCGCCCCACCCCCTGCGTCAGGGCCAGCGTCAACTCCTCGTCGGACTTGTTGTTGCCGTGCAGGGCAATCAACGACGCCGGCGCACCGCCTTGCAGGGCCGTCATGAGTTCGGTGATGGAACACACATCGACGCTCAAACCGCACTCAACCGCCCACCGCGCGATCGTCCGCGTGAGGAAACTCTTGCCGGCATAAAACACCTGCCACGGCGCGAAAGCCTCGCGGAACGCGGCCGCCCGGGCGCGGAAGTCGACCTCGTCCACAACATACAACGGAGTGCCGAACTCGGCCACCAAATCGGTGGCCGACAATCCGCCGACGGTCAAGACGCCCTGCGGGTGCGACGCCGTCGCCGGCCAAATGGCCGGACTGTTGGCGTCGGACTGCGGGGTCAACCAGGCGGGATGCAAAGACATGATATCCATACTGTCAGATTCCCCGGCCTCAGGTTAACCTGATAGGCTTGCCTGTTTGTAAGCCCCCGTAGCTCAGGGGATAGAGCACCGCCCTCCGGAGGCGGGAGCGGGCGTTCGAATCGCCCCGGGGGCGCATTCGTGGTACGCGCGTGCCACGGAAAGGCAACAGGGAATGGCGATTGACACCGAGGACGTCGCCATCCGTCCCTCACCACATCGGGCAACGCGGGCGGCCCAGGCCTTTTTCAATTCGGACCGGCTGGAATCGCCCCACTTCCTGATGGCGCTCTGGTTCATCACCCGGCTGGTCGTGATCGGCGTGTGGGCGCTTTTGCGCACCGGCACTCAGGGCGACGTCGCCTACTACTACGACCACATCGCCGCCCTGGGCCAATCCGGCCCGGCCTCAGCCATGCCCGAATACCCCACCCCGGCGCTGTGGATCTTGAGCGTCCCCTACCTGTTGACGATGGGCGATGCCACCGGCTACATGGTCGCCTTCTGCTGCCTGATGCTGGCGCTGGATGCCGCCTTCACGCTCAGCCTGTGGCGGTTCGGCGGCCAGCGCCGCGGGCAGGCAATCGTCATCTGGACGGTGTTCATCGCCTGCATCGGGCCAACCGTCTACCAGCGTTTCGACCTCATCACCAGCGTGCTGGCCGGCTGGGGCCTGATAGCGGCATGGCACAAACGTCCCGTCATTGCGGGCATGTTGGTCGGTGTGGCGGCCGCCGTCAAGCTGTGGCCCGCTCTGCTGTGGCCGGCTCTGTGCGGTGGTTCCCGGCCCCGCGCCTGGCGAGTCACCATCGCCATGGTCGTCACCGGCGGGGCGCTGGCACTGGCGTCGCTGGTGTGGGGCGGCTGGGACCGTCTGATCTCGCCCCTCACCTACCAATCGGATCGCGGCCTTCAGGTCGAATCGGTGTTCGCGAGCATCCCGATGCTGTTACGGTCGTGGCACGTCGGTGACTATGCGGTGACGATTTCGCGTTACCTGGCCTTCGAAATCTGGGGCACCGGCGTGCCTTTTTGGCTGTCCGTGGTCTCCGTGGCGGGCATGGCCGGTTACGCGCTGATCGTCCTGGTCTACGTCATCTGGCTGATCCGCGGCCGCGGCCGCATGATCGAGGGCTGCGTTCTGACGCTGCTGGTGATCGTCGTGTTGATCGTCACCAACAAGACCTTCTCACCCCAGTACGTCATCTGGCTGGGCGGGCCGCTGTCGGCCACTCTGCTGGTTGTGGGCGATACCCGGCCAGGCACCGATACGCACCCGCTCGACGCTCGGGAGGGCGAACTCGAAAAGCACCGACTGGTCAGGATCGCCTGGTTGACGCTGGCGATCACGATCGCCACTATCATCGTCTACCCCCTCGGCTACGAGCCTTTGACGGATGACACCGCCCGCATGCTTTGGCTGCGCCCGGTCATCACGATCGTGCTGGTCGCCCGAAATGCCATGATGGTCTGGCTTCTGGTCGAGTTGGCGAGGTGGTGCTTCAGCTTCTTGAAACCCAGCGCTTGGCGATTGGTTCGCGCATGACGCGAACCGAGCGCGACCTGCGACGGCAAGCCGTGATCGTCGGCCTCACCTGGACCGCGACGCGGGCATTCATGGTTTGGGACTGGTGGGGTTCCAGTCAGTACATCGGGAGCGATGTCTCGTATTACTTCACCCAACTGGGCAATCCCGACGCAACGGCCTTGGTGGAGTACCCGACGCCGATCCTGTGGTTGATGCGCCTCATCTATTTCATCACGCAGGGCAGCTTCGACGGCTTCTTCAACGTCGTGGTCACCGTGATGGTGTTACTGGACGCGTTGGTCACCGCCATGCTGTTTTGGCGGGCGTCGACGCTCGCCGCCGGCAACTGGGTGGTGTTCCTGGCCCTGCTGGGGCCGATCATGTGGTTCCGCATCGACTTGATACCAGCCGCTGCCGTGACGCTCGGCTTGCTGTGGCTGGCCACCCGTCCGAGGCTTGGCGGGGCGCTGCTGGCGGTCGGGGCTGCCACCAAGATCTGGCCCGCCCTGTTGATCTTGCCAGCCCTCGGGCGATCCGCGCAGGCCCGCCGAAGGGGCATCGGCTTCGGTGTTGCCGGAGCCAGCCTTGCCCTCTTGTCGCTGGTGTTCAACGGTTGGGCCAGGTCCGTTTCACCAATCACCTGGCAAGATCGCCGCGGCCTGCAGATCGAGTCCTTATCGGCGACGTGGGCCATGATCCGGCACGCCAACACCGGCGCGGTGCGGGTCGAGTACACCGCGTACCACGCCTATCAGGTCGTGGGCGCGGGCGTGAGCAGCGCCGAAACGGTGGCCAATTGGCTGATGGCCGGGGTGATCCTCTACGCCATCGCCGTTGCGGTGCTGCTGGCATTGGTGCCGGCCGTGCAAGACGGCGGACAAGCCGGCGACCGTCCCGGCCTGGCGTTTGCCATCGTGCTCGCCGCCGCGGCCACCATCGCCGCGATGATTGCTGCCAACAAGACCTTCAGCCCCCAATACCTGATTTGGCTGGCCGGGCCACTCGGCCTCATGGTGGCTGGCGCCCAAACCCGGCCACAAAGGCGCTGGGCGATCACCACGGCGGTGCTCGGGTGCATCATCGCCGGTCTCACGCAACTGTTGTTCCCGCTGAACTACAGCGGGCTGATAGCCAACCCAGGCGACCCGGCCATCACCGCCCTGCTGGTGACCCGGAACCTGTTGATGGCCGTGCTGACGCTGGGCCTCATGGTCTGGGCGGCGCGAAACGCGTGGCATGTGGCCACCCTGCGTCGGTAAACTGCTACCTATGAACGCCCGCGATCGCGTGACATTCGGCGACAACGAATGGCTGATCGCCTCCATGCGGCGGCGATTCGACGCCAACCCCGGCAGCGTCGGCCCAGATTGGGCCGCCTATTTCGAGAGCGGCACCACCACCCCCGTCCAGGACCGCCCGGTGATCGCCGATCAGCCCCCGGTTGGTGGGCCGCTGTCGGCTGACATGCCGGACGTCCGGCCAGCGGAGACACCCACCGCTTTCACCTTCGAGAAGCTGCGGGGTGCCCGGTTGGCCACCGTCGGCAACATGATGGAATCGCTGGAAGTGCCGACGGCCACATCATTTCGGGCCGTGCCGATGAAGCTGGCCATCGAGCAGCGCGCCACCATCAACAATTTCTTGCGGCGCACGCGCGGCGGCAAGGTCAGTTTCACGCACCTGGTGGCCTTTGCGCTGATCCAGGCCATCAAGGCCACTCCGGTCATGAACGATTGTTTCACCGTCGTGGACGGATGCCCAGCCGTCCAGCACAATCCGTCCATCAACCTGGGGGTCGCCATCGACCTCAACACGGGACCGACACGAACCCTCGTCGTGCCGGTCATCCGGGGCTGCGAAACGATGACTTTCGGGGAGTTCTGGCGCACCTACGAGGACGTCGTCGGACGGGCGAAGGCGGGCACCGCACAAGCCGACGGGCCGGGCGCCACGGTTTCAATCACCAATGTCGGGGCAATTGGGACGATGGCGTCCCGACCCCGGCTGATGGTCGGGCAGGGCACCATTCTGGGAATCGGCTCGATCGACTATCCCGCGCCGTTCGGTGGCACCGCCGAGCGGCGGCTGGCCGACCTGGGCGTCTCCAAATCGATGACCATATCGTCCACCTACGATCACCGCATCATCATGGGTGCCCAGTCCGGGGAGTTCCTGGGGCGCATCCATGCCAAACTGTTGGGCGCCGACGGCTTCTATGACGGCATTTTCGAGTCGCTGCGCGTGCCCTACCCGGCACTGCACTGGGCCACCGATTCGGCCGAGCCCGGCATCAACCGGGACGCCCTGGTGGCCTCCCTGATCGCCGCCTACCGCCAGTTCGGCCACCTGCAGGCCGACATCGACCCCCTGGAATACCGCACACGCACCCACCCCGACCTCGAACTGGACGCCCACGGCCTGACCTTGTGGGACCTCGACCGTCAATTCCAGGTGCTCGACCTGGGCAGCCAAGGCTCCGCCACGCTGACGCTGCGACAGGTGCTTGACCTGCTTCGCGACTCGTACTGCCACACTATCGGCATCGAATACACCTACATCCAAGATCCCGAGCAGCGCGGCTGGTGGCGCTCGCGGGTCGAGTTGCCGCACACGCCGCGGCCCGCCGAAGATCAGTTGCGCATCCTGAATGAATTGATCGAGGCCGAGGTTTTCGAAACCTTCCTGCAAACCAAGTACGTCGGCCAGACGCGCTTCTCGCTGGAGGGCGCCGAATCGGTCATGGTGCTGCTGGCCGAGCTCTGCGAGCAGGCCGCCGACAACTCCCTGGACGAGGTCTGCATCGGCATGCCGCACCGGGGCCGTCTCAACGTGTTGACAAACATCGTCGGCAAAGCAGTTGGCCAGGTGTTCCGCGAATTCGACCACCAGGCACCGGCCTGGGACGACATCTCCGGTGACGTGACGTATCACCTGGGCAGCGACGGCAGCTATGTCGCCGCCTCGGGACGATCCGTGCGCTGCTCTGTGGCCGCCAACCCGTCCCACCTGGAGGCCGTCGACCCCGTGCTGCTGGGCATTGCCCGCGCCAAGATCGACCGCTCAACCGACCCGGCGGGCGCCACAATACTGCCGGTGCTGATCCACGGGGACGCCTCGTTTGCCGGCCAGGGCGTGGTCTACGAGACGCTCCAGATGAGCACACTGAAGCCCTACAGCGTCGGTGGCACCATACACGTTGTGGTCAACAACCAGTTGGGCTTCACGACGTCACCGAGCGACGCCCGGTCGTCCGTCTACTGCACCGACGTCGCCAAAGTGGTGCAGGCGCCGGTGCTGCACGTCAATGGGGACGACCCCGACGCCTGCGCCAGGGCCGCCGAACTGGCTTTCGCCTACCGGATGAGGTTCCACCGCGACATAGTCATCGACCTGATGTGCTACCGCCGCCGGGGGCACAACGAGGGCGACGACCCGGGCCTGACACAACCCCTGATGTACGACCTGATCGAGCAGAAGAAGCCGGTGCGCACGATCTTCACCAACGCCCTGATCGGCCGTGGCGAGATCACGACGGCCGAGGCCGAAGCGGCCGCCACCCGATTCCGGGATCGTCTGGAAGAGGTTTTCAACAACGTCCGCGACGAGGGACCGGACGAACACCGCAGCGCCCCCCGATATCCGGGCAAGAAACGCGATCAGGCCGCCTCACCCGTCACCCAGGCGACGCTGGACGCCGTGGCCGATGCTTATGTGGCCCTACCCGATGGCTTCACCGTCCACCCCCGGCTGGCCCCGCAGTTGACCCGGCGCGCCGCCACCATCCGGAACGGCCCGGTTGACTGGGCGAGCGCGGAACTGCTGGCCTTCGGCTCGCTGCTGATGGACGGTCACCCCGTCCGCCTGGTGGGCCAGGACACCCGGCGGGGAACCTTCTCGCAGCGCTTCGGCGCCATCGTCGACCGCGTCACCAACCGCGCCTGGGTGCCGCTTGAGCACCTTGGCGAGCAGGCACCCTTCGATATCTTTGACGGGATCCTCAACGAGTACGCCGCCCTGGGCTTCGAGTATGGCTATTCGGTGGCCGCGCCGGATGCCCTGGTGTGCTGGGAAGCCCAATACGGCGACTTTGCCAACGGCGGGCAGACCATCATTGACGAGTTCATCTCGTCCGGGCAGACGAAGTGGGGCCAAGAGTCTGGGGTTGTCCTTCTGCTGCCACACGGCTACGAAGGCGCCGGACCCGACCACTCGTCCGCCCGAATCGAGCGCTACCTGGCGTCCTGCCACGACACGAACATGACGGTGGCGCAGCCGTCCACGGCGGCGAACTATTTCCACCTGCTGCGCACCCACACGCTGGTCGGCTGGCACCACCCGCTGATAGTTGTCACACCCAAGTCGATGCTGCGCAACCGCTTGGCCGACTCACCAACCAAGGACTTCCTCAGCGGCGCCTGGCAGCCCGTCATAGCAGACGCAGCGGCCGACCCCGCCAGTGTTCGTCGCGTCCTGTTGTGCTCCGGCAAGATGCGGTGGGATCTGGTGGCCGAACGAACCAAACGCGGACTTGACGCGACGGTGGCCATCATCGCCATCGAGAGGCTCCATCCTGTGCCCAGGGAGGCCCTGATTGGGGCCTTGAAGCCGTATCACCGCTTGGTCGAAGTGGTCTGGGTACAGGAAGAACCCATCAACCAGGGGGCTTGGCCATATCTGGCCAACCACCTTCCCGGAGCGTCCGGCGTTGGGCGTCCGCCGTCTGGGGCGCCGGCTGTCGGGTCAGCCTCAGTGGGCGCCAGGCAAGCGAACGCGCTGCTGGACGAAGTATTTCGCCAACTTGCCTAAGAAACCAGGCGCAAATGCTTGACAGGTGTGGCATCCTTGATTTGGGGTAATGCTCTTAGCTGAACTGAGGAGTGTAATGGACTGGCGCCATGAAGCGGCTTGCCTGACCGAGGATCCGGAGTTGTTCTTCCCAATTGGCAACACCGGGCCGGCGTTGGCGCAAATCGAGGACGCCAAGCGCGTCTGTCGGCGATGCGCTGTCCGTGAAGAATGCCTTCAGTGGGCCATCGATGCCGGTCAAGATCACGGCGTCTGGGGGGGCATGAGCGAAGATGAGCGGCGTGCGATGAAGCGCCGCGCCGCCCGCTCCCGTCTCCGCCTGATGTGACCCGCCTGGTCATCGATTCAAACGGACCTTGATGCGCGCAGTCGTGCCGCTGCCGTCAGGGTTGTTTTCCAAGGTGAAAGTGCCGCCGAGATCCTCTACCAGCGTGCGGACGATCGACAATCCCAACGACTTGGTCTCGCCGAGCGCAAACCCCTTTGGCAATGGCTGGCCGTCGTTGGACACCTCCAACACCAGCTTGTCGCCCTTGCGGGTGGGATGAACCAACAGAGACCCCGACGACGCCACAAACCCGTGCTCCACGGCGTTTTGGCACAGCTCGGTCAGCGCCAGCGCCAACGATGTGGCCGCGTCGGCCGGTATGAGGCCGAAGCTGCCCTCGCGGCTCGACCGGACGGTGCCGGAAGTGGCGGCCATGTCGCCCACCATGGCCAGCAGTTGATCGGCCACGGCGTCGAACCGCACCGTCTCGTCGTAGCTCTGCGACAAGATCTCGTGGACGACCGCGATGGACTGCACCCTTGACACGGCCTCTTTCAGTGCCGCCTTCGCCTCGGGCGCCGTCATGCGCCGCGACTGCAGGCGCAGCAAAGCCGCAACCGTCTGCAGGTTGTTTTTTACCCGATGGTGGATCTCGCGGATCGTCGCATCCTTGGTCACCAGCTGACGTTCGCGTTCCCGCAAGGCGGTGGTGTCAACGCACAGCATCAAACTGCCAACCGGCACCCCCTCGGCCGTCAGCGGTATGGTGCGCAGCCGCAAACTGGCCTGCGGCTGATCGATCGTCACCTCCCTGGTGCGGCGCCCAAAACCGTCTTTCGGGCCTTTTGATTCCTCCGTCGGCTCACCGCCGAGTTCCAGGGTGATGGCGCCGACGTTCTCGCCCACCAGATCGCCGACCAGGCCCAGCCGGCGATAGGCGGAAAGGGCATTCGGGCTGGCATAGGTCACCACCCCGCTTTCGTCGGTGCGTATCAAACCGTCGCCCACCTTTGGGCTGACCCCGGCGATGCTGTGCGGCTCGAGCGGGAACAAGCCATGCCACAGCATGTCCGTCAGCACCGACGCCACCTCCAGATAGGTGTCCTCCAGCTCGCCCGGCGCCCGGATGCCCATCTGGTTGGTGTGACGCTCAACCACGCCGATGCACCTTTCACCCTGCATAATGGGCACCGCCCAGATACCGACCGGGTTCCCGGCCGCCAGCACGTGCTCGGTGGTTTCGACAATGTCATGCGACAGGTAGGCGGTGGTCACCGGGTGTTCCGGGTCGTAGGCGATCTGCTCGCCGACGACGTCGTCGTCCAAGGCGGTCGGGCCTGTGTTGGGCCGGATCTGGGCAACCGCCCAGAATGTGTTGTCGTCGTGGCCCGGCACCCAAAGCAACAGATCGGAGAAACTGGTGTCGGCCAACAGGTGCCACTCGCGCACGAAGGCGGTCAACCATTCGGCGTCGGCTAAGGAAAGACCGCTATGCTGGCCGATCAACTGGCTCAAGGACAACATGACTCAACCTTAGCTTGGCAAACCATAGCCTGGTAAAGTGGAACGCTGTTGCCCGGGCACCCGGGCCTGATCCTGGAGGTTGCCATGGGCAAGGGTGGACGCAAACGCCGGCTACGTCGCAAGAAGGCGGCCAATCACGGCAAGAGGCCAAACGCCTGACAAACGCCACAAGCCTGTGCGTCACTCCACAGTGACGTGCAGGTACGAGACGCGTTCACGCAAGCTGATTGACGCCGTGGCCTCGCCGGAACAGCGCCGGATCAGCACTGTGATCAATGACTCCACATCGTAGACGTCCAAGCACCGCTCGCACGTCATCAGATGTTGCCTGATGTGGTTGCAAGTCTCCTCGTCCAGCTCGCCGTGCAGGAATGAGTGCACCTGACCCATCGCCAAAACGCACTCGTCCATCGTCGGACCGTCATCAAGATCGGACATTACGAACCGTCCTTCCCAGTGCCCAAGCCCCGTTCGGCGGCGTAATCGGCCAGTTTGACACGAAGCGCCGCCCGTGCCCGGTTGAGGCGCGACATCACGGTGCCGATCGGGGTGCCCATGATCTCGGCGATCTCTTTGTAGGCGAACCCCTCAACGTCCGACAACAGCACGACGGCCCGAAACTCTGGGCTCAAAGACTCCAGCGCATCCGAGACGGCCGTGTCCGGCATCGCCTCCAGCGCCGACATTTCAGCCGACTTCAACCCCGTCGACTCGTGCTCGGCGGCGCGCGCCAACTGCCAATCCTCGACGTCGTCACCAGACACCGACGGCTGTCGCTGGGCCTTCCGGTAGCTGTTGATGAACGTGTTGGTCAAGATCCGGTACAGCCAGGCCTTCAGATTGGTGCCCGGTTTGAACTGATGGAAGGCGGCAAATGCCTTGGTGTAGGTCTCCTGCACGAGGTCTTCGGCGTCGGCCGGGTTGCGGGTCAGGCGCAACGCCGCGCCATACAGCGGGTCGACGAAGGCCAGCGCGTCGCGTTCGAATCGCTCGGCGCGCTGCTGCGGGCTCTCCGCCTCCACTATCTGGGTAGTCATCGAGTACGACAATACCCACGACGCCAGCCAAGCGCCAGCGCTGGCCGATCGCGTCTGTGGAAGAGAGGTCACAAATCCTTCAACCAGACCAGGCGGTGGTTTCATTCCGGCATCAGTTGGCATTCGGCCCGCTTTAGCTGTAGACATATGCCATGAGCGTGATGAACCGGCTTTGGCCCACGCCGCCCGCCAACGGGCCCGTGGACGGCGTGGTTGTCGTGCCCGGGTCCAAGTCCGAAGGCAATCGGGCGCTACTGCTGGCCGCCCTGAGTGAGCGGCCCAGCACCGTCCTCGGGCTTTCCGCCTCCCGCGACACATCGCTGATGGCTGACGCTTTGCGGGGGTTGGGCGCGGTCATCGATGGATCGCACGTCAGCCCGCCCGAACGGTTCCGGGGCGGCGCGGACATCGACTGCGGCCTGGCTGGCACCGTCATGCGATTCATCCCACCGGTGGCCATGCTGGCTGACGGGCCCACACGGTTCCATGGCGATGCCCGGGCCAGCGAACGTCCCCTCACTCCTCTGCTGTCGGCGCTGCAAGCGCTTGGCGCAGGCATCACAGCCGACCACCTGCCGCTCACCTTGACGCCACCGGCGGTATGGACGCACGGACCCGTCACGATCGACGCCAGCCAGTCCAGCCAGTTCGTCTCCGGGCTGCTGCTGGCGGGCGCCCGGTTCCCCCACGGGCTTGATCTGCGCCACCAGGGTGCGGCCCTGCCGTCGCGCCCCCACATCGACATGACGATCGCCATGCTGGCGGCGCACGGGGTGCAGGTGGACGAGCCCGAGCCCGACCATTGGGTTGTGACACCCGGGGCATTGCGAGCGGTGGACGCGGTGGTCGACCCTGACCTGACCAATGCCGCCGCCTTCCTGCTGGCCGGCGTCCTGACGGGCGGGTGCGCCAGCGTGGAGCATTGGCCGTTGGAGACGACCCAGCCGGGCGCCCTGATACTCGGCGTCATCGAGCAATTCGGCGGGTGGACGCGGCGGGATGGCGAGGCGATGTCGGCTGGATCGAACGGGCCGCTGACGGCCTGCTACGTTGACCTGTCGGCGGCCAGCGAGCTGACGCCGGTCGTCGCGGCGCTGGCGGCCGTCGCCAAGGGCACCAGCCGATTGACCGGCATCGGCCACATCCGGGGGCACGAAACCGACCGATTGGTCGCCATCCACGACGCGCTGGCGGCGGTGGGCGTGCCGTCGGTGGTGGAGGACGACGGGCTGGCGATCACCGGTGGCGGGGCCCGCCACGGCGGAATCGTCGATTCCGCCGACGATCACCGCATGGTGCACCTGGGCGCGTTGCTGGGGCTGGTGACGCCGGGGGTCCAGGTGTCCCGCGCCGAGGCGGTCGCCAAAACCATGCCCGATTTCATTGAGCGCTGGGAGTCGCTGGCATGAGCCCGCGAGTCTTGGGGGCCCGGGCGGGCGGCGTCGAAGACGACGATTTCGACGATTTCGACCGCGCCAGCGGCTACTCCAAGCCACGGACCAAGACCCGGCCGAACTATGCGGCGGCACCGGTCGGACGGGTGCTGGGAGTCGATCGCGGGCGATTTGACGTCGCCGTCGGACCTTTGCGAGTGAGGGCCATCAAGGCCCGTCCCCTGGGGCGGAAGTCGGTGGTCGTCGGCGACGAGGTGCGCCTGATGGGTGACACCAGCGGGGCACCCGACGCGCTGTCCCGCATTGTCGAGGTGCTGCCCCGCCGCACGCTGCTGCGGCGCAGTGCCGACGATGATGACCCGACGGAGCGCCCGCTGGTGGCCAACACCGACCAGTTGTTGATCGTCACGGCGGCGGCCGACCCGCCGCCCCGCATCGGCATGATCGACCGCCTGATCGTCGCCGCCTCTGTGGCGGGTGTGCGTCCGCTGATCGTGGTGACGAAGACGGATCTGGCCAGCCCCGACGACATCGTCACCGCCTACCAGGACCTCGGCGTTACGGTGCTGGCCACCCGTCGTGGGGCAAAGCTTGAAGATCTTCGGCACCTGCTGGAAGGCCACACCACCGTTCTGGTCGGCCACTCGGGGGTCGGCAAGTCGACGCTGATCAACGCGCTGATACCGGGGGCCGGTCGGTCGATCGGCCAGGTCAACGACGTGACAGGAAAGGGGCGACATACCTCGACCACGGCCGTCGCGCTAGCGTTGGACGAGCAGTCTTGGGTCATCGACACGCCGGGGGTGCGCAGCTTCGGGCTGGCCGGTGTCACGCCCGACCAGGTCGTGACCGCCCTGGGGGACGTGGCGGAAATCGTCGCCGACTGCCCCCGGGGCTGCCCGCATCTGGGCGACTCGCTCGAGTGCGCACTTGATTCGGCCGTCGCCGACGGTCGCCTGAGCTCAGCCCGCCTGGCGTCCCTGCGCCGCATTCTGACCGTGCTGACCCGTCCCGATTGGGGCTGATTGAAACCTGAATCCCGGCGTGCGTCCCCACCCTACCCCGGTTGAAGCGCTATTCTGGCCACATGGCTGACTTTACCGACGACCTGCGGCTGGCACATCTGTTGGCCGACAACGCCGACTCAATCACGATGAGCCATGTCGGCGCGAGCGACCTGGAGTGGTCGCTGAAGGCCGACCACACGATCGTCACCCAGGCCGACCGCGAAGCCGAGCAGGCCATCCGGCGCAGCCTGGCAGCCGCCCGCCCCCGCGACGCCGTCCATGGCGAAGAGCTGGACGACACCGGCTGGGGCACCCGTCAGTGG